>CERU01002658.1_pt1 | contig 10407 bp, 3 predicted proteins | sample 530741 | NCBI WGS metagenome assembly CERU01 (sample SAMEA2620925, study PRJEB7988) | marine metagenome | biome: marine biome (ENVO:00000447); feature: deep chlorophyll maximum layer (ENVO:xxxxxxxx); material: "saline water (ENVO:00002010), including plankton (ENVO:xxxxxxxx)" | depth 30 m | reverse complement strand
GAGTCAGGCTTTACCCTTACACCTGAACGTGGGTCAGATACAAACGGCCCTAACTCCCCAAGCACTGAAACCTTCTTCATAATTCCCAACAAAAATTTGACGGCATCTGGTGAAGACCCTCTTGACGTTGCCGGTGATGTCATTGTTGGATTTAAGTATAATTTTGATGTAGAGCTACCCCGTACATACTACCGACCTGATAATAGAATTACAGATTTTACAGCTAATCTGACTATTGCACGCATGAAGTTTGCAATTGGTTTGTCAGGCATGATGAGTTTTAAAGTCAAACAGCAAGGCAGGCTTCCATACAGTGTTGAGTTTACTGGTGATGGTTCCACCACAACTTATACCTACAACAAACGTGACCTTGATTTTGCTGATAGGTCTGATGTCAAGGTGAGTGTCAACGGTGTCAATGAGACAGGCTTTACTTTTACTAACGACACAACCATTGTCTTTACCACAGCGCCTGCTAATAACGCTGCCATTAAGTTCTACATTGATGAATGGTTTGACATTCAACCTGTAGCAGAAGCAAACCAATACCTTGCTAACGACGTACCGCTGAATAACGAGACTGTATTCACTATTCCCATCCATCAACGCACTGAAAACTTTAGACTTAAAATGTTCAATAACTCACCTTTTCCAGTTGCCGTTAATGCAATGATGTGGGAAGGACAATACACACCGCGATTCTACAGAAGGAGTATTAGTTGATGTTTAATCCAAAACAAAATATACTTGATCAGCAGTTAGCAGAATCAGGTCTTGAAATGCAGTTCTTCAAAGACCTTATTACTGGCGGTGCTCATAGCAGAAACAAGCACGCAAAAAAAGTTGCGAAAGCTCAAAATAAATATCAAGAAGAGCTTTATAAGTTTGAAGGTGAAGAGTTAGAACGTGGCTATGATTACGCCGTTGAAGGTCTTGAAATTAAAAAGGCCAACGACAATGCTAACCTTCAATTTCAAGCTAACAGCAGGCAGCAAGAATGGAATTTCGGAATGGCAATCCGAGATTACCAACATGCACAAGACTTGCGTGCATACCAACAATCAAAAGATCAATACCTCGCACAGAAAGGTTTTAATGAAGTAGCAGAAAATTTTTCTACACTACAGCAAGACCGTTATCTGATGGAGCAAAAGATTGCTCTGCAGTTTGATAAGCAAGAAACTATGCTTGCATATACTGCAGCATCTCACGGCTTGCAGCTACAGAAAAAGAAAACCAAAGCTGTTGCTACACAGCAAATGCGTGAACTTGGTATTTCTGCACTTAAAGCAAAAGGACAAGCTGCTGCACGTGGTCAAGCTGGGCGAGCTGCTGCTAAAAACATGAATGCAATTATGATGGAGACAGACGCAAAAGAAGCTGATCTGATCCAGAATTTGATATATGACACAGCACAGGTTGACATGGAATTGCTTGTGCTGAATCAACAAAAATTGCAAGATGATTTAGCTGCTAGCCTTACTGAAAACAATCTCATGGCTGCTGATACTATGTCACGTCAGAAGATTAAGATGGCAAGGGCACAGGCTGACATCAACGCAGAAGCTAACTTAATGCTGAAACCAGAAATTTCACCACCACTGCCTCTGCCCCTGGCACTGCCGCGGCCACAATATCAAGATGTTTACAAACCTAAGCAAGGTCCTAAACCTCCTAAGAATATTCCAATGAAAGAAAGCATTGGTGCCGCTATCTTTGGGCAAGCAGTGGGTGCTGCTAAGTTTGTTGCTGGAGGATTTTCAGGTGGATCATTTAGTTTAGGACGTGCTCTTGGTGCAAGGTAACTCATTTAAAATAACCTTATGTCTAAATACAAATCATTTGCAAACCAAGGGAGTTTTAGTGAGTTTCAACTAGACGTCCCAGATCAAACAGCAAAGATGCAGGCTGCTACCCAGAAAAAAATTAAGGGTATGAAAACTGCACAGCAATTCTTACAAGAGAACCGCAGTATTTATCTTGAGGCACAAAAATACGCTCAGCAGCAAGAGGAATACAGCAGAGAACAAAATTTCAAACTTCAGAATCAAGAACGTCAGGCTTACAAAGACGCCCTAAAACGTGATTATGATATTGAAATGCAGAATATGCTTACAGAAAGTAAGCAGCAACAGGCACAGCTTCAGCAAATCAGCCAGTTGTCTCAGTCTGCATTCCAATTGTTTGGTCAAATTCAAGAGCAACGTGAAGAAGCGCAGCGACTTGCAGCACACGACATCTACATTAGGACTGGAGCCACGTACAACGATGCGCTGGCTTTGCAAAAGCTTAACGATAACCTGACACGTCAAGACTTTGCAGCTTCTAAAATCGTACAAGATATGGTGGGCTCAGACGCTGACCCACAAATGATTGACGGTTTGTTTGAAATTTACAAGAACCGTAATTCAAAGATTTGGATTGACCACAAAGAAGGTCTTACAAACTCAGTAAATAACTACCCTATCTTTGCTGACCAAGCACTGCAAGGTATTTTGGAAGCAAACGGCGGTCAAGTACCTGATATTGAAGGTGCTTTGTCTCAGATTCAAAGGGATTTTATTGAGGTCAATTTTTCTAAAGACAAGATTAGACCAGAAGTATTAGAACAATCTGGTGTCTACAAAGCAATACGTGATACAAACAACACTATCCGTAAAAGGCTTTTAACAGACAGACGTAAGCAAAACAAAGAAGAGCTTGAGTTCAACCTGCAAACCGGGTTTGGTCAGATTATTCGTGATAATGGCATCCCTGCTGCAGTTCAAGAAAACAGCACAGACCCAACACCTATGAAACGTAAAGCGTTTCTTAAAGCGTTAGAAAATGGTTTGTTTTCTAAAGGAGCTGCCCATATATCACCTGCTAAAGTTAGATTTGCATTGACGGTCAAAGGTGGGGGTTCTAACGGACAGTCCATTAACGAAGCTTTCGGCGGTAGTGATGAGGTTAAAGCTGTCTGGAAAGCTCTTAGACAATACCGTCAAGAGCAATTTACTGACTTATCAAATGATGCAAAGTTAAAAAATCTGCAGACTGAAGAGTACCTCAAAACACGCTACAATGACATCTTAGATCAAAACGGTAAAATTACTATTGATGATTTACGTGATTTAGCAGAAGAATCTCAGTCTTCAGAGTTTGGTGGTGCAGGATACAACAGCACATTTTTAACCAGCGTTAAGAACACTGCTGAAAGTGTTCAGCAAATGGAAGAATCTATTTTCAGAGCTAGTAAACTTGCTGCTACTTACAGCTTGACTCCAGAGTATGTAAGGACAAAAATGGTTTTTGCAGGTACTCCTGAAGGTATTAGACAGCAAACATACTATAGTCAACTTGCACTAGCTCAGCAACGAAGCTACGGTGATACACCTATTGGTCAAGCTATAAAAGGGATTCGTGAAGATCTTATAAACGGCAACGCACTTGTAGCAAGGTTCTATAAAAACAAAACAAATTTGTATTCAGTTGGCAGGGCGCAAGATGCGGTAGAAAAAACTTTCAGGGAAACTTTGTCTTTGATTATGCAAAACCCTGATGTAAACGAGCAAGCTGCAATTATTGAAGCAACTAATGCAGCCAATCAAACTGCAGCCCGTCTGTATAAGTCTGTCGATAAAACTGGTAATTTTGGTGACTTTGGTGTTAGCACTGCCAATCAGGCAGAAGCTAAAAGAGCACTGAAAAAAGGCAGAGAGTTTGAAATTAATGTCATAAAACTAAGACAAAACACGAAGCTGAATGACCCTGAACTTGGTCAAAAAATTGTCAATTTACTAGGTGAAGAAACTCTCAGAAAACAATTTGTTATGTTTAACAGTGATGCACCACCTCAAATCCCTGTAACTATAAAAATGATTGCCAATGAGTATAGCACAAATCCTTTGGCAATTTACAGTTTAGTAGCCCCTGTCATTGGTGAAAAGCTAGAAGTAGCTCAGGATATTCAATCATCCTTCAAGCCTGAATATTCAAGAGCACGTAACATGTACCGTTATGTGCCTGAGCGTGTTGGTCGCGCAAATATCGGTGACCTTGGTACCGGCGCTAGTGCTCCTATCCGTCCAAGTGTAGTTCAATATGTCAGTGGAGACCCTGCAATCAAAGGTCAAACGTCTGGACGTATTGTTTACGATAAAAGAGGTCATGGTGGCGATAACTACCACAACCACTACGAGTTTACTACACAAGAAGAAGCATCACAAGCCAAAGCAGTATTTGAAGCCAACGGTTTTCGTGTGACTTCACATTGGCGACCTGACGATAAAGACAGTGCTCATTCCTACGGTGTTGCTATTGATGTTGCACCTCCTTTAAATCTACCCCGTACTGAAGAAGCAGAAGCTGCGTGGTCTGCACGTGCTAACGCATTAATTGGATTCGATCCTAATGAATGATTTTTCTAATGAGTTGTATCCGGGTACGCCTGGAGAAACTGATGAAGAAAGAATGCAACGCTTGATGAGAGAGGCAGACTCTCTTGAAAAAGAAGCTAATACACTTTCTTCACAACCAACTCAACAACCAACTCCACAACCGGAAGCTACGGCTCCAGCTGTATCGGAGCCAACACAACAAAAACAAAAAGAAGATTTTTACGGAGCAGACTTAAGTTTTCAAGAAGACGATGTAGATCCAAGTGCTTTGCAAACCTTTGCGGAAGCAGCCTTAGCAGTGCCTACTGCAGGTACTGACTTTGTTGTTGATCTGCTGAACCTTGCTCCTGGTGTAGACCTGCCTAAGGTACCTGAGTTTGAAAACGACATTGTACAAACAGTTCGTGAAATCTCTTCCATTGTCCTACCTACTGTAGGTCTTGGAGGATTCGGCGCTGCACGCCTTGCAGGAGCTGCAGGTAAATTAGCAAAGGGGTCTAAAGCGTCTAAATTTTTGACTGATCCATTGGTGAAATGGATTGGCAATACTTCGTTCCAGGCTGGTACTGGTGCGTTTGTTGATTACACTGTAGAAATTAACCAAGAGGATGACAACCTGGCTGGTGTGCTCAAAGCAAACTGGCCTCAGCAAATGGGTTGGATCCCTGAAAATGTAGCAACTTTAGATAGTGACGACCCTGACGCAAAGCGTGCAAAGAACGTTCTTGAAGGTGTCTACCTCGGTGCAGGCACTGACGTCTTGATTGGCGTAGCAAAACTGCTGAAAAGAACGCGAGGTTTTAGAACAGAGGTCATCCCACAAACTGAAAAATCTGGCAAGTATTTCGAAAAGAATATGCCAGCAGACGCTACTGTAGAAGATGCTGTTGAGCGTTCTGCAGGTAAGCGTGAGCTTGTTACCGATCAGATTGGCAAGTATAACTTTGACAAATCAGTAGAACTAAACGGTGTAGAACGTGCTCTTGACGAGCCTCTATACGGCGTAACAGATATGTTTGGATACCAAGAGTATGCTGGACGTTCTGTTGATGACGGTGGTGTTGCTCTTGCAAGTGTCGATTCATACCGTGTACGAAACAATGTTGCTAGTACCAATGGTCGTGTAGGAAGCATTGTTTCTGAAGGTTTTATCAAACGTTTCAATGACGAGAGCTTTGACTCGAACGTCATGCTGCGTGGTGTCAAACAAGACATGCTTGATGCTGACGAGTTTGATGTAAAACTTGCTGATGGTACCTACATCACTGCAAAACAAATCATTGAAAACGGTGAAGAGCTAGCAGCAGAGCATTACATGATGTCTTTGCCTGATCTCAAAAAGCTGTTTAACGAGCTTGCAACTGAGGAATCTGGAGAGATGGGTGTACGTACACTCAGTTCTACAGGCATGGAAGCAGCACGGCAGATGATGAAAAAGTATATGGACGACTTTATCAGCATGGATATTGGTCGTGCAGAGGCTTATTTGGAAACATCAATTGCTGGTCAGCTTTCTGACACTGCACAAGGTATGCGTCTTGTAGAAGGCACACCTGCCATTGAACGGGCACAGGAACAGATTCTGGACCGTATGCAGATGCTTATGGCTATGCGTGGTCGTGCTGCTTATGTGCGTGGTCGTGCGTTGAACATGACAAACATGTGGAACCGTCTTACTTCTAGTGGTTCTGACGCGAACAAAGCTGCGTATGCAAAGCGTGTTGCAAAACAGATCAAAGAAGAAGGCAACGAAACCTTGCGTACACTGAAGGCTATTGAGCTTGACGCTGGGTTGACAGTAGACACCCTGCGTGAGCTGTCTCAAAACAACAAAGAAATGCTTAGTCCTTTGTGGTTGGCATATGAGTTTACGGACGGCAACGTAGATACAGTTGCAAAGCTGAACAAGTTTTTAAAAGAATCTACAGGCACTATTCGTAAAGCAATTATTGATAGAGAACCTGGTATGCCTTCTATTATTTTGCAAGGCATGTGGGCTAATATCTACAACTCAACTTTGAGTGCTTTTGCTACACCCATCAAAGCAGGCATCAGTAACTTTGCTGGCCTTGTCCAGAAGCCGTTGGGTAACTATGTAGGTGCTATGCGTACTGGTGACACACGCTTAATCAAGCGTGGCATGTACCAGTATTTTAGTAGTCTTGAGTCTTTGCAAAACTCGTTCCAGTATATGGGACAGGTTTTCAAACGTAGTGCTACTGAAGCGGATGTCAACAACCTTGTTCGTGATGACCTGTTTGTCAAAAACGAAAGACAAATAGAAATCCTACAAGCATTTGCTGATGCAAAATCATTGCAAGGCGAAGAAGGTCCTCAACTCATGATGCAGCAGGTCAAAGCTATGAATGACCTTGCAATGCACCCGTGGCTGCGTTTTGGTAACAGAGCTATGCAGGCGCTTGACGGATTTACACAGTCAATGATTGCACATGCAGAGGCCAAGGGTCGTGCTTTTGACGAGGTGACTAACTTCGGACGCAGAGAATTTGATGCTGACAAAGCAGAGCAGGTTTATAAAAAAGCTTACAGCGAGATGTTTGATGATGAAGGTTTGATCACTGACAAAGCTGTTCAATACACTGCTGGTGAGATTGCTTTGAACCTTGACAACGAAGCTAACAATGCTTTGTCTAACATCATTGCACGTGCTCCTGCACTCAAGCCATTCTTCTTGTTTACTAAGACTCCTTTGAACGAGATCAAATTGATGGCCTCGTACACGCCTATGGGTCGGTTCATCAAAGGTTTGAATGACTTTGATTTGCCTGTTGAAAAGCTCAGTGACGAAGAGATTGCAGAAAAACTACAAACTCGTGGTATTCAGTTAGATACTGCTGACCCACAAGCCTACGTCAATAAGTACAACGAAATCCGAGCTGATTTCCGTGGTCGTCGTGCCCTTGGTGAACTTGCTGTCATTGGTGCTGTTGGTCTTATGGTTTCTGACCGTTTGACTGGTAACGGTATCTACGACAAACAAAAGCAAAGAGCACGTCGTGATCAAGATTGGAAACCTCGTTCTATTCGCCTACCTGGTGGCAACTGGGTCAGCTACGACAACCTAGGTCCGTTTACTAACTGGATGGCGTTGACTGCTGACATCATGGATAATTACGACACGTTGTCTCCTAATGATGCTGGCGAATTGATGCGAAAAATGGGTTTTGTTGTTTCAGCATCCTTCACTGACAAAACCTATCTTGCTGGTTTGGAACCGTTGCTTGGTATTTTGCGTGGTGATCCTAGTGAGATTTCAAGGTGGAGTAGCAGTTTCCTTAGCAGCGCAACCATTCGTGGATCTAGTCAAATGGCAGAACTTGCACGTTTGTTTGATCCCGGTTTGAAAGAGGTAGAGCAGGATATGTTTAACCTTATTCAAAACCGTTTGCCTGGCCTCAAAGGTACACTACCAGCACAATACGACTACATTGATGGTGGTAAAGTAGGTATCCCTAATTTTCTTACACGAGTTACAAACAACTATTTGCCTTGGAAAGTCAACGGTAAAATTAGTCCTGAAAAACAGTTTCTTATTGACATCGAATACGACGGTCGTCCTAACCTAAAAAGCAACGGCAGAGGCGTTGAATTTACTCCTCAAGAACGTTCTGATATTGCACGTATCATGGGCGAAGACAAGCTGTTTAAAAAGGCTATTCAAGATGTCATGAACTCACAAGAAGCTAAACGATTCCGTAAGGCTTATAAAGAAGCTTCTGCTATGGGTATTGATGTCAATCTTCGTGAATTTGAATTGCTGCACATGGCACTTGACGATGCACTTACAGATGCTGTCAAGTTTGCTGCCGCTAGGATTCCAGGCAGTGATCGAGTTACTGAAAAACTTGAAGCTAATGAGATTATTAGTGATTTCTTGAAGACTGGTCAAACCTCTCAAGCTAAGGAATACATCGAATACATACGGCAAAAAGGTTTCACCTACTAAACAACACTAAAGCGTAATGGCTAACACTTTTATTGAATACACAGGGAATGGTTCAACCACGAACTATTCTTTTACATTTGAATACATTAAAGAAGCAGAAGTCAAAGCCACCATTGACGGTACTGCCACAACTGCATTTACATTTGCCAACGCTACCACCCTTAGCTTCACTACTGCACCTGCAAACAATGCAAAAATCCGTATTTATCGTGATACGGCTATTGCTTCTGCAAAAGCAACGTTCTTTGCAGGTTCTGCTATCAAGGCAGAAGACCTAAACGATAACTTCACGCAAACACGTTTTGCTGTAGAAGAGATCAAGGAAAACACCTGGGACTTTGACACCGAGACTATCAAGTCTAACGAGACCTGGGTCAGCAATGACACGCAGATTGCCACCACTGCTGCCATGGATGCTCGCTTCCAAGATGAAGCAAGCGAAACCATTGAAAGCACTGAGACGTGGCCTAGCGACGACAACACAGTTGCTACCACTGCTGCTATCGATGGTCGTATTGACACTGCTATCACAAACGACATTGCAGGTTCCGATGGAGTTTCGATTACTGACGACGGTGATGGTACTATTACTGTTGGCCTTACTGATAGTTCTGTAGACTTAGATAAAATTAAAGATGAAGACAAAATTACTTATGCAGAACAAAATGCTGGATCACCATCTCCTGCTGACACTAACATCTTTACTGCGTCTGCTGCTGCCAGGCGTTTCGACACGCTTGTACAAACCGGTACCCCTAGTGGTTCTGATTGGCAAGTAGGTAAAACATGGCTACAAAATGATGCTGACAAGACCCTGTCAGTGTGGGATGGCAATAGCTGGGAAGGTATCAGTTCTGGTGGCACCTTTACTAGCCAAGCCAAGGTTGTCTATGTAGACGCTACCAACGGTAACGATGCCAACGATGGTCACCGTATTAGCCGTCCTAAAGCGTCTATCAAGGCTGCTATCAACCAAATTAATGCTGATGCTACTTATGGTGACGGTAGCATTGTTGTAGTGGCACCTGGTGTCTACCAAGAAGCGTGTCCTATTCAAATCCAAAAGCGTGACGTTGCCATTGTTGGTACTTCACTGCGTCAGTGTGTGGTTCACCCGACTGCTGCTACTGAAACCGCAACCATGTTCGAGGTGAACAGTGGTTCGTATCTGAAGAACCTGACGTTTACCGGCATGAAAGCTAGTGGTACACGTGGTGATACTGGATCCCTGTGGGAAAACAGCACCTACGGTCTGCCGCCTACACAAGGTTGGAACGTTGCCTTCTACAACAACGCTTACATTTACAAATCTCCGTACATTCAGAACTGCACTAACTTCTCTGATTCTGAGATTGATAACACTGATCTTAGCTTCTATGCAGGCGATGCTGACAAGGGACGTGCTGGGGATACTGACTCTGCACCGACTGGTGGTGGCTTGCTGGTTGACGGTTCTGTACCTCACGAAGACTCCCCACTGCGTTCGATTGTCTGTGACAGCTACACCCACACTGGTCTAGATGCCCCTGGTATTTTTGTGACCAACAACGGTTACATGCAGGCTACCAGTAGCTATGCGTTCTTCTGTCATGCTCACATCACCTGTATTAACGGTGGTCAAGCAAACCTTGCTGCATCTACATCTGACTTTGGTCGTTATGGATTGATTGCAAGTGGTAAATCTACCACGGCAATCTTTACTTCAACTATTGATGGTGCTGTTTCTGACGGTGCTATCTCCTTCAACATCGATGCACCTACTGCTGGTACTGGTTGGCATGGCACTGCTACGCGACCTGCTGGCAACATGTTGGTGACTGTGAACAGTATTACCTACCCGATCCTGTCTGCTACTGCTAACGGTTCTGGCTGGACTGTGACAATTAGCCGTCCTGACTCAAACAACCGTAGCACTAACCTTGGTGTCAACGGCGCAATCAGCGATGGCGCTGCTGTGTCGTTTTTCCTGCGGTCGATGATTGCTTCTAGCGGTCACACCATGGAGTACGTCGGTAGTGGTACTGACTACACTGCATTGCCTGAAAACGGTGGTGTTCCTGT
>CERU01004161.1_pt1 | contig 10482 bp, 4 predicted proteins | sample 530741 | NCBI WGS metagenome assembly CERU01 (sample SAMEA2620925, study PRJEB7988) | marine metagenome | biome: marine biome (ENVO:00000447); feature: deep chlorophyll maximum layer (ENVO:xxxxxxxx); material: "saline water (ENVO:00002010), including plankton (ENVO:xxxxxxxx)" | depth 30 m | reverse complement strand
TGAAATTCTAGATCACTTACTAGCGCGCTTTGCTGAAAGTTTTGGTGATTATGCCTTCTTGATGCAAAAAATATATGGAGAATTCGCTGATGATGCGGTACTGGCTACAAAAGAACGCTTTTTGAGCGAGTATGCCGAAACCAGTTATTCAAGATCTGCAGCATTTAATTGGTATCAACAATCAGAAACCAATTTATGGGATACCGACAATATTTCGGCACTGCAAAAACGTTTGTATCTCCTTCTTGGAATTACAGACATCGATCGTAGAAACCTTTCTGAAGATTATATCGAGATCTACGAAGAGAAGGATTCCGATAATAAATTGGAGTATCGCTGGCGCATCAAGGACGGTTCAAAAACCATTTTATCTTCAGCAACAAAAAATTATAAAACGCTAGAAGCTTTACATCAAGAGCTGATTCTGGTTAAACGCTATGCAACAGACAGTGCCAATTATAAGTTCAGAAAAATAAAGAAAAAGAATCCTGAGGATGCAGATAAATGGTATTTCGTTCTCGTTAATCCAACGGTAACCAACACTAAAAGTGAAGATTATATCATCGCACGGCGCATTGCCCAATATAAGAGTAAAGCAAATGCACTCAAAGCCAGTAAAGCGGTACTTAACCTGATCAAATCCTTTAGTGGTAATGAGGGGATGTATTTAATAGAACATATGCTTTTACGACCCGATGTGACCAAAAATACAGCTGCAGAAGATACATTTTTACCCATCTGTAAAGAACAAATAGAAGAAGCGTGTGAACCTCTTGATCCCTATAGCTTTAGAGTGAGTATCGTACTGCCAGGTTGGACCGAACGTTTTGGCAATATTGATTTTAGAAGATATGTCGAGGATTTAATCTGTAGAGAATTACCTGCGCATATACTACCGAAAATATGCTGGATCGGTTACCCTAAAAACTACACCGACCCCGATGGAAACCCACCGGAAGAAAACGAGATGGTTTTACTTGAAGCCGCCTACAAGAACTGGCTCCTTTCTAAGACCAACGGTGGTCAAAAACAGGACGAAGCCGCCCTTACATCACTGAATAAAATCATAAGCAGTCTGCACACCATTTATCATCAAGGCCGCCTCTACGATTGTACACCCCCTGAGTCTGAAGCTAACGAGCAAAAAACAAATCAAAAAGTCATTCTGGGACGTACCCACCTTGGCAAACTTTAAAACCTATGGCTATGCGATCATTACTTCAACAAATAACGCCAGATTACAGAACATTTGTAGATGACCAAGTATTAACTTCTGGTCAACTCAATGAATTTCTTGAATACTTTGAGGATCAACACCGCCTAACCCGTGTATTTCTTTACGGGGTGGGAATTACCTGTGGTTTTGAAGTAAGCTTGAATACTGCCAATAAAACCATTACCATAACTCCGGGCTGCGGTATCACTACCGATGGTGATTTAATCAAATTATTGGTTAACACGGAAGAGAATACCACAGATAGTGAAACGCAATCAACAAGCACCTTTAAAAGCCTTGCGAAAGAAGCCGTAAGCTATACACATTTCAGAAATTTTGATGATAATTTTGCCAGATACAAAGCCTTTAAAGCTGGGACTTCTGATAGCGACTCATCAAATACTATCCCGCTTTACGAGTTGGTTTCTGAAGGAAATTCTAAACCTACTGATAGTTCGCTCACCACACTCGATTTAACTGATAAAGTGGTGATGCTCTACCTCGAAGCTTATCCTAAAACTCCTGACATTTGTACCGAAACCAATTGTGATAATTTAGGAGAACAACAAGTTCAACGATTACGGGTTTTACTTGTTGCTGAAGAAGATATGAAACAAATGCTATCCAATGATAGTATCTATCGCAAATATGATATTCTCGATAGCTATAAAAAGCTTGCGCCTATTAAAATGCCTCGTGTTTTACTCAACAGCGGTGCAAAAGAGGTTGAAACGGCAATAAAGGTTGATTTTATGGATTTGTTAGATGTATCCAAGTTGAGAAAAGACCTTCAGCTAACCGGTAAATATCAAAAAGAAATTATAGGGAACTATACAAGCGGTTTCAACTTTTCTAAAAAGCCTGCGCTCACGCTGGGAGCAAAAACCTTAGAGCGAAATTTTGACCGAATTGGTTCCTTTACTTCAAATAGTGTTAAGACACAATCTGAAACAACGGTTAACACTAAATCTTATGTTGCGCTCGCAAACACTTATGAAGAAAAAATAAGAGTTGTAATTCCGCAGTTGCAAGAAGCTTTAACCACTATACTTGAGAATTTTGGAGCACTCTTAAATTTCACAAATGCTTCATCATTACTGGAGTCCAGTATTAAAGCACTGGATGCTGTTGTAGAGGATGAAATGACTGATGTACAATACCGATATGATCACGTTTCAGATTTGGTTTCGGTTTACAATGCACTACGCGAATTGCTTTTAGAAATTCAAAGTGAATGTTGTCCTGATATTGAAGCCTTTCCTAAGCATTTGATTTTAGGCAAACCTAACGACAGATCAAGGTTAAGAAAATATAGACATCGCTTCTACCCTGCTTCAGTTGGTGCTTCTGCCAGGCTTCCTCTTAAAAAAGCAGAATTCTTATTGCACAAAATGCTCTTACTCTTAAAAGCATTTGAGGGGAATGTTCCTGTGAGTTTAGAAATCACACCTTCCCAAAGTTATTCCTCAAATACAGACGGGGGTGCTATTCCGTTTTACTATACACCTTCAGATGATTTGGTCTTACAGTGGAATTTTAAACTTACCCAGAGCTTTAATGAAACATTTCAGTTGAGTTATCATAAAAAGTATTTAGCAAATCATAGCGCCTATCAGGAACCTTTAAAATATGATCTAAGCAGTTTTGATTTTTTAAGAATCGAAGGAATTCACGGTATGGCGTACGATGAAGCTTTAAAAGAAATAGAACAGTATAAGAAAACGTACGGACTCAATTTTGACGTAAAAGCGATCAATATTGATCAGGAAATTGAAGACATCGATCTTGATGAATACAATTGTCATTTCAATTACCTGCATACCGATTTAAAAACCTGGCGCGAAGAACAAAACTGTATCAATAAAGATATTACAGCGTTTTTTAGTGGTTTCAATGTTGACGATCTAGGTAATCACAATTATGCTTTTGAGCAATTTGATCGCGATGATCTATTGGATAAAGACGTCTTGGTTAACCCGGATAAAATCAAAAAACCAAAAGATTTTTTATTCTCTAATAACCAAATATCCATTTTAGGAAAGCTTAATATCAATGCCGATTTGTTAGCTGAACGAGATAAAAGCGATCGTGAACCCTTAATTGCATTATTAGATAAAGCACAAAACAGCATCGCTAAAGGAGCTTCTATTGAAGAAGTATTAAATGAATATCAAACCCCGTTTTTGGTTTTAGGCGAGAAACTTGAAGTGCTCAACAGAGATGAAGCTAAAATATACACTAAGGATGCTATTAAACGTGTGAGTAGTCAGCCGAAACTGATGAAAGTATCCACTAGGGAAACTGAAAAGAAATCAGAATCTAGCTTTAATGTTTTACTCAATACCGGTGTAAAGGCCTACACTCCCTTTGTAAAAGAATCTAAGGTGAATGCTACCGTTACTGAGAATTTAAAAAAGGAAGCTACAGACCTTGGCTATGTGATGAATAGTATTCTTGATAAAGGATTTATTGGCAGCGCTACCGAAATTGAAAAAGCCATAGACCTTAAACGAAAAGAACTTTATCCCAGAATAGATCCTGAGCAACAAAATCTGTTGAAAGTAGGTTTTACCATTCCTAACGGAATTCTCTCACGTCTACAGATCGTAAGTTCTTACATTCCAGAAAATCTGGATGATGTAAGCGATGATCTTAAAGAAAAATTCAGTGCAGCGATGCAGGACTTATGTACTTATGCTAAAAAGTCTCGCGCGATCATCAACGAGATCTTCTACAATCCAAAAGCTGAATATACACATATTGGGTATGAGACGCTTTATACGTTTATGCTAGACCGTCTTGAAGCCAATTGCTGTGCCGCATCTTCTTTAGAGATTATTCTGAATGAAATTCAGACCAAAAAAGAAGAAATTCTTGACGAACTTATTTTCTCAAACTTTGCGAGAAAACATCCGGGTCTTGAGCATAAAGCCGGTGTTCCCATTGGAGGAACCTTCGTTATGGTTTACACGGGTGCTTTAAGCAATTCCAACGATAAAGAAATTCCCAGAAACACTGTAGTTGCAGATTTTGCACTGCCTTACTTGTGTTGTTCAGATTGTGCGCCTATAGGCTTTATAATTCCTGACGCAGCGACTAGCAGCAGCCTTATTCTAGACCAAAGTAGGATATGTATAGACACCAATGCTGAAACTGAAATTAAGATTGGTTTTACCAAAAGTCCGGCCGATGGAATTTTAGCATTGCTCAATAAAAATATTGAAGGTATTCGCTTTTCAGAAACTGAACTTTTTATTACGCCGTATCAGCTTAATGCCTTTGATACACCTATTCAGTTTACGGTAAATGGTCAATTGACCACAGCCAACCTTACAGCAACCAAAAAAGCAGCAGCTCGCATAACCACAAATCCGGAGCGCGTGAGTGGCTTACCGGGAAGTACGTTACCTCCCGTTCAATTCACTATCGAAAATCTGAATAACTTCAATACCGATTTGTTTAGCTTTAATTGGACCATAAACGGTAGCTCCTATTCTAACGAACGTCCAACAGTGAATCTTCCTATTCCTCAAAGTATTGATAGTGCTATTCATGAAATACCGGTTACACTCACGCTATCTAACGATTTGTGTGATTCAACGACCATTGAATATACCTTAGAAGTTATTATCGATACGCCGGAAGAAATACGAGTCAGTATTGAGAATGTCCCATTTTGCGCAAATGATGAAGATAAACATCCGTTTACGATAACTCCAGATGGAAGCGAAATTGAACTTGTAAATGACGACGTAAAAGGGATATACAACGAAGATGATACTTGGTATTTTATTCCCGCCGAAGCAGGTCCCGGCAACCACACTATTTATTTTGCTGAAATTGATCCCATTACCATTGAAGTGTATAATGCTCCGGAAACCATAAGTTTTGAGGCTGAATTAAAGGATAATGTAATGGTCTTACAAGTCAATGAAGCTATCCAGGCGGAAGAATTCAGTTGGTTTAACGATGAAGAGCTACTCGCATCCACCGCAGAACCTGTTTTTGAAATTCCACAAGAGGAAAGAGAGCAACACTTAAAAATACAGGTGGTTGTTAAAACTTTAGCTTGTGGCACACTTAAATCTGAATATCAAGAAGTTATAATCCCGGCTTTAGAAACAGACAGTCCTGATCCGGATCCAGAACCAGACCCAACACCCGAGCCTGATCCAGAACCTGATCCAGAACCTGATACTTGCACAAATGAAGTGCTAGAAAAACTGAATAAAAATAAGGAAGAGCTCACAACTGCACTTAAACAAATCGATGATCAAAATATCAGAGATATAGGGCAGCAAGTTGTAGAAATCTATGATGCTTTAATCAGTCAGCCAGACTTTTTCAAAGGTGATTATGATACCGGTTTAAAAGAAAAATTAGAACTAATTTTTTCTGAGATCGCTGAGCAAATATTCCGTAACAAACCAGAACAACGCCAGCCTTATTTCAACCTATACCTCAAACTGCAGGAATTATTTTATCTCAGTATTTATTGCCGAGACGAACAGTTTCTTGATAATGACTTGATCTTCTCAATTTTAAACTTAATTGAAAACCAATTCAATCCACAGTTTGATATTGCCATAAGTCTACTTGAAGGAATTAAATATGAAAATTGGTACGCGTTACTTAACGAGTATAGTGCTCATTTTAAAGTAGACCGCTATCAAATTCATTTTGATCAATTACTGAGATGGACAAGCTAAGCTATGACTACACAGCCCACACATATCATCAATAAAGTATTTGTAGAAGTCGATTGCAGCTCGATGGAGGAAGCTTTGCGCTTAAAACAAAATATAGGCCAATTCATAACTATAAAACTCAGTACGCATTTAAGTAAAGCTTTTGACGTATTAGACACTTCAGATGAGTTTTACACTATAGATAAAGTCGCTATCGCTTTTGAAAAAGACTTTTTAAAAGAATCTAATTTATCGGAAATCACCCGTAAAATAAGCACTAAAACTACTGAAACTTTAAGTTTAAATAGAAATGACTTATCTAATAACAATCAGCTGATTAACGATAAAAAAGAGCGGAACTATAAGGCTTTTATTTATTTCCTAGAAAACGGAAGATATCCTTGGTTTTTTGCTGAAAGAGAAACCTTGAATCTTGAAGAACTGACTTTGTTTTTAAAAGAAACACATCCACATTCACTTACCGAATGTTTAAGTAAAACTAAAGCTCAAAAACGTTTGGTATATCAATTTGCAGCGTATCCAAAATTTATGGTGACGGTTTGGCGAACTTATGCCGAATTAAAAAAACTACCGAAAAGTAGTATCAACGGCTTAGTCGCTTTAGCCTCTATAGTTGAAGACAGAAAAATACTTGAAGAAATAGGATCAAGTCTTTTTCAATACGATCGCTTATCCGGACCAGAACGCGAACGACGCTTGATCAAGCTTTTTGAACATTATAAATCAAAAAGCGGTTTATCACTTGAAACGCTTCAGAGTCTTTCTAACTTTTTCAACCTGAAAATTAATATAAGCTTTACACCAACAGTTTTAATAGCCTCTTTTCAAAATCTTGAAAAGGCGACCTTGGTTTTTCAGCCGTCAGAAAAAATAAGTTTCCACAAAAGCAACGATATCTCTAGAAAAGAGATCGAAAAAAGACTGAAATCTACTCCTGTAAAATTTCAGCATCAAAGACCAACACTTGATTCTGATGATACTATTGAACAACAACAATCAATCGAGAACAATTCGGTAGAAACTGATGAATCTCAAGGTTTGATTCTGCCCAACTGCGGTCTCATTTTGCTGCATCCCTTCCTCTCCATTTTATTTGAAGAATTAGGTGTACTAAATCCGCAAAAACAGATTGCTGAAGAACATTATGATCTCGTTGTACAATTACTGCATTTTATTGCCACAGGTGAAGAAAATGTAAGTGAACAGCAACTTGGCGCCGCTAAACAATTATGTGGTGTTCCTAGTTCGTACCCCATAAAAAAAGAAAGCGTCTTGCTAGAAAAGCATAAACAGGAAGCGTTTAATCTCATTCAAACCGTACTCAACTATTGGAGTGCCTTAAAAAATACAACGGCATCGGGACTGCGCGGACAATTTTTAACCCGCTCTGGAAAATGGGTCACAACCGATGAAAAAATCGAACTCTTTATCGAGCGGCAAACTGCAGACATTCTACTCGATCAATTGCCTTGGGGGCTGTCTATGGTAAAACTCCCTTGGCTCAAAAAAATGATTTATGTAACCTGGTAAATACTACGCTATGAAAACACTCAAATTATTAAGTTCTAGCCTTCTCATCTGCTTTTTGCTATCGAGCTGTGGCACTTCTTTTTATGATCAATACAGTTTTACTGAAACCCTTGAGACTAAAGCCAATGCCTTAAGTCTGGTTGAAGTTTCAGATCAAGAATACCAGCAACACAAAGTCGCTGCTCAGGCACTGATCAATAAAATTGATATGATGGTAAGCTATGAAAAGGCTAAATCGAAGAATGAAATTACCATACAGATGTGGCAGTATTTGCAAAGCGACGCAAGCAGCATCCAACAATTTCTGGATTTATGGGAAACACAAGGCACTTTAAGCACTGCTTTTAAGGCTGAATTTAAGCCGCAAGTTGCCAAGATCTTTGATCTGATGGCGAATTATGAAAATAAAAAGAACGAACAGTCTAAGCTTGCTTTGTTAGACTTAATCACGATGTGAAAAATTTGAATTATGGATTTTAAAGAACTCTACAAATCGATAAAAGCGGGAATTCTTGATTTGGTCAAAGAACGCTTTGATGAAGAAAGCAGCCTTATTAAAAACGATGTTGATCTGTTCTTAGAGCAGTCAAAAGATAAATTAGAACGCTGGGTTTTATTACTCAATCAAGGTGCCATCACTCCTGCAGAATTTGAACTTTTACTGCAAAGTCAAAAAGACCTTTTGATCATTCAAACCCTTGAAAAAGCTGGTGTGTCAAAGATAAAAATAGGTCTTTTTAAGAACGCCGCTATTAAACTCATTGTGAGTAAAGCAGTAACCCTAATTCTGTAAAAAGTTTAAGTTATGCCTGCTTTTGCTAAAAATAGAACTCCGTCTACAGATACCAAAAAACCTTCTAAAGCTGCCTTTTTTAAAGTTCAGGCAAAGCTCAAAATGGGGCAATCTGGAGATAAGTATGAGCAGGAAGCAGATACGGTAGCGCAACAAGTTGTTGAAAACACCCATGGAAATTCAGCAACCAAAGTCCAACAGAAGCCGCTCGCACAAACCATAAAACCGGGGATTCAACTCAAAGCGCTGGAGGAAGACCAGGTTCAGAAAAAAAGTGAAGAGGAAGAAACTGTTCAGGCAAAAGAAGAAGAGGAAACAGTACAAGCTAAAACTGAAGAAAATGAGGAAGAAACCCTTCAAGCAAAATCGCAAACTACTGCCACTCCAACTACCAGTATTCAGGAACGTTTAAAAAATAATAAGCACAATGGCGAACCTATGGCTCCAGCTACGCAAACCAGAATGGAGCAGAATTTCGGTACCAATTTGTCTGATGTGCGTATTCACACCGATGCCAATGCCCAAAAAATGAGTGCAGATCTTGGTGCGCAGGCATTCACTTCTGGTCGTGATATTTACTTTAATGAGGGCAAATATGCGCCGGGATCACCCGAAGGTGATGGCTTGCTTGCACACGAATTGACGCATGCGATTCAGCAAGGAGCAATTGCTACTAACAAATCGGTGACAACCAATCCGTCAAAACCTAAAAAAGCAACTGTTTCATCAAAGGATACAGCAGTTCCAAAGCAGGATTCTATTTCAGAACCTGTGAAGCAAAATTCAGAAGCAACAAAGAAAGAGCAATTTCATTCTCAGGAAAATTCAGCACAAACCGAAACTCAAGATCCTGCCTATCCTGCTTCTGCTCAAGAGAATGAAGCCTTTCAAGAATTAACCGAATCCATTACAAACAGATCAAGGGCTGCTCAAACAACGCCCAATGCCGAAGTTTCTGCTCAAGCAGGTGCAGCGGCTGCACCACGCGCAACTAATGAACAAATGGGCGGTGCACAAGCCAATCAGGTTGAGGTAATGAATGCACAAGAACCGGGAGTTTTTGATGCGGTAAGTTTTAAAAACCGCCTGATGGAACGTATTGAGGCGATGCAGCTTCCGGCAAATGAAGAAGAGGCAGATGACTTTGAGAGCAATAATAATATTGATTCCGTTACTCAAGCCGGAGTTGGTATGGCCAATACAGAAAGTCAGCAAGCATCTGGAGCGATTGATCAAGCGACCAGCACAGCGCCAGATCCTAATTCGGTTACACAACGTGAGGTAGCTAACATCCCAGAAGCTCCCGTAGGTCAGCGACCAGCATCTGTAAACGCAAACGCGGCTGCACCTCCTCCCCGTCCTGACAGTCAAGTACAGGCTCCTTTACAACAAAACGTAAATGACATAAATCAGCAATTAGAGGCAAATCAAGTTACTGACGAAATGCTTGATAACAGTAATGAACCTACCTTCGGTAGCGCCTTAAGCGCGACGAACGAAGCACGTGACCACGCGAATCAAGCGCCAACAGCATTTAGAGCCTCAGAGCAAGCAAGTTTAACTTCCGCACAAAATTCTGCGCAGCAAAACAGCAATTCTCAACTTAACGCTATGCATAACAGCAGAGCTGCCTCGCTGGGAAGTGCTCAACTGGAGCAACAAAATACAGCAACTGCTAACAGCGCTGCCCGAGAACGCATTGCATCAGAAATCAACACCCTGTTTGAAAGCACAAAAAATGCAGTAGAGACAATTTTAAGCGAACTCGAAGAACAGGTTGCATCAAAGTTTACCACAGCAGCAGAAAAAGCCAAGAAGGTGTTTGAGGATTATGTAGCACGAAAAATGGATGCTTATAAAGCTGAACGCTACAGCGGTCTAGGTGGTGCAGTCACTTGGGTGGGTGACGCATTTACCGGTTTACCCGAAGAAGTCAATGCCTTTTTTGAAGAAGGAAGAGAAAAATACATCGAGGCGATGGATAGCGAACTTACAAGTATCGCAGAATATATCGCTCACAAACTCACCAAAGCAAAAACCAAGATTACTGAAGGCAAACAACAAATTGCAGACTATGTTGCAAGTCAGCCTCAGGAGCTTCAGGATATCGCCGAGGAAGCCGCCGGAACTATTCAAAGCAGATTTGACGACCTAGAAAATGCTGTAAACAGCAAACAAGACGAACTTATTGAATCTCTTGCACAACAATATCAGGAAAGTCTTGCTGAAGTAGA
>CERU01038456.1_pt1 | contig 10522 bp, 7 predicted proteins | sample 530741 | NCBI WGS metagenome assembly CERU01 (sample SAMEA2620925, study PRJEB7988) | marine metagenome | biome: marine biome (ENVO:00000447); feature: deep chlorophyll maximum layer (ENVO:xxxxxxxx); material: "saline water (ENVO:00002010), including plankton (ENVO:xxxxxxxx)" | depth 30 m | reverse complement strand
TATCTTCTAAGTTAATATCTTTAAAATTTTCATTTTTTTGCATCCACGGGTCAATTCCTCGCATCCTAGCACTTATAGAATGTTCCCATTTGGGCCTAGAAACACGATTTACGACAAAAGAACGCATTGCAGCTTGCATATAGTCTCTAATAGATTTATGTAAGAAAACAGCTCTATCTGGCCATATTTCCATCATTCTATTTATTCCAGAAGTTAATACTCTTGCTTCTCCTATAGCAGCATCATACTCTGATTTTTCAATATATCCTGATTCATAGTCTGCTATAACGTCTTCCATATTTTTATTTAAAATACGTTGATATAATCTAGAAGCAAACTCAGGCTGTGTGGGACTTTTGACAGCGTCAATAACTTTGGTTAATGAAACTTTTTCAATATTATCTAAAAATTCTTTCATTTCCATGTCAGTTAATTTATCGGATTTTTCTAAAGCGCCGTCCATTCGCTTATTCCATATTGGATCACCAATAAATCTTTTCCCAACTAATTCATCAAAAAAGTCTCGCATGACTTCTCTTGCAATTGGATTAGATGCGTGATGAACTAAATTAGACATTAGCTGCTTAGGAACTCCTTGAGCTTCTAACATATGAGTAGTTTGCTTTTCAGACAAAGAACCTCGTATATTTTCTAAGTCTAAATAATAGTCTTCACCAGTAAATTTAGTTTTAGTTGAATGGTCTGCTAATTTATCAGGTATAATTAAATCGCCAGCAGTTCTAAAACCTCTTTCTTTAACAGCAGACTTAGGCATCATCATCTGATATCCATTTTTTCTCATCCACGCACTAGCTTCAGGAGTAGCTTCATGGAACATAAATTTACCAAGGAGAGGACCATTGTCTTTATCGGCATGAACAATAAATGATTTGTTTTGACCTGAGCTAGGAAGTCCAAATATTTTATTTAAAGTTTTAATAAAATTAGCTTCAACTAAAATAGATCCGTCTGTAGATTCTTCATATAGATTTGCTCTATCCCTTAAACTTAATTTTTTCCCATCTTTAGTTTTACCAGAAGCTTCATTAAATATACCAAATTTAACTTGACCTCTAGACAAAGAGCCTAGTTTGTTGCCTGATTTTTTATATTCTGCTTTAAATGCAGGAACATCTACAGAAAACCCATCAGTATACCAGATTTGATTTCTTTTATTGAAATCTTTACCGTCTTTAATGTTACCCCATTTATTATCTTCATCTAGTAGTTTTCGACCCATAACAACCATATATTTTTCAAGAGGAACGTCTGACATTTTAGATAAAGATCGTTCCCAAAATACATTGTTTACAAATGCTTTATGATGATATAGTTCGTTATTAAAGTCTTTTGTCTTGTTAGTATTTAATCTCCAACGTCTAGTAAAAGTTTCATAATGACTAGCAAACTTTTTATCTAAAGAGTTTACAATTCGATTCTTTAAGGCAAGTATATTTGCATCGGACATTTTCTCTAACTTAGGATGAAGTTTACTAAAATACATTTTTCCACCATCACCTTTTCCGCCATTATAGTAATAACCTTTTTTCTCTAAAGCCTTTAACCCTTCTGTAATAACTATTTTCTTATTATTGTCTGCAAACTTTTGCGTAGAATCATTTAAAGTTTTCTTTTCTCCAAGCTTTTTTAAATCCCAACTTTTTGCATATCTATCATTAGTATATTGAGTAGTAATAGTATCCCATATCATATAGGCTCTATCTTTAGGCATTTGACCAGTTTCTTTAAGAATAATTTGCTCATATTCTGTTTCTATAGCTTTAGTTGAATCACCTTGAAGTTTGTCATCTCCAGCTCTATTTTTAGGTTTATTATTGCCAAGAAACTCACTAGAATATATTTTAGCGTTGCCTTTAAAATCTATGTGCAAATTAAACAAAGGAACATCTCTTTGCATATTACGTCTAATAAGTAAATTTCTTAAATCAAGTTTAGCTTCATCTTTAAATGTTTTACCATCTAATAACTCTTTTTCTAAATCTTTAACAAAAGCTTCATCATTAATAGTTTTGCCATTATACTTAGCTGCATGCTTTTCTAATATATTATATACTTTATCTCTAGCATCTAAAACAGACTTAGCTTTGTCTGCACCTTCTAATCCATCGCCAATATTTCTTAAATGTTTATTAACAAATTGACGTGAAGCTTTAACTAGCTCTGCTTCTGGAGGTATATTTCCTATATCTAGATTACCGTCAGAATGGTATTCGTCAATCATTTTACTTTTATTTAACGAAGCAATAGCTTTATCTCTGCCACTTTCAAGTCCAAGCATTTTATCAGCTAAGTAATCAGCAGTTTCTGGAGCAACGTCTCTTAATTTTTGTACATACCCTTCTTCTACGACAATATCTTTACCTTCTGGAATTTCAGATAAGGCATCTCGAATCATTGCTTTAGGTCTATTGTCTCCATCTTGATATATTTCATCTTGAACGTCTTTAATAATCTTATCAATTGGCAGATTAACTACATTGTCCACTCTATATTTTAAATCTTTTTCATCTTTAGGTACTTCAGTTAACGTTCGTTCTTTTTTAAATTTTTCAGTTAAAAATATAGTGTTAGGACGATTGTTTATCATATCAACGTCAATTTCTTCAACTACATCAAACTTAGTTTTTAATTTTTCAGCTCTATTAGAAATAGCAACTTCTTGAGGATTAGGAAGAACTAGGGTATTTACATCAAAATCATCACCTAATTCTTTATGTGTTTTAGTTAAGAGTTGCTGATGCATTTCATCTTGAGCACCATAAGTTCCATGCCTCATTAGCATTGTATGCATTACAGAATCTTTTACATCTGATGGCAGTTTATCCCAACCAGAAACTAATCTAGGGTCATAAACTACAGTATCCCATTGAAATGGCTTTCCATCTTCATTTAATCTTTTTAAATCTTTTGCTCTAGTTTGAGCTTGCTTTTCAGTTTTCTCGACAAAACGCATAGCCTGCATTTGACCTGCAGTTGTCTCATGAGCTCCAAAATAAGCACCTAAAAGATATGAATATATTTGTTCAGGAGTGGTTTCTCCTCTATAGCTAGATTGTAAACCTTCATACAAAGAAGAAGCAGCTGCACGCAAAACCTGATCTTCTCTTTGAGTAGAAGTGTAGACATATTTATTAGTAGCCTTATCTAGTTTTGGTATTCCACCACGGTTAATAAGATTAGCAATTCCTCTAAAAGCACCACCAGTTAAACCTCCATGCAATGCACCTGAAATCATTGCATCTACACCATACTGCCAAGAACCAACACCACTTGCTATACCAAGATTAAATGTTCCTTCTACAACATGCTTAGCTTTTTCATTGAGCATAAAATTAGAAGCAGTTCTAAATGCGTCATTTTTAGCTTCAGCAGATTTTTTTAATACATTGCCAACAATTGGCCTAACTTTTTCAGTAGCTTTTTTAGCAATCATTAAAGGCACTGAATTACCTTTTAATGCTTGTGCTGCATTAGCTAATTGATAGGCTTTCATAGCTTTTAAAGGAGCAGCAGGTAAATAGCCAACAAAACCCGCTAATTCACCAACAGATCGCATTATACGTTCATATTCATTGTTTCCAGGTTCACCTACTTGAAATGTTGAAAAACCAGAAAGAAATCCTTCTCCCATTCCTTTAATACCACGGAGTAAATTAAAATTATTATCTTTAGGGGTGTTTGTAGGCGGTTCTTCAAACTCAATGCCGTAAAATGAAGCATGGTCTTTAATCTGAGCTACAGATTCTTCTTTAAATAAATGAGGTTTTTGGATATAAGCGGACAGGAGTCTTTGTGTGCTCGATTCGTCGTAAAACGGCTTAAATTCGGCTAACTTGTCGAACTCCTTTAACTCCATTCAGTTACTCCAGTCTAAGTATTATAAGGGTCGTATGGATCTTCAGCTGACTCTAATTCTTCTCTACTTGGCCTTAAACCTTCACCAAATCCAAATCCAGTGATTGGTCTTGTTGCTGCTAACCCAGCTCCAACTCCAAGTCCCAAGTCAGTATTTAATAAAGACATTGGGTCAAACTTAGGATTCTTTGTGCTAGTTATTAAAAAGCTTGATATTTCATCAAAGCTTGTGAAAGCATTATCGTCAACTAACATATCTGCTAATTTTTTAGCTTCATCTGAAGTCATATTTGCTTTATTTGCAATTTTCTTAATATTATCTTTCGAGGCAACTCTATGGTTTCCAATATTTTTAATAAACTTTTCTATTTTAGCAGCATCTGTACCTATACTAGAACCATTAGCTTTTAATTGAGCTATTAAAGTTTTACCATATCTTCCAGAGCCATGTGTATCCTTAATAACTTTAGTTAAATCTTTTATTTGATCTGCTGTTAGTTTGCTACTACCAATAATATCAGATATACTTCCAGGATTTCCTTGAGTAATAGCTTCAGTTAAATCTTTTTTCATTTGATTTTGAGAGAAAGTCCATCCTCTATTTTGACCTATATCTCTTAATCCTTTAGAAATTGAACGAGATGAAAAATTGGCTAATGCACCAGGAGCTGTAATGCCTGCGGCTCTACCAGTTGCTTCTGCAGCACCTCCAAGATTTTGCGCCATTTGATTAATAGATTCTGGATCCATTTCATCAAACGCTCTACCAGTTCTAGAAGAAGATGGAGTACGAACAGTATTAGGACCTGGACCTGTAGCTCCTGTTTGCCCTACAACTTTAGTGTCAGGACCTGGGCCATCGATTTTTCTTTTCCATTGCCCATTAGCAGACATAACAAAATTACTTCCAGGTTGAACATCATCTACCTGTGTAACAAAATTAGTTCCAGGTTTAGTTTGAGCAGCTTTTCTAGCCGCTTGTTTACCAGCAACAGCTGTAGCAGCCTTACTTCCTAATGCTTTAGCGCCTCTTAATGCAGCTCCAGCACCTAATGTGGCAGCAATAGTACCAGCAGTACCAATACCTTTACCCCAATTAGCAGCAGTCCTAGTAGATTCATCAGAATACCATTCATCAGGCATAAAGTCTAAAGCTATAGCGTCTGCTACACCTCCAGCAAAAGCAAGTGCTTTTTGACCAGTTGTAGCTTCAGGAACAATACGCTGAAAAGGAACTTGATATTGAAGAGCTAATCTTTCTAATGATGCAATCATAGGCGTAGACCAACTATTAGGATTTGATTGATACTGTCTAATATATCCTTCTACTCTTTTACGTTCATTTTTAAGTTGTCTATACTCAGGAGAAATTGGAGAATTTCCACCTTGTCCACCTAAAACCATATTGCCTGTAATTGCCATAATATATCCTTATTTACGTTCGGGAGATTGCATTTCTGAATCCCACCAATCGTCACTTAAATTGTTTAAATTAATTTTCTTTCCGTCTACAGTAATAAACGCATTGCTACTACTATCGTCAAACTCAACAGTAAATTTATCATTACCCATAGCGTCATTTTCTTCAATAGTCCATTCATTTCCTTCTTGATGTATCCACATTTTATCAGACCTATCATCAAGACCTAACCTGAAATTAGAATTAGAGTTTTTCATGTTTTTAATTGCATTAATTAATAGATTTTTTCTTCTAATATCTGTGCTAGTTGCGTTATTTCCATCTACATTACTGCTAAAAAATATTCCACCGCCCCATCCACTTTGTTTTTCAATTTGTTCAGATGGTTGATTTCTAGATGCACCCCAACCAGTCCCTAAGTCCATCATTCTTTTTACTTCACTGCTTTCTTCATCACCACCTTTAATATAATTGCCTAAAGATTGGTATTGCCCCACAGGAGCACCAATATCAATAGCGTACTGTCTTAATAGACGTTCAGCATTTTTGTTATTAGCAAAAAACTCTTCAACCTCTTCAGTAGATTTCATTGCTAATTCTTTTCTCATATTAGCTAATTGTGTTTTAGCAAAATCAATAGATTTATTTGATAGATTTAATTTTTCGTCATAGCTTAATCCTTCGACTGAACCATAATCATTTGCAGTGGCAAGAGAATCTGAAATGTCTCCAATATAACCCATATCACTACGTTTCATAAAATTCTGTATTCTTTTATCAGCATCTGGAACTAAAGTGATTTCTCCGTCAATTACCTTAATAGGAGAAGTATCTCCACCCATACCTTCAAACAATTGATTCTCAGTGTCTTTTATTAAAGACTCCCTGTTCTCAGCTTTTTTATCTGTTAAAAAGTTATCTTCTAAGATTTCTCTATTTAAAGCTGATGTTAATAGGCTGTCTTCATGAGCTGCTATATCTGCATCATGAGCTTCTTGTGCTAATTGATTTTTAAATTCTTGCTGCTTTATTTGATCTTTATAAGCTTTTGCTGCTGTAACCTTATTTAAAGCATTATTCATAGCATTTGTTAAAATCCTATGTCCTTCGTATTGTCCAAAATTGACTGCCATTATAAAATTACCTTATATATTTAATATTTATCGTCAAACTCTTGTTGAGTCATAACGTTTCTATCTTTTCTTTTCCAACCGCCAGGCAGCATTCCGCCTAACTTTTTATCTATATTGCCATATGCTTTACCTAAAAAGCCTTTTTTATCTAAAATCTGCTGATTCATATCATATTTCATAGGTTCTTTACCTGCACCAGAATCTTGTTCAGCGACTGCACTTCTCCACGCTGCTTCAGTATTACGTCCAAACATTCCATCAGATTCAACTCCAAGCATTGTTTGAAGCGCTTTTACTTGCTCTGTATTAGACGGATCTAGATTTTGCCTCCACCATGAAAGATCTCTTCCTGCATACGGGTCTGGCTCTGCTGCATTACCAGACATCCAATCCCATACATTGTCATACGTATTATGAGGCTCTGCTTCTACTTCTTTATTGCTTCTAGCCCATTTCCAAAAATCGTTCATTATATCTCCTATCTTACTTTATAGTCACTATAGGTAGGCGATTCAAACTTAAACATTGAAAATGCACTTTTTAAGGGACTTTCTTCTCCACCTGCAGTAGCAACAGTTTCATTTGATTCTGTGGCTTCTTGACTGTTATTAATTGTTTTTGCAGCATGTCCATCCACGCTACTATCTACTTTATTGCCTACCTCATGAGGCTTAGGGCCAAAAGGTAGCTTACCTTTAAATATATTTTCATCTATATTATTATAATTTAGATTCTTCACGTTATTCCAAGCATTTGCAAGAAAATTAGGCTTTACTTCTTTTCCTCCAATGTTAGGAGTAGTAGCGCTATCGTCTGATATATTTGTCGAAGACTCTACTAAATTGTTTGCCATTTCAACGCTTTCATTTTCTGGTTCCCAATATTCTTCAGCGCTTCCGTCTTCATTAAGTTTTACTGGACTTGGAACAGGTTGTGTTATATCTATATTATCAGACTCTTGAAATGTATTAGTATATTTGTGATATGCTTCAGTTGTTTTTGGACCAAAAGTCCCCCAACCAGCATCACCCTCTTTCATTCCTAATAGCTTAGATTGTATTTCGTATATATGCTCTGGATTGTTAATATTAAAGTCTCTTCCTGAGAAACTTAAGTCCTGACTATTGTTTTTTTCGCTATTTTTTTTAGCTTGACTAATTATATTTTCTGCACTAGGCGTAACAGGTTTTAAATCTTTAAGAAACTGATCTGTTGCTTCCTCACCTTGACCGAATGCTTGCCAATAATTAGTGCTCATTAACCAAAGACCTTATTTAAATCTACAAATTTTAATCCATTCTTGCCTTTTTTAATGGCGCCAGGAATTTTCTTTTCTACATCTTGAGCCATAACTCCAGTAACTTTATGAGGTTTATCTATATGTTTATATGAAAACTCATAAATTCCAACTTTTTTACCGTTTGAAGCTTTTGCGTGACCTACTCTTTTAATATTCTTTTTAGTTCTAGCGTCACACATCACGATTAAACTTCCAGCTGTTGCTGCAGTGTTTACAAGATTACCAGTCATAGCTGACTTAAAATTGTTAGAATTTGTTATATTTTGACCATAAGCAGAAGTCAGTGTATCATTTTCTCTTTGCTGTGCTCCCATTACTTGACTAAGACCAGTCATTCCTTGGTTTCGATTAGCTAATATCATTCTATTAAAAGCTTGAGTTAGCGCATCATTACCTGTAGCAGCATTTCTCTCAGATAACTGAGCACTGATTCCAAGTTGATTAGACAGTCCTGTTCTTGCAATGTTTTGATTAGTTAATCGATTTTGAGTATAAGCGTTTTGATCTATAGATTGTTTTAAATTTTGTTTTAAAGCTTGATTTAACGCAGAATTTGGATCCAACATGCTTGCTGATTGGTCCGCCAATTGATTTTTATATCGATTATTCTGAAGCTCTGCTACTTTATTTAAGTCTATAGGTTCTGGACCACTAAACATTAAAATAACACCTTGTCATAGAATTCCCCTGTATATTGATTATAATAGCTATAATTAGCCATTATAATATAAGTCTTACTTTTTCTTCTTTCCAACTGTTTTTTCGTCAGATTTAGCCTTTTCTTGATCTATTTTAGCTTGAACATATTCTATAGCTCCTTGTAATTTCATAAATAAAGCTTTAGCTTGTTCTTTTTGGGCTTCTAACTCTTTCATTTCTTGCTCTAACTGTTCCATTTGTTTCTCCTTTTGATTATGTTCCTGGGTAGTTATAATTTTGCACTATATTACTACCATTAGATAATGCAAGGTCTCTATTACTAGTTTGACCTTTAGTGTTAAAAAAATATGCAGCACAATAATGAGGCACCGCATCATAAGTCGCATCAAAATAAGCATCTGATGTGTCTGTAAATCTATGAATATTTGTATTAACAATCACCATATATTTTTTATTGCCCGTTAACGTAGCTTTATATGGAAATAATGTAGTTCCATTTAAAAGAACTGCTTTAAAATTAGTTTTAAAATGATTTAAACCCCAATCACTATCGCTTCCACTGGCAATTGCGCCATTAGATATAGTAGAAGAAGTAACATGCGATGAATTTTCAGATATTTGAGCAGCAATAGCGTCATCCCATCCTTCTCGTTTCATAGTATTAATATTTGTAGCTCCATAATTGCCACTAAATCCAGTATCGACATCTTGTATAGCATCTGTTATATCGTCAATAAAAGCCATTAAGCGTCTACCTCCCATATTTCTACTTTTGGAATTAACGCAAAAGGAATTGAAGTTCTAGGAAAATAAGTTTTCTCTATAGTGACAAACTTGCATCCAAACACGTGTAAACTACTTACATCTTCTCCTGGGCCTATTTCACCCTTAAACACTTTAGTGTTTCCTTCTAAATATTTTTTAAAGTTCATCGGAAGAGTCATATCTCTTTGCCAAATTACATCACTATTATTACCCGTAAGTTCATAAGGATTTCCTTTTTGGCCCTCAGTCCACGCATATACATCACCTTTTCTTTTTACAGAAGCCTCTGTAGAAGAAACTGGACCTCCTCCATGCAACATCCAAGGACTCATCATTCCTCCTTTAAATAGGCCGTCCATAAAAGTAGTATGTTGCACATCATCATTAAATCCAGCATACATATCTCTAAAAAATTCTCCTTTATCTACCCCTATATTTCCATCTGAATTGTAGGCTCCAGTATGAGTTCCATGAGAAGTTTTCTTTAGATTGTACAAGAAAGACATAGATTTAGGTTGGCCTCCAAGATACCAAGCGCCTGCATAAGTGCCAGAAGTTGGACCTGAACCGCCACCACTAGTTTGTATTCCACTTTCTGGAATAAAATCTTGCTGCTCATAAACACCAAACCCAAAAATTCCTCCATAAAATCCCCAATTCCAAAAACGACTTCCAGGGCTTAATCCAAGATAAGGAATAGCAGCAGTTTGCTCGTCAAACGCTCCAGATATTTTATATATTAACTTTCTTCCTGCAGGAACTGTGTCTGGATACGTTCCGCCTGCATTAAAAGACTTACATAATTTCCATCCTATGTGAGCTCCATGAACATCGTGAGGATATATTGCAGTTCTCCATGGCCAATTCTCAGTTTGATCGTTAAATACTGGAGTGGTTGCATTATTTTGAAAAGCATACCTATAATCAGTAGAACCCAAATTTTCGTAAGTACATCTTGGTAATCTATATGCATTTCTGATTCCGCCAATATGATTAGCAGTTGGAGTTTCATAATAAAAATTAGTACCATAATTATAAGTAGGAGGGGTACTGTCAACGGCTGGTCTTTCAGTAGTACCTGTATCTCCCTCCATATTCCTACCATCTGCTCCATAATAAGTATCTCTAGCGCCCCAATAACTACATGGATACATACGAGATCTTGAACTATGAAAAGCATTATTAGAACTAGTATGCACTTGATTGAAAGTTTCTTCGTCCCAGTCAGTACTCAAATGTTCACTATTTCCACCATAGCTAGAAGCCCAATAAAAAGGAAGCATTCCATGAAATCTACCACGTTCCCCTAAAATATATCCACTTCTACCTGCTAAATAAACACTTGTATTGTCGTCGCCGTCATAATTT
>CERU01002819.1_pt1 | contig 10599 bp, 6 predicted proteins | sample 530741 | NCBI WGS metagenome assembly CERU01 (sample SAMEA2620925, study PRJEB7988) | marine metagenome | biome: marine biome (ENVO:00000447); feature: deep chlorophyll maximum layer (ENVO:xxxxxxxx); material: "saline water (ENVO:00002010), including plankton (ENVO:xxxxxxxx)" | depth 30 m | reverse complement strand
CCGACCGCGATCGGTCTCGCGCATGAAGAGCTCGGCGTGATTTCGCTGCGGCTCGACAGCGGCGAAGCCTGCGTCACGCGCGCACGGCAGTGTGCGGATTACGCCTCGCTCGCCGGGGCCGAACGGGCCGCGTTCGATGCGCTGGTGGCGCGCTGGGGCTCCGAACGGTGGGCAGCGCGCCGCCGCGAGGAGCGCGGCTCGGCGGCCGCTTCCTCGCAGCGCTTGAGATAGGTCCACAGCCCGCATTGCAGGGCGATGATCAGCAGGATCACCGGCTGGTAGGCGATCCCCTGGAACAGTGATCCGACCAGCGCGATGATCTGCGTCATCTGCAGCGCGCTCGCCAATGGAGATTGCCAGCTCGCCCCCTCGCGCCCACGCCACCGCCGCCGCAGCTTTTCCATCTGCCACAGCCCGCTGGCATGGAGCCAGACCCACAGGAACAGGCCGATCCACCCCTGTTCGCCCAGCACCTCGAAGATCGAGGAGTGAAAGGCGCGGGCTTCGTCGACCACGTCCTTGTATTCGACCGTGGTCGTGCTGCCATTCTCGCTGACCTGCGGCAGGCGGTATTCGAACTTGTTGCCGCGGTAGGAATCGAACCCGCCGCCAAGCGGGTTCTCGAGCGCGTATTCATAGGTCCATTGCCAGACCGCGAGGCGGGTCGATGCCGACTGGTCCTGTTCGTGCCCGGTGATCAGCCCCATGCGTTCGTAATAGCTGGTCGGCAGGAAGGGCGCGGCCATCAGCACGAGGGCAATGCCGCCGACGATGAAGGTCATCCGGCGCTTCACGTCGCGCAGCAGCAGCAGCGCGAGAACGCCGATACAGACGAGCCCGGTGCGTGCTTCGGTTCCGACGGGGATCAGCAGGCAGGCAAAGATGAACGCGCCGCCGAACAGCTTGACCCGCCAGTCGGGCGGGAAGATCCGCCCGTGGTTCATGAACCACCAGATGATCGGGATCAGTCCGATCGCGACCGTCGCGAGCGTCGAACTTTCGTAGATGTTCGAATTGTCGTTCACGAAGAGATACAGGCTGCCATAGCCCCCGCCGCCAAGCGCGGTCTTGAGACCGGAGGAAATGATGATCGCTCCGGCGGTCAGCGTGACGACCAGCAGCGCGAGTTCCAGCCGCAATCGCGTGACCAGCGTGAAGGGCAGGAAGATGGCGAACACCATCGCGCGCCAGACCCATTCCCACTTGTAGGCCGCATCCTCGGGGAAGTCGGCCCATTGCAGCGTGAGGAAGCACCATCCTAGGAAGGCGATGAGAATGCCCTGCCGCAGGGTGAAGCGGATCTGCGATTTCGCATCGACCAGTGCCCAGCCTGCGAAGGCGAGCATGAAGGCGATGAAGGAAATCGGCAGCATCGGCGTCAGCGTCCAGCCGATCTTCTGCGGGGCCAGGATGTCGATGTAGAGATAGGCGAGCACCCAGACGAAGGGGCGCCTGAGGCCGAGCGCGAACAGCGTCATCACGAAAAGGAACAGCGCCGCGTCAAGCATTGCGCGCCTTTCCGCCTGCGCGCCGCGCACGGCGGGCCTCGCGCCGGCTCGGTTTCGCCTCCTCCGGCTCCGCGCCCGGCGGATCCTCGCGGTCGAGGTCGTCGCGCATGAACACGCGCAGGATCGCGATGAGGATCAGCGCATGCGTCAGTGCGAGGGCGAAATAGTCGATCACGAGTGCTTGGTCTCCGCAGCGGCTCCTAATGCATCGCAGTTGACGCGCCGTTAAGCGTAATGTGACACATCAGCCCGCGATGACCCGCGTGCTTCACATCCTCGACCATTCGCTGCCGCTGCAATCGGGCTATACGTTCCGCACGCGTGCGATCCTCACCAGCCTGCAGAAAGCGGGGGTGGAGGTGCGCGCGATTACCGGCGCGCGGCATTCGGCCGAAGGTCCGCCCCGGGAAACGATCGACGGACTGACTTTCGAACGCCTGCCGGCTGCACCTGTGCCGGGGGGGCCACCTGGCCTGCGCGAATGGCGCGAGATCGAGACCTTGCGCAAGCAGATCGAACGCGTCGCCCACGACTGGCAGCCGGATATCCTGCATGCCCATTCGCCCGCGCTGTGCGGAATGGCCGGCCTGCGCGCGACGCGGCGGCTGGGCCTGCCACTGGTCTATGAAATCCGCGCTTTCTGGGAGGATGCCGCGGTCGGCAATGGCATGGGCCGCGAAGGATCGCTCAAGTACCGCCTCACGCGTGCGCTCGAAAACCGCGTGGTCGCGGGGGCCGAAGCCGTGTTCACGATCTGCGAAGGGCTGCGTGCCGACTTGGTCGGGCGCGGTCATGATGCAGGCAAGATCGCCCTGTCGCCCAACGGTGTCGACCTGTCACTGTTCGGCGAACCCGTCCCGCGCGACGATGCGCTGGCGCGCGAAATCGGTATCGGCGAAGGCCCGGTGATCGGCTTTATCGGCAGCTTCTACGATTACGAGGGGCTCGATGACCTGATCGCCGCGCTGCCCGCGCTGCGCGAGCGGCACCCCGGTGCCCAGCTGCTGCTGGTGGGCGGCGGACCGATGGATGCGGCGCTGCGCGCGCAGGCCGCGGCCTCGACTGCGACCGGCGCGATCGTCTTCACCGGACGCGTGCCGCATACCGAGGTCGAACGCTATTATTCGCTGATCGACGTGCTCGCCTATCCACGCAAACGCTCTCGGCTGACCGATCTGGTCACCCCGCTCAAACCGCTCGAGGCGATGGCGCAGCAGCGTATCGTCGCGGCCAGCGATGTCGGGGGCCACCGCGAACTGATCGAAGCTGGAACCACCGGTCTGTTGTTCCCGCCCGGCGATCCGCCCGCGATCGCGGGCGCGCTGGCCGCGTTCATCGATTCCCGCGACAAGTGGCCCGACATGCGCCGCGCGGGGCGGGAGCATGTTGCCCGCCACCACGACTGGGCGCGGAATATCGAAGGTTATCAGCATATTTACCAAAAGCTGCTAGCAACCGATTCTTCCGCAGCCGCATAAGCGCCTGCCTAGTCTATAACGGGATCCCATGAGCGCAGCGAATCACCCTGCCCCGATCAGCAGCCATCCGCTTTTCAAATGGGCGGTAGGCGCGTGGTTCGCGCTGTTGCTGGGTCTCGGCCTCTTCGTCATGCCGGCTGCCGTGCATCTGTCATTGGGCGAACGGCTGGCGCTCGACACGGTGCTGACCGATCCCGCTCTCTTGCGGATGGCGCTATCGGCCCTCGCTGCCTTGCTCGGCCTGCTTCTCGGCCTGGCGATCGCGGGGCGCATCGCCGCGCTCACTGATGCAAGCTATGGCGAAGATGATCCCGTCGAAGACGCCCCGAGCGAATCCGAGCCCGAAACGAAGATCTGGCTGGGCGATGTGGATGAGCCTGCCGCACCCGTCCCGCACGCGCCGCCCGAGCCGGCAGCGGCACCTGCGCCGCGGCGGCTGTTCAACCCGCGCGAGGATCTGGCCGAGGAAGGCATTGCTCCCTTCCGCGATCCGACTGCCATTCCGCCGCTCGCGATCGATCCTGTCGAAACGGCGCCGCAGGACGCCGAATTCGAGAATATCGAACCGGCTGGTCAAGACCCGTTCTCCACCGAGCTATGGGCCGACCCGCTATCCGGCGACCGCGACGATGACGCCTGGACCGTGACGGAACACGATCCGCTGGACCATCCGGAAGAACCGGTCGAGTTGCCGCCCTCCGCGCCCGAACCTTCGATCACCGCGCCTGCCGACCCGGAGGAGGAGGAGGAGGATCACTATCCCATCGCCCGCCAAGCGACGGATGAAACTGGTTTCGGGATGGCCGGAGAAGGCGATTGGCAATCGGCGGACCCATCGATCCCCCCGGCCTCGCTCAGCGAACTCTCGCTCGAGGAACTGACCCAGCGCTTGGGTGACGCGCTGGCAGCCTGCAAGGCCGGCGATGAGGATGCCGGGGCGCCGGCCGATTCGGTGGTTGCATTCCTCCAGCGCGAAACCGGGCGCGAAGCTGGACAGCACCACGTGGCTCAAGGCGAACCGGAGCAAGAGGATCCGCAGGCCGAACTGCGCCGCGCGCTCGACAAGCTTACCCGGATCGGGAAGCCCGACTGAACCCTACGGGCTGACCCGGGGCCTTCCGTTACGGAATCCCGCAATACAGCGTAATTCTTGCGACGGCTGAAATTTTGCTACGCGTCTCGCAGTTGCAAAATTTCGATGCTGTCGGCATGAAGCTTCTTCGCGCAATTTTGCAGGTGTCGCCAGCGGCACTGCCAGACCATGCTCCCGGCCGCCCCGCCATCGCTGCGAGGCCGGTCGGCGGGCCCGAAGAAGGACGCTTCGCCCATGGGACGCACGCCGCCCCAAGCCGCCACGGGTCTTTACGATCCGCGTAACGAACACGACGCCTGCGGCGTCGGCATGGTCGCGCATATCAAGGGCGCGAAGAGCCATGACATCGTTACCCAGGCGCTCGAAATCCTCGCCAATCTCGACCACCGCGGGGCGGTGGGCGCCGATCCGCTGCTGGGTGACGGCGCTGGGATCCTGCTGCAGGTGCCCGACCCGCTGTTCCGCAAATGGGCGGACGAGCACGGCCATTACCTGCCGCAGGCAGGCGATTATGCGGTGGCGATGTGCTTCCTCCCCGCGCAGGACGAGGCGCGCGATTTCGTCGAGAAACAGCTGGAGCGGTTCGCCGAGAAGGAAGGCCAGCGCGTGGTCGGCTGGCGCGACGTCCCCACGACGCTCGACGGTCTCGGCAAGGCCGTGATCAATTCGATGCCCGTCATCCGCCAGTGCATCATCGCGCGCGGCGAAAACTGCCCCGACGGCGACGCGTTCGAACGCAAGCTGGTGGTGATTCGCAAGCAGACGCTCAATCCACTGGCTGCGCTCGAGGGCAAATACGACCTTCCGGGCCTGACCACTGCCTACATCCCGAGCTTCTCGAGCCGCACCGTAGTCTACAAGGGGCTGCTGCTGGCGAACCAGGTGGGCAGCTTCTACGACGACCTGCGCGATCCCGATTGCGTATCGGCGCTCGGCCTCGTCCACCAGCGTTTCAGCACCAACACCTTCCCCAGCTGGCGGCTGGCGCACCCCTATCGCTTCATGGCGCACAATGGGGAAATCAACACGGTTCGCGGCAATGTGAACTGGATGGAAGCGCGCCGCCGGACGATGGAAAGCGAGCTGCTCGGCTCGGACCTCGACAAGATGTGGCCGCTGATCCCGCATGGCCAGTCGGACACCGCCTGCCTCGACAACGCGCTCGAACTGCTCGTGACGGGCGGTTACAGCCTCGCGCATGCGATGATGATGCTGATGCCCGAAGCCTGGGCGAAGAACGCGCTGATGGACCCGGCGCGCCGCGCATTCTACGAATATCACGCGGCGCTGATGGAGCCGTGGGACGGCCCCGCCGCGGTCTGCTTTACCGACGGGCGCCAGATCGGCGCCTGTCTCGACCGCAACGGCCTGCGCCCGGCACGCTGGTGCACCACCAAGGACGATCTCGTCGTGCTGGCGTCGGAAAGCGGCGTGCTGCCGTTCGACGATGCCGATATCACGCGCAAATGGCGGCTTCAGCCGGGCCGCATGCTGCTGATCGACCTCGAACAGGGCCGCATCGTCGAAGACGAGGAGCTCAAGACCGAGCTCGCCAATGCGCAGCCCTATGAGCAATGGCTCAAAGCGGCGCAGTACAAGCTCAAGGACCTCGACCATATCGAGCCCGATCTGAGCGAGATCCCGACCACGGCCACCAGCCTGCTCGAACGCCAGCAGGCGTTCGGCTACACGCAAGAAGACGTGTCCCGCTTCCTCGAGCCGATGGCCCGCGGCAGCGAAGACCCGATCGGATCGATGGGCACCGATACCCCCATCGCGGTGCTGTCCGACCGCAGCCGGCTGCTGTACGATTACTTCAAGCAGAACTTCGCCCAGGTGACCAATCCGCCGATCGATCCGATCCGCGAAGAACTGGTGATGAGCCTGCTGTCGATGATCGGTCCGCGGCCCAACCTGCTGGGCCGCGATGCCGGTACGCACAAGCGGCTCGAAGTCAGCCAGCCGATCCTCACCAATGAAGGCCTGGCCAAGATCCGATCGGTCGAAGTCGCGCTCGACGGGGCATTCCGCACCGCCACCATCGACATCACCTGGGACGCCAGCACCGGGGCCGAAGGCCTTGCCATGGCGCTCAAGGAAATGTGCTGGGCGGCGACCGAAGCGGTGCTGGGCGATGCCAACATCCTCATCCTGTCCGATCGCGGCCAGGGCCCGGACCGCATTCCCATGCCCGCGCTGCTGGCGACCGCCGCCGTGCATCACCAGCTGGTGCGCCAGGGGCTGCGGATGCAAACCGGCCTCGTCATCGAAACCGGCGAAGCCCGCGAGGTGCATCATTTCTGCGCGCTGGCGGGCTACGGCGCCGAGGGGATCAACCCCTATGTCGCGTTCGAGACGCTCGAGGACCTGCGCGCCAAGCGCTTCCCCGACCGCGATCCCGCGGACGTGCGCCAGAACTACGTCAAGGCAGTCGGCAAAGGCATTCTCAAGGTCATGTCCAAGATGGGCATCTCGACCTACCAGTCCTATTGCGGCGCCCAGATCTTTGACGCCGTCGGGCTCAATTCCGAGTTCATCGATACCTATTTCACCGGCACCGCGACCACCATCGAAGGCATCGGCCTCGCCGAGGTAGCCGAGGAAGCGGTGCAGCGCCACGCACAGGCCTATGGCGACAATCCGCTGTACAAGGGTATGCTCGATGTCGGCGGGATCTACCAGTACCGCCTGCGCGGCGAAGCGCATGCCTGGACCCCGCAATCGGTCGCGCAATTGCAGCATGCCGTGCGCGGCAACGACGCGAAGAATTACGAGGAATTCGCGCGTTCGATCAACGAACAGAGCGAACGCCTTCTGACCATTCGCGGGCTGATGGAACTGACCCCGGCCGAACAGCCGCTGTCGCTCGACGAGGTCGAATCCGCCGCCGAGATCGTCAAGCGGTTCAGTACCGGCGCGATGAGCTTCGGCTCGATCAGCCACGAAGCGCATTCGACGCTGGCGATCGCGATGAACCGCCTCGGTGGCCGTTCGAATACCGGCGAAGGCGGCGAGGAGCCCGAACGGTTCCTGCCGCTCGACAATGGCGATTCGATGCGCAGCCGGATCAAGCAGGTCGCCAGTGGCCGCTTCGGCGTGACCACCGAATATCTCGTCAATTCAGACGATATCCAGATCAAGATGGCCCAGGGCGCAAAGCCCGGCGAAGGCGGCCAGCTGCCCGGCCACAAGGTCGACAAGCGGATCGGCGCGGTGCGCCATGCGACGCCCGGCGTCGGGCTGATCTCGCCCCCACCGCATCACGACATCTATTCGATCGAGGATCTGGCGCAGCTGATCCACGACCTGAAGAACGTCCAGCCCGAAGCGCGCATTTCGGTCAAGCTGGTGTCCGAAGTGGGCGTCGGCACGGTTGCCGCGGGCGTGTCGAAGTCCAAGGCCGACCACGTCACCATTTCGGGCTATGATGGCGGCACGGGCGCCAGCCCGCTGACCAGCCTGACGCATGCCGGAAGCCCATGGGAAATCGGCCTCGCCGAGACGCAGCAGACGCTGCTGCTCAACGATCTGCGCAGCCGGATCGCGGTGCAGGTCGACGGCGGGCTGCGGACCGGGCGCGATGTCGCGATCGGCGCGCTGCTCGGCGCGGACGAGTTCGGCTTCGCCACCGCTCCGCTGATTGCGGCGGGCTGCATCATGATGCGCAAGTGCCATCTCAACACCTGCCCGGTCGGGGTCGCCACGCAGGACCCCGAACTGCGCAAGCGCTTCACCGGCACGCCCGAGCACGTCATCAACTACTTCTTCTTCGTCGCCGAGGAATTGCGCGCGATCATGGCCGAGATGGGCTTCCGGACGGTCGAGGAAATGATCGGCCGCGTCGACCGTCTCGACATGCGGCGGGTGGAACGCCACTGGAAGGCGCACGGCGTCGATCTCAAGCGCGTGCTCCACGCGGTCCCGCTCGAGGAGGGGCGCGAGCTGTTCCAGACCGAAACGCAGGACCACGGCCTGGCGGCAGCGCTCGATGTCGAACTGATCGAAGCCTGCAAGCCCGCGATCGAAAGCGGGCAGGCAGTGCAGCTCACCCGCCCGATCCGCAATGTGAACCGCACGGTCGGCGCGATGCTGTCGGGCCGGATCGCCGAGGCGCACGGCCATGCCGGGCTTCCCGCGGACACGATCCGGATCGACTTCACCGGCGTGGCCGGCCAGAGCTTCGGGGCCTGGCTCGCGCATGGCGTCACCATCAGCCTGACCGGCGATGCCAACGACTATGTCGGCAAGGGCCTGTCGGGCGGACGGATCATCGTCCGCCAGCCCGAAGAGGCGCCGCGCGCACCGGGTGACAACATCATCGTCGGCAACACCGTGCTCTACGGCGCGATCGCGGGCGAAGCCTATTTCGAAGGTGTCGCGGGCGAACGCTTCGCAGTGCGCAATTCGGGCGCGGTCGCAGTGGTCGAGGGCACGGGCGACCATGGCTGCGAATACATGACGGGCGGCGTCGTCTGCGTGCTGGGCGCCACGGGGCGCAATTTCGCTGCCGGGATGAGCGGCGGGATCGCCTATGTCTACGACCCCGAGCGACGGTTCGAGGATCTGTGCAACCCGGCGCAGGTCGAGGTGCTCGATGTCCGGTCGGGCGATGGCGAAGGCGCCGACAAGAGCTGGGGTGCCCCGCAGCAGCGGCCCGTCACGGTCGAGAACGCCGGGATGGGCGATCCGCTCTACCACGATGCCGAACGGCTCAAGATCCTGGTCGAGCGCCACCACCTGCATACCGGCTCGGCCAAGGCCAAGAAGCTGCTCGACAATTGGAGCGCCGAACTGGGCAATTTCCGCAAGGTCATGCCGCGCGACTACCAGCGCGCGCTCAAGGCCCTCGAGGACGAACGCGAACAGGCCGCGATGGAAGCGGCGGAGTAAGGGTCATGGGCAAGGAAACCGGCTTTCTCGAATACGAGCGCGAGGATCGCACCTATCGCGATCCCGAAGAACGGCTGACGCATTACAAGGAATTCGTGGTCCCGCTGAGCGAGGAGCAGCTGCGCCGGCAGGCGGCGCGCTGCATGAACTGCGGCATTCCCTATTGCCACAACGGCTGTCCGGTGAACAACATCATCCCGGACTGGAACCACCTCGTCTATGAAGACGACTGGAAGAACGCGCTCGACGTCCTCCATTCGACCAACAATTTCCCCGAGTTTACCGGCCGGGTCTGCCCCGCCCCGTGCGAAGCGGCCTGCACGCTCAATATCGTCGATTCGCCGGTAACGATCAAAAGCATCGAATGCGCGATCATCGACCGCGGCTTCGACGAAGGCTGGGTCAAACCGCAGCTGCCCGAACAGCGCACCGGCAAGTCGGTCGCGGTGATCGGCAGCGGGCCTGCCGGCCTGGCCTGCGCACAGCAGCTGGCCCGCGCGGGCCATGCAGTCACCGTGTTCGAGAAGAGCGACCGGATCGGCGGATTGCTGCGCTACGGCATTCCCGACTTCAAGATGGAAAAGCATCTGATCAACCGACGCGCGGTGCAGATGGAGGCCGAAGGCGTCCAGTTCCGCACTTCGAGCGAAGTCGGGGTCGAAGTGAGCTTCCAGGCGCTGAAGGAGAATTTCGACGCGGTGGTGCTTGCGGGCGGTTCGGAAGAAGCCCGTATGCTCGACATCCCGGGTTCCGAACTCGACGGCGTGCGGCTGGCAATGGAATTCCTGACCCAGCAGAACAAGCGCAACGCGGGCGACGACGAAGTCCGCGCCGCGCCGCGTGGCAGCCTGACCGCAACGGGCAAGCATGTCATCGTGATCGGCGGCGGTGACACGGGCAGCGACTGCGTGGGCACCAGCAACCGGCAGGGCGCAGCCAGCGTCACCCAGCTCGAGATCATGCCCAAGCCGCCCGAAAAGGAAGACAAGGCGCTGACCTGGCCCGACTGGCCGCTCAAGCTGCGCACCTCGTCGAGCCACGAGGAAGGCGTCGACCGCGACTGGGCGGTGCTGACCAAGCGCGTGATCGAGGAAAACGGCGTCGTTTCAGGGCTCGAATGCGTGCGGGTCGAATGGAAAGACGGCCGCATGCAGGAAGTGGCCGACAGCACGTTCACGCTCAAGGCCGACCTGATCCTGCTCGCCATGGGCTTTACCGGCCCCAAGCGGCGTGGCCTGCTCGACCGGGCGGGAGTCGATCTGGACGGGCGCGGCAATGTCGCGGCGGACACCGACTGGTATCTCACCAGCGAAGCCAATGTGTTCTCCTGCGGCGACATGCGGCGCGGGCAGAGCTTGGTGGTGTGGGCGATCCGCGAAGGCCGGCAATGCGCCCGCGCCGTCGACCTGGCCCTGATGGGCGCAACCGAACTGCCGCGCTAACCAATCGCGGGGTAGCGGCTTCGCGCGGCTATCCCTGCGTGCGGCCGCGCGCCTGGACGGCGGCGCGGCGGGCTTCGAGCTCGGCGGGGCGCACGGCGCTGTTGGCGGCCGAGGACTGCCGGTGTTCGATCGCCAGCCCCTCGCCGAAACTGGCGGCATAGCCTTCGTCGATCAGCCGCTTGTATCCG
>CERU01009315.1_pt1 | contig 10601 bp, 10 predicted proteins | sample 530741 | NCBI WGS metagenome assembly CERU01 (sample SAMEA2620925, study PRJEB7988) | marine metagenome | biome: marine biome (ENVO:00000447); feature: deep chlorophyll maximum layer (ENVO:xxxxxxxx); material: "saline water (ENVO:00002010), including plankton (ENVO:xxxxxxxx)" | depth 30 m | reverse complement strand
CAATCGAGGCACGAGGGGCGGTAGGCCACGGTCTGGCTGCGGCGAAACCCGATCCGGCCGAGCGCTTCGTTCAATTCGTCGGCATTGTCGCCGCGCAGTTCGGTGAACACCTTCCGCTCGCTCTTGCCCGGCAGGTACGGACACGGCGCGGGGCTGGTCACGAAAAAGCGGGGGAAGCGTATCGGTGCGGTCACTTTCGGCGACGTCCTTTTGGCGGCGGGGACAATTACCTGCTGCGCCTATCAATGCCAGAGCGGGTCCTTTGTTAAAACCCTCTTTACCATGAAAAGCCACCACCCCTCGCCAAACGGCCCCGTTCTTCCGCCGGGCGGCGTCATCGAGGCCTCGGTTCAGGCCAGTTCGGCCAGTTCGACGACATAGCCCTTGGCGCGCAGGTTTTCGACCAGCCGATCGATCTGGCCGCCATCGCGGGCTTCGCACTCGATCTCGGCGGTCAGGCCCTTGGCCGGCAGCGTGGTAAAGATCCGCTGGTGGTAGATTTCGATGATGTTGACGTCATGCGCGTTGAATTCGCGCATGACCTTGAACAGCGCGCCGGGGCGGTCCTGCAACACCACCTGCAACCGTGCGAGGCGGCCCGAACGCGCCAGGTCACGCAGCAGCACGTTGGCCAGCAGGCGGGTGTCGATATTGCCGCCGCACAGCACCAGTCCCACGGTCTTGCCGGCGAACCTTTCGGGATTGGACAGCACCGCGGCGAGCCCGGCAGCGCCTGCCCCCTCGACCACGGTCTTCTCAATCTGCAACAGCAGCGAGACCGAATGTTCGAGCGTCGATTCCTTGACCAGCAGCACTTCGTCGACCAGCTCGGCAATGATCTGGCGCGTGAATTGGCCCGGGGCCTTCACGGCAATGCCTTCGGCCAGCGTATCGCCCCCGCAGGGGCGCTCGTCCCCGGTCACGGCCGAGTACATCGAAGGGAAAAGTTCAGCCTGCACCCCGACCATTTCGATTTCGGGTTTGAGGGCCCGGGCCACGGTGGCCATGCCGCTCATCAGCCCGCCGCCGCCGATCGGCACGACCAGGCAATCGAAATCGTCCTTCTCCTCCAGCATCTCGAGCGCGACGGTGCCCTGCCCTGCCGCGACCTGCGGATCATCGAAGGGATGGACGAAGGTAAGCCCGCGTTCGCGCTCGAGCTCGCGCGCATGAGCATAGGCTTCATCGAAGGTCTCGCCCACCAGCTCGACCTGGCCGCCGACGCTTTCGGTCTGCATCACCTTAACGCTCGGCGTGGTCTGCGGCATGACGATGGTCACCGGCACGCCCAGCCGGCGTCCGTGGTAGCTCAGACCCTGCGAGTGGTTGCCCGCCGAAGCCGCGATCACGCCGCGCGCGCGCTGTTCGTCGCTCAGCTGCAGCAGCGCATTCAGTGCGCCGCGTTCCTTGTAGGCGGCAGTGAACTGGTGGTTTTCGAATTTCAGCCAGATATCCGCACCGGCGATGTCCGACAGCGTCTGCGAACGCAGCATCGGCGTCCGGACAACCGCACCAGCGATGCGTGCGGCGGCCGCGCGGACATCGGCGAGGGTCAGCTGGTCGGTCGCCTTGGGGGCGTCGGCATGCGCGGAGGATGCTTGGGTCATGGTCTGCGCCCCTACGGCGCGCTGGGGCGCGGCGCAATCGCCGAAAGGGTTTGCCTCTACCAAGCTATGCCTTATCGCTAGGCGCGCTTAACCGAGACGGGACTGCCGGACATGTCATTCAAATTCCTCGTATCAACCCTGGCTCTTGCGCTCGCCACGCCCGCCGCGGCGGACGTGCTGGTCGACAATGTCGAGGGTCTTACGATCGGCGAGGATGGCAAGCTCAAGCGGTTCACCGCGCTGGTGATCGACGACGAGGGCAAGGTCGCGCAGATCCTGACCGCGCGGGACGAAGTGCCGCAGACCGACTTCCGCGAAGACGGCGACGGTGCAGTCATGATCCCCGGGCTGATCGATGCGCACGCGCATGTCATGGGCATCGGCATCGGCGCGCTCACGCTCGACCTGTCCGATACGAATTCGCTCGAGGAAGCGCTCGACAAGATCCGCCGCTTCGCTGCCGAAAACGAGGCCCGGCCCTGGATTCTCGGCCGCGGCTGGAATCAGGAAAAATGGGGCCTCGGCAGGTTCCCCACCGCGGCCGAGCTCGACAGCGCGGTCGCCGATCGTCCGGTGTACCTGCAGCGCGTCGACGGGCACGCCGGCTGGGCCAATACGATGGCAATGGAAGCCGCAGGGATCACCGCGGCGACGGAAAGCCCTGCCGGGGGGCGAGTCGAACGCATGCCCGGTTCGCAGGCCCCGTCGGGGGTCTTCGTCGATGCCGCCGAAAGCCTGATGATCCGCGCGATTCCCGCGCCGCGTCCGACCGAGCGCGACCTTGCCTTCGCCAAGGCACAGGAGGTCCTTCACCGCAACGGCATTACCGCCGTGGCCGACATGGGCACGACGATCGAGGATTGGCAGACCTTCCGCCGCGCGGGCGACAAGGATGCTCTGACACTGCGGATCATGGCCTATGCCGCCGGTCCGGACGAGATGGAACTGATCGCCGGCGCCCGCCCCACGCCGTGGCTGTATGACGACAAGCTGCGCATGAACGGGATCAAGATCTACCTCGACGGCGCGCTGGGCAGCCGCGGCGCATGGCTCAAGCAGCCCTATGCGGACGATCCCGGCAACACCGGCCTGCCGCTGACCGGCCCGGCCAAGCTGCGCAACATCCTGGTCCGCGCCGCGCAGGGCAATTTCCAGCCCGCGATCCACGCGATCGGGACTGCCGCAAATGCCGACGCGCTGGCCGCGATCGCCGAGCTGAGCGAAAGCTTTCCCGGCGACCGGCGCTGGCGGATCGAACACGCGCAGATCATCGATCCTGCGGACCTGTCCGGTTTCGGCCAGAACGGCGTCATCGCCTCGATGCAGCCGGTTCACCAGACCAGCGACCGCTCGATGGCCGAAGCGCGGCTGGGGCCGGATCGGCTCGACGGCGCCTATGCCTGGAACAGCATCCTGCAGCTTGGCGGGCGACTGGCCTTCGGCTCGGACGCGCCGGTCGAATCGCCCGATCCCTTCGCCGGCCTCGCCGCAGCAACCACGCGGATGGATGCGAATGGCGAACCGTTCGGCGGCTGGCGACCCGAGGAACGCGTCAATCGCGAACAGGCGCTGGCCGGCTTTACCAGCGCAGCGGCCTATGCCGGGTTCGCCGAAGGCCGGTTCGGCCGGCTGCTGCCCGGTGAACGCGCAGATTTCGTGTTGATCGACCGCGATCCGCTGCTTGCCTCGCCTGCCGAACTGCGGGCGACCAAGGTGCTGGAAACCTGGGTCGGCGGGCGCAAGGTCTACGAAGCGGACTGAGCCTCGTCGGCACCGTCGTTATCGGTACGGCGGCGCCGATCGGTCAGCCGCATCAGCACCAGCGAACCTTCGAACAGCAGCAGCAGCGGAACCGCGAGCAGCAGTTGCGAACCGGGGTCCGGCGGCGTGATGATCGCTGCAAGCGCCACGATCAGCACGATCACATAGCGCCGAGCGGACACCAGCTGGTCGCGCGTGACGAGACCCGCACGATGCAGCAGCAGCAACAGCACCGGCAGCAGGAAGCTCATCCCGAAAGCGAGGATGAACTGCATGACCAGGCCGAGGTATTCATTGGCGGTTGGCAGCGCCTGGATCTCCATCCCGCCCGCGGTTCCCTCGAAGCCGAGGAACCAGCGGAAGGCGGTGGGCATGACGACGTAATACGCCAGCGCCGCACCCATCCCGAACAGGATCGGCGTTGCCAGCAGGAACGGGAGGAAGGCCCGCTTTTCCTTGGCGTAGAGCCCCGGCGCGATAAACGCCCACAGCTGGTTGGCGATGATCGGGAAGCTCAGGCAGAAGCCGGCGAACAGGGCGACTTTCAGCTCGACGAAGAAGACCTCGTAGAGCTTGGTGAAGATCAGCTGGCCTTCGCCCACGGGAAAGGCATTCTTGAGCGGCTGGATGAGGAAGCCGAGAATCGGATCGGCGAAGTAGAGGCACACGCCGAAGGCAAGCGCCAGCGCCAGCACGCAGCGCACCAGCCGTCCGCGCAGTTCGATCAGGTGATCGAGCAGCGGGGCCTGGCTTTCGTCGATGTCCTTGATCACTGCCATGTCAGCTGTCCTTGCCCGGGGGCGGAGGGTCGAGCGGCAGGGTGGGTTCGTCCGAATGTTCGGCCGCCTTGACCGGAGCGGCACGCTTGATCGCGGCTTCCGCCGCGGCATCGGCATCGGGCACCTCGCCTGCCGCAGCCAGCGGTTCCATCGGCTGGTCGGGCAGGAGGTTCTCCGGCGCGCCCCCTTCCGGCGAGGAACCGTCGGGATACTTGGCCATGATTTCCTTGTTCCGCGCGGCCCACTTGTCTTCCATTTCCTCGATCTCGGCCTGGCGGACGACTTCGTCGAGCCCGGCGCGGAAATGGTTGGACATGCGGCGCAGCTTGCCGATCCAGCGGCCCGCGTGGCGCAGCGCCTTGGGCATGTCCTTGGGGCCGATCACGAGGATCGCCACAATGACGATCACCAGCAATTCGCTGGCGCCGATATCGAACATGGCCTGCCTCCGCCCGCTAGCGGATCACTTGGTGTCGGTGGTCTGTTTGACCTGGTCGGGCTTGAGTGCCTCGTCGGCGGGCTTGGCTTCATGGCCGAGCTGCTTGGCGGGCGCGTCGTCTTCGTTCATGCCCTGTTTGAAGCTTTTAATGCCCTTGCCGAAATCGCCCATCATTTCGGAAATCCGCCCGCGACCGAACAGGACGAGCACGACGACGGCGATAATGGCGAGCTGCCAGACACTGAGACCCATGGGACCTTCTCTTTCACATTGCTTGAATGCGAATATAGGCGTTGCGCGGGCTTAGCGCCAGTCAGCTCTCTTCGGGATCGTCGCTTCGCTCGGTATCGTCCGCCCCATCCTCGCCTGTGGCCTCTCCCATCAACTCGTCATAGGCATCGTCGACCGGGTCGAGCAGGCCGGTGGCGCGCAATTCCGCGATTCCGGGCAGGTCACGGCGGCTCGACAGGCCGAAATGCTCGAGGAATTCGGGCGTCGTCGCATAGATCGTCGGCCTACCCGGCACCTCTCGGCGGCCCGCGATCCTGACCCATCCCGCTTCCATCAGCACGTCGAGCGTCCCGCCGCTGGTCTGCACCCCGCGGATCGATTCGATTTCCGCGCGGCTGACCGGTTCGTGATAGGCAATGATCGCCAGCACTTCGGTGGCCGCGCGGCTCAGCCGCCTGATCTGCTCTTGCTCGCGGCGCAAGAGGTGCGCGAGATCGGGCGCGGTTTCGAAATGCCAGCGTTTGCTTCGCTCGACCAGATGGATGCCGCGCGGCTCGTAATCCTGCGCCACGCTGCGCAGCGCCTGGCGCACGTCGCCGACCGCCGCATCGCCCAGGAAACCGGCGAGCGCTTCGGCAGTCATCGGCTCTTCCGCTGCAAACAGCGCGGCTTCGACGGCGCGGGCGAGATCGTCCATCAGCCGGTGACCCGCCGCAACCGGAGCGGTCCGAACGTATCGTCCTGCTGCAATTCGGCCTTGCCCAGCCGCGCCAGTTCCAGCGCGGCGACGAAGCTCGAGGCGAGCGCCGACTTGCGCAGGCGGGGCTCCGCGTGCGGGGGCAGGAAATCGCGCAATTCGATCCAGTCGAGCGTCACGCCGAGCATGTTGGATACCCGGTCGAGCGCCGATTCTAGCGTCATCACCGGTCGTTCGCGCACCATGTGGATCGCCGGGGCGGTCCGCGCCTTAACGCGCCCATAGGCCTCGATCAGCGCGAACTGGTCGCAGCGCCAACGCGTCTTGCGTTCGATCTCGAGCCCTTCGGGCGCGCCGCGCAGGAATACATCGCGGCCGATCCGGTTGCCGCCCATCAGCCGGGCCGCCGCATCGCGCATCGCGCCAAGCCGCTGCAGGCGCAGTTGCAGCCTGAGGGCGAGTTCTTCGGGCCCGGGGGCTTCTTCCTCGTCCTTCGGAAGAAGCATGGCCGATTTGAGATAGGCAAGCCAGGCGGCCATCACGAGATAATCGGCCGCCAGTTCAAGCTTCAGCGCCTCGGCATGGTCGATGTAGTCGAGATATTGGTCGACCAGAGCGAGGATCGAGATCGACCGCAGATCGACCTTCTGCCGCCGCGCGAGGTCGAGCAGCAGGTCGAGCGGACCCTCCCAGCCATCGAGCTCGAGATAGAGCGCATTCTCATCGACTGCAGCCTCTGCCGCGATGCCGTCCCAATCCTCCTGCGGCGCGGTATCGTCCTCCGGAAACAGCAGGCCGCTGTCGGTCACGCCGCGCGCTCTTCCGCCAGCGCGAGCAATGCGTCGCGCTTGGCCAGCAACTCGTCCGTATCGGGGCCATCGGAAGGCGGATGCATCGCCGCATGCACCCTTTCAAGTCGGCGCGCCGACTGGTCGGACATCGTCTTCCCCAAATCGGCGATCGCCTGCTGGTCCTCCATCCTGGCCCAGCAATTGAGCACGATGTCGCATCCCGCCGCGAGTGCGCGGCGCGAGCGTTCGGCAATGGTGCCGTCGAGCGCCTGCATGTCGATATCGTCGGTCAGCAGCAGCCCGTCGAACCCGATCCGGCCGCGGATTATGTCCCGTACGACCGTCTCGGAAAGCGTTGCCGGCACCGTGGCATCCCAGGCTTCGAAAACGATATGCGCGCTCATCCCCAGCGGATGCGCAGCAAGCGTGCGGAACGGCTCGATATCCACTTCGAGTTCGGCATCGCTGGCGGCGACATGCGGCAGCTCCTTGTGCGAATCGCAAGTGGCGCGGCCATGGCCGGGCATATGCTTGAGACAGCCAACGACCCCCGCCCGGCCCAGCCCGTCGAGCACCGCCCGGCCGAGCGCGGCGACCTGCAACGGGTCGCTGCCCAGCGCACGATCCCCGATGACATCGTCGGTTTCGGGGCGCCGGACATCGAATGGCGCATGGAAATCGACGGTGACCCCCATGGTGGCCAGTTCGCGGCCCATGGCTTCGGCATTGGCGCGGGCGGCCTCGATCGCCGAAGCAGGGGCGACGTCCCACAGGGCAGCGAATGCTTCACCCGCGGGATAGGCCTGCCACACGGGCGGTTTCATCCGGGCGACCCGTCCGCCTTCCTGATCGATCGATATGACCAGCCGATCGCGTCCGTGGATCGCGCGCAGGTCGTCGGTCAGCGCGCGCAGCTGGTCCTTGCTTTCGCAATTGCGCGCAAAGAGGATGTAGCCCGCCGGGTCGGCGTCCTTGAAGAAGGCGCGCTCGTCGGCGCCCAGTGCGGTCCCGGCGATGCCGAAAATGGCGGGTGTCATCTGCTGAAAATGCGCCGCGGCGCGCGTTCCCGCAAGTTCGCGGCGCGCGGCAGGTGTGGATACCGGATGCGAGGCCGCTCTATTTGACGAAGCAGGCGAGGCCGTCGGCCTTCAGCGCCGCACAGAGCCGATTGGCGGAGGCCCGGTCGCCCGCGAGCGCCTGCAGCCGGTAGACCTGTCCGATATCGACCTGTGCCTCGACCACCCGGTGGCGGACGCCGTTGAGCGCTTCGGTCTGCCGCATCAGGTTGGACCACGCGGCCTCGGCATCTTCGCGTCGCGGATAGGCACCGACCTGGACCGCCGTACCCGAAGGCGTGCCCGGCGCCGCAGCATTACCCGCGTCCGAACCATCGCTGTCGTCAGCCGCGGCGGCCGGCGTCGTGGTCGGTTCGGCCAGCCGGCCTTCACGCGTCTGCCCCTCACCCACGGCGAAACTGGTATCGCCCGTGCCGGCAAAGGTCTTGCCTCCCGGGTCTTCGGGCTTGCTCTTGTAGGGCTCGTCCGGGGCGGCGATCACGCTGCCATCGGCTTCGGGCTCGTCGGACGTCTGGTTGGCCACGAACCAGATCGCCCCGACCACAAGGGCCAGCACGATCAGCGCCAGTACGCCCAGCAGGATCAACCGCGAGGTGTCGAAACCCGCGGCCTGCTCCTCGTCCTCGCCCGCCTCGAGCCAGGGAAGGCTCTCGTCATCGGCGAGGTCGAGCTGGTCCTCGTTCTCCCACTCGCCGCCACTGCCGTAAGCGCTCGCCCCCGTCATGCTCACATCTCCTCCACTGCCTCGACCCCAAGAATGGCGAGGCCGTTGCGGATCACCTGCGCGACCTGCGATGCCAGGAACAGCCGCGCCGCCGTAAGCTCGGGGTCGCTTTCCTGGATGATCCGCATCGCGGGATCATCGTTACCCGCGTTCCAGAAACTGTGGAAGGCAGCGGCGAGGTCGCCGAGGAAGAAAGCGATCCGGTGCGGTTCGCGCGCCTTGGCGGCCGCTTCGACCACGCGCGGGAACTGGGCCGCCTCGCGGACCAGCGCCAGCTCGTCCGCGCCCAGGCGGTCGAGATTGTCGCTGCCGGGCTCAACGCCCGCCTTGCGCAGCGTGGAATGGATGCGCGCATGGGCATATTGAAGATAAAAGACCGGGTTGTCCTTTGATGCTTCGACCACCTTGGCGAAGTCGAATTCCATCTGCGCATCGGGTTTGCGCGTGAGCATGGTAAAGCGCACGACGTCCTTGCCGACCTCTTCGACGACCTCGGCCAAGGTCACGAAGGTCCCCGAACGCTTGGACATCTTAACCGGTTCGCCGTCGCGCAGCAGCTTGACCATCTGCACCAGCTTGACGTCGAAGGGCACATCGCGCCCGGCACCCTTGGTCAGCGCGGCGACTGCGGCCCTGATCCGCTTGACCGTACCGGCATGGTCGGCGCCCCAGATGTCGATCAGCGCATCGGCATTCTCGGCCTTCTGGAAGTGGTAGGCGAGATCGGCACCGAAATAGGTCCACGCCCCGTTCGACTTCTTGATCGGACGGTCCTGGTCGTCGCCGAATTCGGTCGACCGGAACAGCGGCAGTTCGACCGGCTCCCAGTCCTCGGGCGGTGCCTTGCCCTTGGGCGCCTCGAGCACGCCGTCGTAGACCAGGCCCTTTTCGCGCAGCCACGCCTCGGCGGCTTCGGGCTTCTTTGCTGCCTGTAGCTCGGCTTCGGAGGAGAACAAGTCGTGCTGAATACCCAGCAGCGCGAGATCGGCGCGGATCATTTCCATCATCGCGGCGACCGAACGGTGACGGAACAGCTCGAGCCATTCGCTTTCGTCGGCGTCCTTGTAGGCGTCGCCGAATTCCTGCGCGAGCCGCTCGCCCACCGGCTTGAGGTAGTCCCCCGGATACAGCCCTTCGGGAATGGCGCCGATATCCTCGCCCAGCGCCTCGCGGTAACGCATATGCGCCGAGCGCGCGAGCACGTCGACCTGCCCGCCGGCGTCGTTGACGTAATATTCGCGCACGACCCGGTAGCCCGCCCATTCGAGCAGGCCGCACAGCGCATCGCCCACCACCGCGCCGCGGCAGTGGCCCATGTGCATCGGACCGGTCGGATTGGCGGAGACATATTCGACATTGACCGTCTGCCCGTCACCCAGCGCGGAACGGCCATAGTCGTCGCCCAGCTCGGCGATCGCCAGCAGCTCGCGGCGCCAGGCGTCGGGCGAAAGACGCAGGTTGATGAAGCCGGGTCCGGCAATATCGGCAGCGTCGATGTCGGGTTCGCGCTGCAGATGCTCGACGATCTTCTCCGCCAGCGCGCGCGGATTGGTCTTGGCCGGCTTGGCCAGCACCATCGCGGCATTCGTCGCCAGGTCCCCGTGCGAGGGATCGCGCGGCGGCTCGACCGCGACGTTGCCGCGGGGCGTATCGGCAGGCAGCACGCCCTCCATCTCGAGAGCGTTCAAAACCGCGTCGATCCGGGCGGCGAACGCCGCGTGAAGAGTGTGCAAATCAGCCATGGCGCGCGCCTAGCGTATCGGCGCGAAATGGCAAGATGCGAGGCGTGCCCCGCAGCGCCCTAGCGGGTGGCGTTGTAGCGCAGCTGCGCTTCGGTCAGCTGGAAACCCACCAGCAGTTCGAAGGTGGCGCGCTGCACTGCGGCCCGCACCGCGGGATCGGCCAGCGGATCGAGCGCAGCGTCGGGATCGCCCGGTTCGCGCTTGCGGGTGATCTGCTCGCGGATATCCTCGGGCAGCGTCGCGGCAGCGCGATCGACATAGGCGGCCGCCGTGCCGCTGGCCTGCGCACGTTCCTGCCCGTCGGCGAACTGCAGGGTGACATTGCCGACCCGCTTGCTGACCACCGAGGAACCGCCGCGCAGCACGGTGGAGAAATAGGGCAGCGTGACCGTGCGGCTGCCAGTGGTGTCGCTGCGGCGGGCAACAACGTCGAAACTGGCTTCGGTATAGACCCGGTCGCCCGCTTCTTCGTTGCAGTTCGAACGCAGGTTGGTGATTGCCGCCGTGACATCGAGATCCGCCTGCGTCGTCGCACCCGGGGCACGGAAGGTGGTGATATCGCCGGTGTAGTCGGGAATACCGACCGCCGGGCAGGTCGAGCGGACCGCCGAAATGCCGACCCCCTGGTTGAGAACCAGATCGCCTTCCGTAGAACAGCCGGCAAGCGCAAGACCGGCAGCGAGTGCGGGCAGCAGACGGGTGCGGATGGTCATGCGGCTAATTTCCCTTTTGCGGTCATTCGAATTCGTAGCCC
>CERU01002564.1_pt1 | contig 10627 bp, 10 predicted proteins | sample 530741 | NCBI WGS metagenome assembly CERU01 (sample SAMEA2620925, study PRJEB7988) | marine metagenome | biome: marine biome (ENVO:00000447); feature: deep chlorophyll maximum layer (ENVO:xxxxxxxx); material: "saline water (ENVO:00002010), including plankton (ENVO:xxxxxxxx)" | depth 30 m | reverse complement strand
GCTAGTCCACCTAAGGTTTTAATACTAACTTCAAACTTTGACTCTTCTGATATTTCTTTTGACATTATTTAGGACAATTATTACATTTTTTATTTGAAAACTTTTCTACCCCGCTTATACCAAAACATCCGAGCACAACCCATACAAATGAATCATACACAAATTTATTTATAACTAAATCAGAACCTGCGGCTCCAGTTACTAAATCTATAATCATTACTACAACCATAATAAGAAAAGCTATAAAACCTACTATAGACTTTTCATTCCAGTTGTTATCATCTTTAAATATATTCATAATTAATCGTGTTGAATTATTCCACCATTAGCAAACCTGTTGTCTAATATATTTCTAAATTTATTAGCCATGCTTTTTCTATTATCCCTTTTAGGTTTGTCAACAATTCTTTTTCCTTTTACTTTATAAACAGTTTTTTTTATATTACCTTCTTTGTCATACTTAATTTTTCTTTTTCCTTTTGAACCTTTTTCTTTTATCTTTCTGTCAGTAATTACTACTTTAGATTTTTCGCCCATTTCAGTAGCTACATTCTTAACTTTTTTTCTTGGATTTTTCATAAAATTATATAAATTTCCCATATTAATCGTGTTGTGTAGGTAATCCTTTCCCTGGTTTTGTCATACCACCATATTTATATTCCATTTTACCGCCCATTCCATACTTTTTAGCCTTTTCAGGATTCATTTGCATTTGAACACTTTCAGGTAACATAGAAAAACCTTTCATTGTATTAGGAATAGTTCCTCCTTTCCCATACATTTTCATTACACCACCCATTTTATAAGATGTTTTTACGTTGTTCAATAAACTAGCAGTTTTTAATTTACCACCGTGACCATATTTTTTCATAGTTTTCTTTTTAATCATGCCGCCTTTTTTCATAAGTTTTCCTTTTTCTGTAATTGTATCTTTTTTAGTTGGAAAATTAGGTAATCTTATTGCCTTACTTTCAACTTTTGGTATACTATCTTTGTGTTGATAATGTGTTTTTGGTCCAAACGAAACATTAGGGCTATGAACTTTTACATAATCCTTAAGGTTTAAATTTAATTCTTTTAATTCCTTTAAGGTGTATTTTTTTCCTGACTTTTTCTTTTTATCTGGCATGATATTTAATTTTTAATATTATATTTTATTTTTCCATTTTGAATATATAAACCTTTAGGCTCTCTTATAGCTTGACCCAGTAAATTATACATTCTATTATCACCCTCTGTTGCTTTTATTATTTCTTGTAGGTTAGATGAACAAGGTAAACCTGTGTCGCAGTCTACGTATTCTATAAACTCTACATATTCTATTTCTATAATAGTATCATAAACCATAACATCTACATACTCTATTACATCTACAAACAATGTGTCTAAAATATCTTCATATACAGTTACAGTATCTATTACATATATATATTCTGGTACAAACACCTCTACTTCTACGGTGTCTATTATAATTTCATAAACAAACTCTGTATTTATTATAGTATCAAATATAGTTTCGTATTCTGTTAAGAATATAGTATCACAATCAGGCAGTGGTGGTAAGCAGTCTAAAATCGTTGTAGGAACAGCGTCTTGCTCGTCGCTACCATCGACACAATCTTCCCAGCCATCATTAAGATAAAAAAGGTTGTTAAGACCGTTAGGAACGCAACCATTAGGAGAATACTGAGTCCAATTAGCAGGGTCATCTCCACAATAAAACCCATTTTGTTCAACACATAGTTGACAGTTTGTTTGACTAAACCCATAACCAAATACAAATAATATTATAAATAATAATCTTTTCATACTATAAAAATAAGAAATTTATTCCAATCTTAAATTCGTATATGGGGCGCATCCAATATCTTTGGTGTGTTCCTTCTACAAAAAAACCAAGATTCTTAGTTATTCTATACCCCATAACAAGACCAGCATCCCATTCTATAATAGCTGGTATGCCCTCCTCTGACCACTGATTATCATTGTAATCAAAACTATAATCGTCTAGTCCTATATGGTAGGGCAGGACATTCATCCAGCCATGTAGCCAAAAATCAGAAGTGTACTTATAATAAGCAACCCCGAGTATAACAGATAATTCTTTTTGTAAACCTAATTTCTTAAGTTCTCTGTCATTATATTCATCTATAGCATTACCAAAGTAATGTCTCATAAATTCTCCTGTTGAATGTGCTACTTGAACTGAATCTCCGCTAGAAATATCAAACCAATCGTAGTTTACGTAGCCTGCTTGTGACCATTGTTCGCTTACATAACCAAAGTCTTCTGCTATTTCAGAAAAAGGTGTTACAGCTGGGTCCCAAGATTCGTTTATAGGAACTATCCCATAAACAGGGTGCACTCTAAATGCAGCACCCATAGAAAAATCAAAGTTTCCTACGTTTTTTCTCCATCTTAACTCTGATAATATATACTTTAAGTCATACTTTTGATTGTCTACAAACTGACTTTTAATAAGGTACGAATCACTCAAATAACGTAGGAAGAAATCTTGATTTACAAACTCCTCGCCTCTATCTCGTATCAAAGAAAGGTTTGCTAAGTATTCAAAGCCTTTTGCGTTGCCTATAGGGGCTTTATTTGATATCTGTGACTCTGTGCCATCATAGAATGATTTAACCTTGTGTTCGTAATCAAAACGAGCTACCTTACGCAGACCTATAGTGTAGTTATAATCAAATGGATTTACTTCTGTAATATCCATTAAGACTTTGTTCTCTATTTTATACATACCATCTTCTAATGTAGAAGAACTCATTGAACTTGATACATAAAAAGTAGAGTATTTAAAAAAATCTTTTATCTGTGAATTAGCTACAGAGCAAACTAGTAATAATATAAAAAATATATTTTTCATTATTGCATATCTTTTAAGCTTCTGTAAGGCGTCGCTTTTAAATGACATATAGCAGAGTCCCCACTACTTATGGTAACGTTTTTAAATCTACCTTCTATTACTATACCTGCCTCTATACTACCACTTACGGCAGCTCCTGCGGCACCATCTGTAGCTCCATAATAATTAACCTCGTGAGTATCATCAAAAGATGTCACTCCATCTGCTTGTACTGTTCTTGGAAATCTATTTTCTGCAGGTATTAATTCAGTTAAAACACCTGTAATTATCATTTGTATAGCTACTATCTCAAACTTAGGTAGGTCTTTCATTAAAAAAGTATTATCTGCTAAAGCTATTTTGGAACCAGAAGTTAAAGTTATATTGCCAGCAAAAGAGCCAGCACTTCCACTTTCTGTTATAGAATCAATAGTTCCTATATGCTTTATCCTTCCGCTTCCTGTTGGTTCGCTACCATATAACTCGTCTCCAGCAGACAAAGAAACATCACCAGTGTCATAGGCTATAACTGTATCTCCCTTAGCGATATTACTACCGTTATTTACTAATGCTTGTTTTCCTGTTAAATTTAATGTACTATTATTTGATATATGTACATGACCATCATATAAACTTGTTTTATTACTTGGCATAATTTTGTTTTTTATTATATTATTGTTGGGGTTGCTTTTAAATAACAAATAGCAGACTCATTAGTTTGAGCTGCATCTGAACTATCTATTGTAACCCTTTTAAACCTACCCTCTATTGACTTTCCTGCAATCATAGCCCCACTATACATAGAAACACCTTTTTGAGTAGAGCTAGCACCAAAATCTTCATCTGCGTTTGCAGCAAAAGTACCTAAATCAGGCAGTTCATTACCTACATGTCTTCTGTCCACAGGAGTCAGATTTAATAAATAAGTAAGGCTTGTTGGAAAGTCTATTTTTACTATTTCAAACTTCGGGTACACATGAACATAATCATTTTGAGCTAAACTTACTTTTGTAGGTTGATAAAATGAAACTACAGCGCCATCCACCTCACTAACTGTTCCTATTAATTCATTAGTTAAACTTTTCATAAGCTTATCTCCAACATTTAATGAAGGGGAGGCATTTAACGTTATTGAGGTAACGCCTTTATTATATAATTGGCTCGACTTTTTATTTATCCAACCAGACAAATCTAAAGAATCTCTGGCGTGGTTTAAAAAAACAGAACCATCATATATAGACGCTTTATTTGAGCTCATTTTTTAACTTCTACTTAAAGTCTTTGCACCTTTTACTCTCGCAGCCATTCTTGGTTTTCCTGTCTTTCCTTTTTTTGTCATACCCATATACGTTGACTTTGCCTTCTGCGTAGTTTTTCTTGATTTAGTTCTTGATGTTTTAGCAGAAGCAGCCTTAGTAGGTCTTGCAGTACTTTTTATTTGGTCTAATAAACTTCCCATTTTATTTTAATTTTAATTATTATTATTCGCTAAATAGCGCTATTTCATATTCTAAAGTAGTTGTAGATGTCAAAACAAATACATCTAAATGTCCTGCATAAGGAATTATAAACGCATTGTTTGCATATACTCTACCTAATAAATTGTTAGCATCATCAGGTGAATTTCCGTCTTTAACAAAGATTTCTAAATATTCAGTCACCACATCTGACAAACACTTTATGTATATTACGTGAGCTTTGTCATCATCTACTTTAGTTTCATCTAAAACTTTAACAGCGTTAATTGAACCATGACTTCTTCTTGAAATACCTGAGAACAAATCTAATCCATTTCTTGTACCAGCTTTATTAAGATTATAAGTACAACTTAAAGCCAAAGGATTAGATGTTAAGTTACTAGAAGAAATATTTAAAGTTACCTTAGTTACTGGGTCTACTATTTTTGTTGCCATATTATATTATTTTATACACCAGGCTGTATTACCTGAAGTGAAGTTGAATCATTATCCATTCTCTCTGCAAACACACAATACTCTACCACATCGGTAGCGTTTGAGGTTGTAACGATTACATCTGATAAATCATCAGCTGTAGTACCATCATTACCTCCTAGTATAGGAAATAAACAGCTTTTACCTTCCCACAATCTTCCCATAGTACAATTTTCTACACCACTTTGGTGATTTTGTAGTCCTATTTCAATATAAACACTACCATTTGTGCTCGTGTTAGGGTTATGAACAAATACCCAAACTTGATGTGCAGGGTCTCCATAACTAGTGCTGTCATATATAGTTATACCACTATTAGCTCCCTCTATTCTTCTTATACCTGTAGAGTTTTTTAATGCTGTAACATTATCTAATGCAGTCAATTCAAATGTTTGACTAACATTTATTGACTCCGAAGTTAATCCATTACTATTAATAGAAACCGTGGCTTTTGTTGTTGGTGTTGTTGAATACGCCATTATTTTTCAGTTTTATCGTTATACAAATATACTAATTTTTATTTATTGCTTTTTGGCTCCCTAGCAAACTGCTGCCTAACTAAAGTAGGGAATAATCTTGCTAGCCTACCTCTAGCTTTTAAGTCTCCTTCTAATCCATATTTAGTATCTCTTTGATACCTAGCTCCTGTTACTAACTCCTTCATACCAAATAGTAAATTACTAGCCGTAGAAACAGCTGGAACACCTGCCATGTATTTCCATTTATCAATGTTTATCATTAGGTTCATGTCCCAGAATGTTTTTCTTAACTGACCTACTACTGCACTATCGTCCTCATCTTCACTAAATCCACCTAGTAAGGCAGCAAATCCAGCCACAATCATCATACCTAACGTACCTCTCTTAGCTCTTTGAATAGCATCTTTTCTATGTTGAGGTAAATTCTTATACTTCTGTCCACTTAAAAATATATCTTTTCTTATATCTCTACCATTCTTATCTCTAACTATGTCAGCAAAATAATCAAAGGTAGCTTTGTAAGTTCCTATATACCACTCTCCACTTCTTGTCATTTTTTCTCCTGACATTCTATCCATAACAAATGTAGGCAACCATCTTTTAAACTGAAGTATACCATTTAAAATGCTATATGATTGTATCATTCTTTGGTCTAGGTCTGTATAACCTTTACCCTGAACCTCGTATACTTTACTTTTATATCTGTCTGCATTCTTTGTTAAAGCCTCAAAAGCTTTTTCTTTACCAGGTATTACTTTGATTTCTCCATTTACTACCTCAAAAGAGTTCCATTCATTCTCTGTCATCTGTCCTACAAACTGAGTTCTTTGTATGTATTTTTCCGAACCCATCATAAAAGCAAATACTAAATCACCAAACCCTGAACTAAATACATCTTCTCTAATTTGTGCCTGTGCATCTGTAATTAAACCAAAGTATTCTGTGATATATCTACTCTTATCTGCGTTTACTTTATTAAATCCTTTTACACCAAAACCAAAATATCTTTTTTCACCTAGGGCCCAGTTAGTAAATCCTTGTTGTCTAAAGGTATTATACTTACCTATTAAAACATTACCTACCGCAGCAGGAACATTTAAACCTAGTCCAACAAACATTGTCCATTGTTGTAAAACACTAAATATATCATCAGCCCAATTTCTTTGTCCGTCTTTTGTTAGTATAGATTTTCTACCTTTTTTATAAACATATCTATCAAGCAGTAATTCTTTTACCCATTTCTGTGTGTCAGGATTGTTGTTAAAAGAAGCATAAGACATAATACCATCTATTAAAGGAATGTTTTCTCTCATACCATTAAAAGAAAAACCTTTTTGACTACTTAATCCATAATCAAAAACTTGTTTACGCACGTAGGCAGATAAAGATTTGTGTATATCTATACTAGCCCCGAACTCTGCTCTTCTAGAACGTTTGTTTAAGTATCTATTAAATGTATCAGAGCCTACAGCTGATTCTGCATCTTCTGGTTTTAATACAGGCATACCTTTTGCATCTGTACCTTTAGTCATATAATCGTTAGCTTGTTTTACTAAGGCTTGTAGCGCTTGTTTTCTTTGATAGTCAGACCTGCTTACTCTTTCACCTATTTGATTTATCATATAATCATCAACAAACATACTTAAAGGCTTAGTCTCTCTTTGTCCTGTGTTAGGATTTATACCTGTTACATTTACATCAGTTAATATGTCAGAATAATTATTAGCCACATAAGCAGCTGTAAGATTTCTAGCTAACATCATTTCTACTTTACTAGCAGTAAGATGAGGAATGTATGTTTTGCCTTGTTTTCTTTGTCTTTCTTTAGATAAAACAACTTGACCATCTTCTCCTATCTTTTGGCTTAAGTGGTCACCAATCATCCCTGTTATCTCTCTATACATTTCCCAGTAAGCTTTTTCTTCTTTAGTTAATTTAGACCCAGCTATTTCTTTTTCTGTTTTTAATCTTAATACTCTTTTGTATTTACCTTTAAATTTACCTTCTGTTATTTTTTCTTGAGTGTGTACTATAATATTTTTAAATAAAAACTCTGTATAAAAATGTGAAGCATAAGGTATAAACTTATAGATAGCGTAATTTAAAAACCATGGTATCATACCTGATTTAAATCTAGACTTTAACAAATTACTATATGCAGTAGACATTTTTTTATCTATCTTCATCATATCTTTTTGATATGACATTTGCTCTTCATTAAGTTTATTAAGAAGAACCCCTATCTCAGCTCTTTCTATACTAGTAATATCAGGACTCAACCATTTGTCACCTGAAGTAATATCTAAACGACCACCTCCCTGTTCTATTCTTTGCTTCTCTGCCTCTAGCTTTTCTATAATCTTATCAGAAAGTCTTTTTTTCTTAGCATTACTAATCTCTGCGTTAATAGTATTCAATGCTATTTTAGCAGCCATAACTCTACCCACCTTTAAATAAAGATTATCTTTTGCAACTGGGTCTAAAGTGTTTAGTTTTTTCATTATGCCCAACAAATCTTTAACAGAATAATTATCAGACTCCATAGCCATTCTTCCATTAGCATCTAACACCTCTAATTTTTCTGTCATTTTGCTTACCTCTATGAAGTCTTTTTTGTAAACATCATATTCTTTTTCCCATGCCTTTTTTTGTGCTGGAGCCATTTTTTCTAGGTCCATATTTAATTTAGCAGTTCTTTGGTTTATGTACTGCTGTCGATTTTTTTGACCAACAAAACCCTCTAGCTCATCCATTTCGTCACTCAACATATACATAAGCTCACTTCCAAACGCACCATCAGTATCTACTATGTTCTTACCATTTACTCTACCAATAGGTTTAAAAGTTGTTTTAGTTTCTGTTTCTTCTTCCATTAACTGAGCCATCTCTATTGGACCTTCTTTAATAATTTTTTCAACTTTAGTTCCCTTTGGGTGTGTAGGTTTGCTAGACTCTGGTGGCATAATTAATTTACCCTCTCTTCTTTCGCTTATATATTCTTTTAATCTTTTTTGACTTTGTTCTGTAAAAGAAATAGATTCTCCTTTTTTTATTTCATTTACTTGGGACTCTACTTGCTTTCTTGTTTCTTTAGCTACAGCATTTTTCTTTTTACCCATGTAAGGCAACATGGTATTAACACCCTCATGTCTATTTACAAATAAATCATATGTAAGTAAATAATTTTGAACCTTTAATGGTAGTTTATTAAATGCTTTATTAGCAGCCTCTCCATTTAACTTTGTGTTCTTAGCTATTTTTATAAACTTATTGCCTTTTTTATTTGTAGATATCTCTACATAATTAAAGAATTCATAGTTTTTATTGTTTTGCGAAACCTCTAACAAATGTTGTAAAGAAATATTTATTTGGTCTTGTAAAGAAGTGTAAGGGTCTGCTAATTTTTCTACAATAGAATTGTCTTTTGTTATAGTATTGTCTATTAAAGCTGTAGGCTCCCACATATATAGACCATCAGACTCAGCGTATATTCTCATTTGACGAACTATAGTTTCTGTTTCTTTAATTAAATCTCTTTTGCCTTTTGTTGAAAGACCAAAGTCTTGGCTTCTTACATATTCTAAAACTACTTCGGAGTATCTAGAGTTATAAGCGGGGTCCATAGATTTTAAATCCTCTACATATTGTTCTAACTTTTCATAGTTTCTTTGTAAGATAGGAGATTTAAAAACCCCACCAGAATACAAGTCAGATATGTTTAACTTTTCTTTTTGTTTTTGATTTTTAAATTTTGTTCCAACTACACTTTCTATAACAGTTTTAATATTATCCTGCATCTCCAAAGCTTCATATATATTAGGTGGCATGTTGTTGTCTAAATTAGCTAAAGTATTTATTGTTTTAATAAACTCTTGTGCTACATGTGGCTGTGTTCTAGGCTTACCTTGTTTAGTTTCGTATGAATGACTACCAACTATTTCGTGTAATAACTTTGCAACTTGCCTTCCCTGTCTAGAAAAAGTTTTGTCTATATTTACATTTTCACCCACCTCTTTGTTGCCTGATATAAGAGCTACACCGCCAGGATAAAATAATTCTGTATGACTATACCCCATTTCTTGTAAAGCTACGTGATGGTCCATAGTCCCTCTTTTTCTCATTATTTCTGTCATCTTTAATGTAACTGGATGTAACAAGATAGAGGCAACAGTATTAAAATCTACGTTTCTAGCTAACAAAGTAGAGTATATAGTAAATGTATATGGATTCATATTTAAAGAACTTGCACTTCCTTTGTTTGCATTATCAATATGTATGTTTAAAACATATGCTAAATTAAGCCAAGAACTACCATTGTCTCTATAAGATTGACCTACTTTTTTTTCGTTTATCGTTACACCTATATCATGTCCTTGTACATCAAAAGAACTTAAAATCTTATGACCAGTGTTAAATTGTGCAGCAAGACCAATCATATTTTTATCTGCAATATTTGAATTATACATGTTTTGATTTCCTAAAACAGATAAATCATTTTGATTATTGTCTACAAAACTAAGACCTATGTCTTCTACAAACTTTTTTGCTTTTGTTACAGCTGCGCCAAAATCTATACCAGTGTCCATGTAAGCAGCGTTAGACTTATCTTTCATAAACTCTATAGTTTCTTCTAAAGCAGTGTTGTATTTTTCTTGTTCCTGAGTTAGTTGCTTACCTCCTTTAGATTTGTTAAAACCAACTACATGAAATGCGTCACCATCTAAATCAGAACCTATCTTATGTGATAATTCAGAAGAAACAACAACCATACTACCAGAGTTGTTTATAACATTTCTTACTTTACCTATAATTGCGTCACCTAATTTAGATGCAGGTACCCTTTGTAATAATATAACATCTCCTGCCTCAAAACCTAATGATGCATCTATATCAACTTCTGCTTCTCCTGTAATGTTACCACTTGAATCTTTTGTATAGCTTTTTAATCCAGTTGACTTAGATATTTTATTTGTAGCAACCTCTGGACCTGAAGCAAAGTCAGTAGATTGATAAGCCATACCACCCACTCCTCTTATCTTTAAAGATTTTTGATATTGAGATTTAATTATTTTTCTCATTATCTCTATAGAATTACTATCAAAACTTCCTTTTTGTATTAATTCTGCAGCAGATGCTCCATAAACTTCTATGTCTATAGCAGCAGCAATATTTTTAGAAAAGTTTTTATCTTTAGATATAGACATTTGATTAAGCTTTGTGTTCATTTTTTGAGCAAAAGCATCTAACCATAATTTTTGTACTTTAACTGCTTGGTTTCTGTTTCCAGGTAAAGATAATAGATGTGCAATTATTTGTTTTGCAACAGTAGCAGATGA
>CERU01010087.1_pt1 | contig 10640 bp, 7 predicted proteins | sample 530741 | NCBI WGS metagenome assembly CERU01 (sample SAMEA2620925, study PRJEB7988) | marine metagenome | biome: marine biome (ENVO:00000447); feature: deep chlorophyll maximum layer (ENVO:xxxxxxxx); material: "saline water (ENVO:00002010), including plankton (ENVO:xxxxxxxx)" | depth 30 m | reverse complement strand
GGTGGTGGTTTTGGTAATCTTGTTGTAGGTAAATACAATGAGTTTAGATCTAAAGGCGGCAAGAATTTTATTAGAGGTGAAAATAGATACTGGGGTCAACGCAAAAAGTCTTGGGCTATTATTAGAAATCATCTTAATCCAGAAAGTTTTGCCTATGATTTAATACAAGGTAATAACTCTAGTGGATTAGATAGTATATTAATGGCTCCTTATATAGGCTCAGAACACTACATACAAGGTGCAGGTTTAGTAGCGCAATTTACAGAGCAAGAGTGGGCTAGAATAAGTGATGAAGGAGTTGTTCCTGCAGACTTAAAAGATAGAGTAGATTTGTATGTAGACAATGTTGTTAGACAGCAAGGCTATGGTTATTCTAAAGTAGATCAAATTGGTATTGCTACATACTCTTGGGGTAAAGCAATAATGCAATTTAAGAAATGGATGCCTACAGCTATTACTGAAAGATTCCAAAAAGAAACTGTTGATAGGTTTGGTCAAATGAGAGCAGGTAGTAATGCAACAGCATTTGCTTTTGGTATAGATTTTACTAGAAAACTTATGGCTGGAGAGCAATCTATGAAAGATTTTAGAAAAGCATTTAAAGGTTTACCTGAACATAAACAAGAAGCTGTTAAAACATTCTTTAGAGGTATACAGGTTATGAGCGCATTAACTGCTATGTCTATGATATTTGGTGAGTCAGACGATGACGAATTAAAAGGTTTAGCTAACTGGGCTGACGACTCGGTAGAAGATATTAATTTCTTACTGGACCCTAGAAGAATTAAACGCGCAGCAGAGCCAGCATCTTGGAGTCTTGTAGAGTCAGGATCAACTATGGCGGTTGGTATGGCAACAATGGATCAAAGAAGATTTGTTGGTGGGCTTAGAGGTGTTAGCTGGACAGCAGCGCAAGTATTAAGTGAGACAAGAAATTAAAAAAAATAAATGTATATTTGTAAAAAAATATAATTTGTATTTTTGCATAAATTATTATAGATGGCGTTAGAATTAAATGCAGACATAGCTAAAGAGCTAAATATAAAAGCTAGAAAGGGTGACAACTTTGAAGTAAGGCTTGCTATTGAAGATCCTGATAATAATAATTTATCATATAATTTGTCTGGCTTTCAAGCTAACTCACCTAATGATGCTAGTGGTGGATATGTAACTCAGTATCAAGGGAAAATGACAATTAAAAAAGCAAATACAGAATTTGAAGCTGTAAATGTTTATTCTTATTGGTGGAAAGACAGAAACAGAGAAAATGTAATTCCTACACTATCAAGAACAGGTCATTATTCAGGAGATAAAAGTGCTTTTGGTACAGATAGCGGAGCATTAAGCCCTAATAATGCAGGTATTTGGTTTAGAAGTAGTACAGGTCAATCTGCAGGTGAAACAATACAAATTAGAATACCAAGTTCTTATATGAATTTAAAAGCTGGTGTTTATGTATATGATTTTCAAACTAGAAAAAAAAATACATATGACGCTGCAGGATCAGACAACGGTGCGTCTTATCAAACTTGGATGTACGGAACATTTACTGTAATAGACGAAGTAACAAAACAATGACATTAGTAATAAACCCTGTAGTACAACAACAAACTATTGAAATTAATTCATTTGGAATTGGATTAAATGGTTTACCTAATGGCGCTACAGAAAGTTTAATAGAATTAAAATATCAATTTTCAGCGTTTCCTGTAAACTCTGTGCCGTCAGATGTAGCGTATGGTGATGTAGTTTGTTTTAATGGGGCTGTAGATTCTAGTTTAAATCCTTATGAAGTTGCTTTAGAAAAAGCTTCTACAGGAAACTCTTTACACGCAAACAAAAATTTATTTGTATTTGTTAGTTATAACAATTCAAATTTAATATTAATGCATAAAGGTTATGTAGATTTTGAAAATACTACTAGTGCATCATTAAATAGTTGGATTGCAGGAGAAGGAATATATATTAATAATGGCAACATATCTATAACGTCACCGCAAACATCAGGTCATTGGGTAAAGTCTATAGGTTTTTGCATGCCAAATACAGAAAACACAAAAAGAATTTGGTTTGAACCAGATAGTACTTACTTTACAATAGCATAAAAACAAAATAAAATGGCAAAATATCCTAAAATTAACACAGGTAACACTAATCCAAAAGTTGACAGATTAAATACAACTAACTTTCCAGCTCTTGCTAACAATGAAAATTTAGCAAATAATTTTTTACGAATAGATTTACAAGATTCTGATGGAAACGAATTTGTTTATGGTGTTATAACAATAGAAAGTAACGGAACAGCTGGATCTGTTTTAGATTTAGCTAACATTACTTTAAAATCTGAAGACGCTGAAGGTGATTTAGTTGATGTATTAAGTGGGGCAGCTACAGATGGTAATGGAGACCCAATTGTAACAACAGCTAGTATACAAAATGATTTGTTTGTTTTATCTCCTTTAAAAAGAACTGGAGATTCTGCTTGGACAGATTATGTGCCTTTTGTTGGTACACATGGTGCTTCACCAAGTTATACTATTTCAAATCAAAAGACAATGCTACCAACTGATGTTCCTACTGATGTAGCAGCTGACGCTGAAGGTGCACGATCTTTTTTGCCAGTACAAATAAATGCAAGTGGTAATATAACTTTTCCAAATTCATCTGGATTGTCAGATAGTGATGTGCAAGCGTATATACCTCTATATAATCATGCAGATATAATTCAAGACGGTGAATGGAATATACCTCAAGGTAGTTATGCTGCAATACTTATAAAATGTGATACAAGAGGTGCATCTATAGATGGTACAGTTAGTTATACTTTAAACATTGGTCACAACGGTATAAATAATATTAATCAAGTTGGTGATTATAACTTAAAGTTACAAATGACAGGTGAAAACATATTTATACCTGGCGTTACTTTTAATTCATCTGCTGCTGCTGATGGTGCAGATTTAGCACAAAGAGTTTCATTAATGTCTAAAATTCAAGACGACCCTTGGACTGGATACTCTTGGCCTACATTTAGTATGGATAGTATATGGAATCAGCAAAATATATTTATAACTCAAGGAACAGAAGAGTCTGCCCCTACTATCTCAACAGGTGATGGGACATTTAATAACTCTATGGTCCAGGGAGCAGTAAACCAACTTCAATTAAATGGTTTATGGAATCCAAGTGAATATATAGACCAAATGGTAAACATTAATGGAGCTTTATTCCCAGACGATAACTTTATTTTTAGAGATTTATCTTCTTATAAATCACGGTTTAATGTAAATATTACTGAAAGTAAAGATTTTATTGATGAATCTAGTTTTTCCATAACAGAGTTAAACTCGGTAGATGGTGAAAATATAAAAATTGATGTAAGTCACGACAGTAGTTCTTTTTATTGGGAAAATCCAACTACACCAATAGACTCAAATAGTGGTAATTATTTAAATTTTTCTGATTCAAATGATAGTCATAAGTTGTTAAATGAAATTACAACTACTTTTACTCACTATAGTAAAGGGTCAGAAGAACAAGTAGATAGAGTTAATCATCAAAAAGTTTTAATATATCCTTTATTTACATATCCACAACAAACATTAGATTTTTATAATAACGTTATAAACAAAGTTGGAAATTATACTGTTACTCGTGACACTCCTTATGCAGATCAAATATTTGAACATGCTGCAGATGAAATTGAGTCATTCGAAGGTACTAGTACAACAAGCATATTTACACAAAACGTAATATATAGCAACTCTCCTGCTTTTAATATAGCAACTCAAAGTATATCTTATCACAATGTTAGAATTAACTCTTTAACTAATGATGATACAATTACTAAAAATTTGCTTAATACAAAGCACGCTGATTCTACTGGCGTTGCAGTTAGAGAAGCATCTTCAGAAACAGCTCTTAATAAAGATGGAGATGTTATTACTGACACTGTTGTTCCTTCTGTAGGTACATCTAAAGATTATACTATTCAATTAAATAATGATGTTGTTTCTGCTTTTAGTGAATCTTTTGTAGATAGATCTAGTGATGGTCAATATGTTGGTGTTGATAATTTTTATGGATATGCATATAACACAATAAATTTAAAAGCTCCTGTTACAAATTGGAAGCCTGCACATTATGATGGAATTAATTATATAGGTGAGAGAATTCCTTATTGTGATCCTAATGGTCCATCACCAAAAACTTTACCAGTACGTCATGGTTATTATTTAACTAGACCTTTACTTTGTCTTGCCTATATAAATGATGATACAGCTGTACAACAAGTAAGCTCATATGAATTTATAGGACCTAGTGGTTATACTCCAGATGCAACTGTTGCTACAGGAGCATATGAGTTTTCAACAGGAAACTTTAGAGAGGATTCACATGAATTATACATTAACAATACTGAAAATATAATTACAGCAAAAAATGTAGTTGCAACTGATCCAGACAAAGCTTCTTATGTGGCAGGTCATGAAATATTTAATTTAAATGAAACTGCAGCGTTTAGTGATGTAAACAAAAGAGCTTTTATTGGTTCGTTTACAGCAGGATCTGGATCTACAAAAACTACGTTTACAATAGTTGATAAAGATAATGCAGCAATTAATGCTACTGCAGGAGTAACAAGTGGAACTGGTATTGTCTTAAAAATAGGTAAGCCAGTTTATGAAGTTGGAAGCAGAAAAACAAATTTTGTTCACTCAGTAGCTGATGCTAAAGGTACATTAGCTGAAAGAGATAGAGTAAATTCTATGTACGGAACTGACCTGTCTTATGAAATACCTAGTAGAACACCAAACATGATAAATGATGGTGATACATTTATTGTTGATACTGATCATGCTGATTTAGATGCAATAAATGGAGGTAACGCAATTGCAGTAAAAGAAATTGCTACAGCAAGCGGAAGCTCAAGTAGTATAAATGGTTCAGTAACAGTGTTTAATTTTAATCCTGTAGAAAAAGGATTATTAAATAATGGAAATCCTATACCTTCTAATAGATTTTATAATCCAGCTGTATTTCAAGATGTTTATGGTGGTACAGTAGATAATATGATATATCAAACAATAGGAGCTAGTAATTTTTCTAGTCCTAACTATCGTACAGATTTTAAAATTAGACCATTTAATAATGGTGATGAAGATATAATCATAAAAGATGTACAAGATTTTGATCCATATTATTTACCTGCAGGAGTTTTTGCAAGCAAACCTTCAGGATCTAACAATCCAGATTGGGCTATAGGAGCTACTCATACTCAGGCAAGTGGTTCTCCATTAACATTTGGTGGTGCTACTGGCGTTTTTGCAAACGATGCAAATAAAACGTCTGCAGGAGTATACGACAATACAGTTACACGATTACAAAAAGCAGATAGTAATCTTAATAATGGTGAAATAGCTGGTACTACACAAACTGAAATTACAGTTAATTTTGGAGTAGAAACTAATTCAGATGTTGCTGGTGATTATTATAGAGCTATTGAAATTACTTATTGGAGAGACAGCAGTTATGATCAAAAAAGATTTGCTATAGATGGAACTGTTGAGTCAAGACCATTTATAGATAGACCTGTTTGGAAAACTAGAAAATTGATTAAAATTAGCATTAATTCACAAATAGGTATTACAGTAAGTGACGCTGATGAAACTGCATTTAGTGTTAATTCTACAGTAGACTTTGGTACAATAAGTATATAAATGTCTGTACAAGTAAAAACGAATGAATTTGGACAACAATACATAGAACTACCACTAACAATTAAAAATGTTTCTGGTAGCTCTATTGTTGTTGAAAAAATATTTGTACAAAACATAACACCTCCAAGAATTTTACCACAATATTTAAACATTACTATAGACGAATTAAAAAGCGACTATAGTGATGTTAATATATTACATAGTACTTCATATAGTGTAGACCATATACCTTCAATATTAAAAAATGACAATAAAAACTTTAAAGTTTTAAATTCTTTTTCTCTAGATAATAATTCTCAATTCGAATTTACTGTAGTTTTTGATCCAAACGCTAGTAGAAACAATATATTAGAAGGTGGTTATTCTGCTAAAGTTCATGTAATAACATCAAATTACGATGATTTTATAATAAACTTAAATGCTCGTTGTAGCGATAAAGAAATAGTTATTTTTTCTGGTAGTGAATTTAATGATATAGAATCAATTTTTAATATTAATAGATCAAGAATTGTAAGGTTAAACTCTAATAGATTACAAACAAATAATAATTAGTTATGAGTGTTTTTTCAGTTGGAGATATTTTTACAGGAGGTAGTGTTTTTTATATACATAATAATATTGCATACATTTCATCTTCAAATGTAATAAACGGAATGCCTCTTTTAAGTAATGCTGTTCCAAGCAATATAATTTCACAACTTTCTGATTTTGCAGGTAATGGCCTTGCTAACCAGAACGTATTAAGAGCATACGCAAGAAGTGGAACATCTTTATTTGCAATTGAAAATTCAAATTATGCTGGTGTATCAGATTGGCATGTGCCTTCTATAGGAGAACTACAAGAATTATATTCTGTAAAAGATAGTCTACATTTTGATGTTGGTTTTAACGATTCCGTTTATTACTACAGTTCTAGTTTAGCTGCAAATGGAAATGTAAAAGTTTTAAACGGAAACAATGGTTCTACTCAAGAATTTTCACCATACGCTACAGCTAACATGCAAACTATATATATTAGAAGGCAAGCTACAGATGGTGGTGGTATTACTATATCTGATGGTGATGTAACTACATATAATTTAGATGATGTAATAGATTTTACTCCAGAAGAAGTTGTTACTGTACAAGACCCTGAACATATAACAGAAAATATAAGTTATGCTACTGGATCAGTAAATGATTCATCGTCTACACAGCATTCATGTTTGATTGCTTTTTCTGTAAAAATGGATAATTTAGGTGACGGCTATAGTGCTACGCCAGATTCTTTGTTTGGTAATTTACCAAATATAGTTTCTGCACATACAGACGACCATGAACATTGGTATAAACAATCTAATGAAGAAAGTCCTACGCTTACAACAATACAAACGGGTAAAGTATATCATTTAGTTTTTGATAGAGCTGTATCTGGAACTTTAACTGTCGTTGGTGAGAAAATAGATTTTCCATATAATTATACTATACCGTCTGGTATAAGTTGGTTACCTTTTTTAACCCAAGAGGTTAGACCAATATCTAGAGGTAGAGATGCTTTTTTTAATAGAGCACAATTACAAAATATTTTATTAATACAGGATTGGGAAACTTTAACTACATACCCACTAGGTAATTTAAATAATTTACATCCAAATAGAGGTTATTATATAAAAACAAATAGTGCAATTGATGTTAAATTTGATGACAAATAATAAAATTATATGATAGACTCTAGAAATAATCCATTAATAAGAATTGATGTACAAAATTCAGATTGTTTTTTTAGTATACACAAAACAATAATACAAAAAGTTATATCACAATTACCAGAACATAAAACTATTGCTTTATTAAAAAGGCAACTAATTGACGCGTTGTGCTCTGCAAGAGCAGCAATAAATAGTGTTTTTGTAAATCAATTTTCATCTAATTATGATATAATGCATTTTCATTTGTTTGCAGATAATTCTTCTACAGGAACTCAAACTGATACATCTAGTTTAGACGGTTATGATTATAAATCTTATCAAATAGAATTTAACGAAAACAAAAATAGATTATACGCAGAAGATATTAAAATAGAAATACAATTTAGACCTAATCTTAGTCATCCAGATGTTGGTTTTAAAAGTTTTTCTCCTGCTTTACCTTTGGCAGATAAATATTATATTTGTAATGGCATGTCATATGGTATTAATGACGGTATAAGTGATGGATTCTTGTTAAGTGTTAGAGGTTATCAAATTTACACAGCAGATGTTGCAGAAATAAAATATGATATATCAAATGAAGTTGATTTTTTTACAAGCAGTGAGTATTTAAAAGACCCACTTAATTATAAAAAGCATAGAGCGTGGAGGCCTTTTGTTAAACCAAGAGAAACTTTTGTAGTTAATGATGTAAAAATAATACTATAAAATGGCTGAAATTAAAATACAAGTACAAACAGAAAATCCTACAATAGAAGTAGGAACAAATAAAAAGCTTATTGCTGGAAAAAACAATTTAGCTACTCCAGACATTAGATTTATAGCTACAGGTAGTAGTGGTAACAAAGGTGATAAAGGTGATCCTGGTGTTTTATCTGAAACAGATAGAAACGCTATAAATGCTAACACAGCTAAAGTAGGTATTACATCAAGCCAAGCAAGTGCTATAGTTGCAAACACTGCTAAAAATTCTTACCCTGATGCTGATTCTACAAAATTAGCTGGTATACAAGCAGGTGCAGAAGTAAATGTACAAGCTAATTGGAACGAGACAGACTCAAATTCTGATTCTTTTATACAAAATAAACCTACAATACCTACAGATACTAACACAACCTATACTATATCTTGTGTAGATGGAGATAATTCTGATGAAGAAAAAATAAGACTTACAGATAGCAGTGGAACAAATGATGATATAGTTTTAGAAGCAGGTACTGGACTTTCTATTGCTAGAAGTGGTGATAAAATTACTTTTACTAATACTGTAACAGATACAGATACTGTTTTAACAACAGAACAAGTTCAGGATATTGTAGGCGCTATGTTCACATCTAACACAGAAACTAGGATTAGCGCAACATATCAAGATGGCGATGGAACTATTGATCTTGTAGTAGATGACATGACTGCTGATACTAATACTCAACTTACAACTGAGCAAGTACAAGATATTGTTGGAGCAATGTTTACGGGTAATACTGAAACAAGAATATCTGTAAGCTACCAAGATGATGATGGTACAATAGATTTAGTTGTAAATGATATACCTGTTGATTTAACTGTAAGCGGAGACGGAACAATTCATGCAGACAATGTACCTACACTAAATCAAAATACTACAGGCAATGCTGCTACTGCAACTTTAGCTACTAATTCGCAAGGAATAACTGGAGCTACCGATGGAGATGTAACAATTACATCAGACGGAGAAGTAACAGTAAAACTTGATTCAGACAACGATGAAACTATTCAGAAACTTAAAGTAACAAATAATTCAGACACAGAAGTTGCTTCTATAAGTGAAGACGGAACTTTTTATCTAACTGGTAATATTACAAATTTAGGTTCAGACAATGATTTAGAAATACAGTCTGACGGTAACATGAATTTTGTTATTGATAGAGATAATGATGAAACAAGTCAATCTTTTTCTTTTAAAAACTTTAATGTAGAAATAGGAAATTTAGACGAATCAGGTAATCTTCAAATAAATGGAGATTTAACTGTTTCAGGTAATGACATAAAAGATTCTGGCGGTAATTCAATAATATCATCTGATGGTAGTGGTGTCGTTACTATGGCAGGCGGAAATATAGCTGTTGGTGGTAGTAATGCTAATTTAAATATGAATGCTGGTTCTGATATAGTATTGGAAGCAGACCAAAATGGTGGAGGAGGAGACTCTACAATACAATATCCTGATTCTGGTGGTACAAATAGAATCATGTTAGCAGCTGACAGTGACGTAGTAATATTATCTAACAGGGCAGCAAATGGTACAGTACAAATTAGAGCTAATACACCTACAGCAGGTGGTAGTGGTGAGGTAACTGTTGTTACAGTTCAAGATACTCAAGTTGATATTTCTAAAGATTTAAATGTTACAGGTATAATAACAGGTAAGCAAAGAGAAATATATTCACAAAGTTTTCTTGATGATTTAGGAACAACTAAACATTTTTTACCTTGGAAAGATATAAATGAACAGACTACAGTATATCAAGAAGAGGCTGCAATGATAATGCCTTGTGATGGTAGAATAGTGTCAGTAACAGTTAGAATGGCTAGTATTACAGGAGACGCTAATATGACAATAGGCGTTGAAACCATAGCACCAAATATAAATCAGTTTGGCTCAGCTAACTGGACATCAGAAGAAACAGAGTCGTTAGCAGTAACAGCTGCTGATGACTATCATGTGTTTCATTTTGCTTTTAGTAACGCTAAACATTTTGATTCAGGAGACTTAGTATCTTTATCTATTCAAAATGATGCTGACATAAGTGGTACAACATATTTCTATGTAAGCACAGTAGTAGAGTATGATTGGAATACATTTTTAGGAACAACAAGTGCAGAACACGATTCCAACCCTTAATTAAAATGAGATGAGTAAAATAGATTTAGACCTTACATCAAAAGTTAATATAGAAGCTCAAAAAGCTAACAGTTTTGAGTTAGATATGGAAATTAAAAATGAAGACGGAAGTAATTATAATTTTCAAAATCAAATTCTTGTTTTTACAATTTACGACTCTGACAATACTGTTTTAAAAATTTTAACATCAGATGGGATTATACCTTTTTATTTAAACACTGAATCGAATAATGCTCCTGTAATTGAGGTAACACAATTTGCTAGAGCGTTATCTAATTTACTTGATTGCGACTTAGATAGTTTTGTTTATAGAGATAACTGGGAAGAATTTGTTTATGCTTTAAACGTTCCTTT
>CERU01004042.1_pt1 | contig 10702 bp, 8 predicted proteins | sample 530741 | NCBI WGS metagenome assembly CERU01 (sample SAMEA2620925, study PRJEB7988) | marine metagenome | biome: marine biome (ENVO:00000447); feature: deep chlorophyll maximum layer (ENVO:xxxxxxxx); material: "saline water (ENVO:00002010), including plankton (ENVO:xxxxxxxx)" | depth 30 m | reverse complement strand
TCAGGGAAAAGCTCTGGGTGCAGCTCTTTGGCTTTGGCGATGTACTCTGCATTGGCATCTGATGATCCAAAAGAGTGAATACCAAGACCAGCCATCCAAACAAGGTTGTCGTCCCAGCTTTCATCAGGTTCACCTGCCCACAGCACGTCTACGTGCCACTTGTCCGACAACACAGCAGGAGTGTCTATACTCCCGTCTTCGTTGTAAGTAGGCTGCTGTGTTACAATATTTCCAAGCTGTACGAAGGAGTCGCTGAATACCAGCACCCCGTCTGAGTCTGCAACGCCCAAGGCGTCGATCTTGGTTTGAGCAGCATCTCTGGTGTCAAACTCGTATTTTCTAAATTTTCTCATGTTTATGATGTTAATGTAGCAAGTTGTGCGTCAGTCAACGCTTCATTGAATAGTTTGAAACCCTTCAGCTTCATAATTGAACCTTTACCCCTAAGGAAGAGATCATCCATACTCACGTCAAAGTTAGCATTTGTGTGTCTCCCATTGCTATCTGTAATGTTGGCTATTACAATTGGTGAACCATCACCATAGAAGGTAAACACTCCTGTAGATCTTACTCTTTTGATTGCAATCTTCGTTACGTTCCCAAGGTCAAACCCTGTATCTTGACCAGTAGTGGGGGATATCAGTGCTCTAAATCGTATAGGGTTGTTGCTGTTTCTATAGATTCTTAAAGCACCCGACTGGGAGTCACCGTTGCTAAGTCTGATACCACCAGCAGAGTTATCTCGAATAAAGAGTGGGTTCTCTTCAAGTTCCACATACATGGTAAAGTCGTCCCCATCAAAGTATTCACTAAGATCCATAAGGTCCCCAGCAGATAAGGTGGTGCCTTCATTGAGTCTTGTTACAGCTGCACCGTACGTAGGTATGTAAGAAGTAGTAAAGTGCTTGTCGCTACCGCCTGTAGTTGAGTCGTAGTTGTTACCATCATCGGCAGCGTTTCCTTCTTCTTGTTGTGCACCCCACACATATACAGCATCTCCGCTGTTCTGAAGATTGATGTAGTGCCTAAGACCAGGTATTGAGGTGGAAGGTTCGGTTGGTGGATCTGTAAGTATTTGTTTCGCACTTACTGAGATTCTCTTCCACCCATCTGCATCAGTCAGTGTAGTTTCGAGACCTATCTGGTTGTTGACATTGCGGAACCTAAGGTTGATTGTATCGCTCCCTGCAGCTCTCTTGATCCATATGCTGTTGGTTATCACATCCCCAGTAGTATGTGCCGCACCGTCTCTCATGTTTTCTTGCGACACATGTCCTATCTGACTACCAAAACCCCCAGTTGTAGCTGTGAACTTGAACACACCCTTCTGTCCTGATGGGGACTCTTGACCTGATACAAAAACAAACCCACCGTTTTTTGTCTGACTGGCCACGTTCCAAGATGAGTGTGCGAAGTACTCACTGTGCTTCACCAGGTTCATTCTAGTGGGTTCAAGTCTCAAGTGAGGGTCAGTGTCCTCATAGTCAATACGAGGCATGTTTGACAGCGGTCCAGCGAATGAGAAGTTGTCTGAGTAATCTGTCGCAACCTCTCCTACCTCCAACTGTGGGTGCTGTATGAATATATGACCTGCATCAGAGTCAGCTCCTGTCCCACCCTCAGCTGCATTCAGTCCGTCTGCCGGATAGATGTTGACGTTGTCAAATTGTGCTTTGAATGTGACTGCCACTCTAACCCACTGTCCTCCAGCACGAGTAACTTTCGTGGTCATAAACGCACTTCTTTTCTGAACCATGGTGTTCAGATTTATATGCGACTCAGCTGTTGTGTTGTTTATAAGATCGGTGGCTGCACTGTCTATGTTGTCTATCCTAATAATTATACCATTCAGCGTACCTGCTTTCGCGTACACAGAAAAGGTATGTGTTGTATCACTGCTCCTGTTTACCACTGTCTCTCTGTGCACATCAGCTTGCAGGTGAGAGAAGGATGCGTTTGCCGTCTCTGCTACTTTGTAAGCATCGTAGCTACCGTCATACCCAAGTTGATTGGGGGTGAGGGTTAAGGCATTGCTCTTTGACCACGGCAATCTCTCAAGGCTGTTTGAGTTTCTTATCAAGTTTACCTGAGACCGATTACCAAAGACAGGGCTTGGGGATATGCCCAACTCAAATTGAGCATCCTGTACATATACAGCTCCCTTACTTCTCATAGTTCCCTCTAAGTTCCTGACTTGAATTCTTGGCTTTTCATTGATGTCGCTTTCGTCATGGAACCAGCATCTGTACCATCCATCCCCAACATCTTGTATGATTGCATTTCCTTGAAGTGCGCTGGTTGCTATGATTGTACCATTTTGCAGATCGTACTTTACGTTACCCACACTAGTGTACAAAAACAAAGATGAGTATGGGTTTGCTGCTTTAGCATAAACGGAGTACGTCCAAACCTTACCAGTTAATGTTATTGTGTTCGGGGCAAATATGTAGGAGTTCTCACCAGGTTCACCTTCTTTGGCAAACTTGTCTATGAGCCACGCATTGTTCGTGCCGTCATACCCAGGATGCCCACCAGATTTAGCGGTTCCAACGGCTGGGGTACTCCATTCCCCAAAGTTGCTAGGGTACTGCAATAGATTCTCTTTGCCTTTGTCGACGTACCCGTCCTTACCTGTTCTTGAAGTCCCTACATCTGTACCTCGTTCGAAACGCATAGGTCTGGCTATAAGGTCAGACACTGTATCTCCCTCAGCATGCGCAAGCAAGCTCTTGTCTCTTACCCCAAACGCACCGTTACCAATCTCTAATACTGGCTTGATCATGATGAATATTTTAGTGTATCTACCATGGATGTAAAGGTAGTGTATGTTGTTAAACTTGTGAGGATGCAGCCGTCATTGTCTGTCACTGCGAATGGGAAGAATTGCATGTCTTTTACTCTATGCCCCAGGTCCTCATTGGTGTCTGTAAGGTCAATCTTCTGAATCTCCTCACCTTTTACTATTGTAGCAACACCTTTAGTTATAGTCCCAGTCCCGGTTGTAATCTTAAGACCATTCACAAACAAAGACATCTCAGTCTCATTGAGTCGTCCTAAAGCTTTGATTCTGCGGTTGTGTCGAAGATCATATCTCAGGTCTATTGTGTCTCCAGTTCCTGCCATCAGTACGACATCACTTTGCCCTTGCACTCTGTATTGCAGCCTGACTTGGTAGCTCGATGGGTAAGCAGAATCAGCATGACTGTTTTGTATACTCCCAGTGTAAAGCAGAACTCTGGGGTCGTTGCTTGACCCTGTAGTATTGAACAGTGCTAGAAATCTATTGTTGCCGAAGTCCCTGAAAGACTCCCCGTCAAACAAGAAGCTGGTTTTGTAGTTACCAAGAATCCCGCTGTCTGTCGCCCCAGTTATCTCGGCTGTGTGATGGTCAGACTCTCTTGTTACAAAGTGTCCATACGTTGGGATGTAGGAGGTTGGGTAGTCACTTTTGAGTCGTGCATTAGGGGATGTTGTATATCTGCGAACCTCACAGGAGAATCCATAGACCTGCACCCCATCTTCCCCATTCCCAACAAAGACTGCATCGTTGTCGTCTTCAGCCAGGTATAGTCTAATTTGACCTGTAGTAGTTTCAGGTAGAGTGCATGTTGCGTGTATTCTATACCACCCGTTTCCGTAGTCTTCAATTCCAGAATCGACTACCGCACCTTCTGCTGTCCCAGATCCCCCAACAGATGTTGTCCCAACAACCTTGTCCTTGAGGTCAAAGTACTTAGAGGCCCACTGGGACACTGTTGTGTTTGTCAGCATCAGTCTCACGTAGTCAATACCGTCTGGTTTGACAAATACACTTAGTGTGTGAGTTATAGCTTCTTTGACAGAGACAGTGTCCACTGACCCTACAAAGTTTACATCTGGCTCGAACTGAGGCTTGCTGAAGGTGGTGACTACAGCTCGTATGTACTCAGTATACGTTCCGTTGGCAGAGCGTGCTGTACCATACCCTGCGTTCCCCATCTTTATCCTGATTGAGCCTGCAGAATAGTCGCTTATTGTGTACGTGACCAGGTATACTCTGTTGCTTAAGAGGAAAGTGTCTTGTACGTTGTGCAGCTTACCATTTGTGTCGTAAGTCCCGCTACCAATAGAAGACTGGCTTCCGTCCCATGTTGCCTTGCTGTTGGCTACGGTTACACCGGTCTGCGCTGTCCACTTTGAAGCATCGTCAAAGCCCCCATCAAAAATCTCCTCAGCACTGAGATCTGCATCTGTAGAGAAGTTTGGGCTAACCACAAGGTGAGTGTTGCTTTCACTGTTTCCTACAACCTTATATGCATTCTTGACACCTTCAGGAGAAGTGTACCCAGACTTCACAGAACTTCTTGTTTGAGTGTAAGCTGGTATGTACTCGCTGTTTGTTATGAGGTTTGTTCTTTGTGGTTCTAGCAACAGATGTGGGGTACCGCTGCTGTTGTGATAGTCTATCCTTGGCTCATCATCCAGTGTACCTGCTTTACCTGTAGTTGTGGTAGTTGATTCTATGTAGTCTGTGAGTACAAGACCTGTCTCCCACTGAGCATCTTGAATCCACACACCACTTACTGCGTCTCCTTGGAACTGAGTGCTGCCGTTTTCTTGACAGATATTAAATCGAAGTGCTGTGATATTCGCGTTGACTGTCATAGCGACACGATACCAACCTCTCCCAACACTAATTATCTGAGCGTCAATAACTTGAGCCCCTTTGCTTGCTACAGTTCCTCTTTCAATATTAAAGTAAGCCTCGTTGTTTGCGCTCTGTGTTGTAATTGCAAAGAACTTGTAGATGCCTTGCTTCTTCACATAGATGCTAAATGTTTGAATCCCATTAAAACTTATAGAATCCCTCTGGATTCTATGGTGAGAGGTGGGGCCGCCGGCACTGGCAATTATCAAAGCAGCATCCGTAGTCCCGTCATATCCTGGTTGAGGTTGAGGGAAGGCGCTGTCTTTACTCTTCATATTAGCCAACCCATGATGACCCCAATCCCCAGTGCTGGCGAAGTTGTTGCTGTAGGTGAACTTGTTCTCCCTACATTTCTTGATAAGCCCGTCAGATCCAACGCGAGTGGCAGAGATGTCACTGCCTCTATCCCAGTTTAGCTCTCTGGATACGTATTTACCGGAGATGTCCCCTTGACCGTAGCCCAGGAGTTTAGTGTTCTTGGTTGCGAACTTTCCGCCCCCAATCCTTAGTGAATGTTTAGACATGTACTGTGTAGTTGTTAGCGGTGGCCATATCCTCGTACAGCTTAAAGCTGGTGGCTCCGGTTAATATTTCACCATCTGCGTGTGATAGCTCTGTTGGGAATGTCATTACTGTTTTCAAGAAATCTGTCTCCCCGTTGTCTGAGGCAGTAAGACGAACTTGATTGAAGTCTGCCCGTGCCGTCATTGCTCTAACATCAGATCCTGATGGCATATTTGTGTCTGCAAACAAAGACCCATCTACGTAGAGTTTGGTTCTTAGATTGTCATTGTCCACCACAAACAGGTATTTAATGTTGTCGGTAGTGGTGCTCTTTGTCAGTGACATGTTTCTGTTGACCCCACTCCCAAGATTAGAGTCGAAGAAGAAAGATTTGTTTCCTGTCCCGGATGCGAAGTACCCGCAGTTGGCTGAAATGCTTCCTGAGCTGTGCTGAAGTCTTGGTGCTTTGTTAGATGCAGCTTCTTCTCCTTGAGTTACATCTGCGAAGAAACTGTACTTATCCTGATTTGAGCTTGGGAGGTTTTGCGTCATGGGTGCATCAAAGTCCCTGGTTACAGATACCCCATATGTTGGTATGTACGATGTAACTGCTTTTGTCCCGTTCGCGGTTCCGTCAGCTGCAACATATTGTTCAATGGACACCCCATACACATCCACAGCAGCTGTGCTGTCCTGGAAGGCAACAGGGTTTGACCCGTCTGTAGATAAAAACAGTACCGTCTTAAGTGATGTTACTGCTATATTTCCTACGATGTGTATCCTAAACCATCCGGAAGGTAGTTTCTCAATCCCAGCAAATTCAAAAGTACCGCTGTTTGACCCTTCGTCATTGCTCCCAACAGCCCCATCACCTGTGAGGTCGAAGTAAGAGTATACAACATTTGTGGTTGCTGTTGAGTCCGCAAGCCCAAACCTAACGTGAGTGCAGCTGTTCCCAGCTATTGGCTTTACGAAAATACTTGCACAGTAGCTCCTACCACTTACCAGCCCACTTACCACCTGGCTTGTAAAAAAGTGGCCATTGTTGGTGGCGTCGGCCGTAAGTCTGTATGCGTTTAGTATTCCTTCTGGGGATAAACGCCCAAAGCTCAAGGATGAATTATAAGCCTGAACACTTTGTATGAACTCACTGAAGATTATAAGATTTTGTTTCTTGGCTTCGAACATAAGCCTTGGCTCACCTTTGCTGTAGTCAAATCTAGGTTCGTCTACCTGGAGATCAACTGCCTTTGTTGATGAGGTAGATGTGTTCTCTATGTAGGCTGTAGGGACTAGACCTAATTCAACCTGAGGCTTAGAAATAGTTACACTCCCAACTGCATTGAATGATTGATTGGTGCCTATCCCAAACCTGTGTACAGAGGCTGTAGTATACAAGGCTACAAAAGCATATCTGTGACCTGCCTCTACAAGATCATCTTCGGAAATAACGACCCCATCCTTAAGAGCATAATGTATAATTACCCTAGCTCCAGCACCAGTAGCGAATCCTCTTACAAGTTGGAAAACGGGAGGAGCTGTCCCAGTCACTTCGTCAACAAACACTGAAGTACAAAGTATCTGATTTGCAGTGTCAACAGTTTCGTTTAGAAAGTATCTGCCTCCTGAAGCGTTTGTAACCTCAACCTTTATCTTAGTGCTATCACTAGCTAGAGCGCCAATAGTACCTGCACCTTCAGTTGTAGTGGTATTGTAGCCTGTGGGTCTATCATCTGTTGTCATCCCAGCAAAAACTGTATTGACAAGAAGCTGTTCTCTCCCCTTTTCAAGAAGGCCATCCTTACCTATACGTGTAGCCGATAAGTCAGATCCTCTGTTTATAATGACATCCTTGTTGTCGGGCTTAAATGAGTAAGCTCTTGATATACCATTACCTGGTTTTCCAGCTGCTCCTGAAAATAGATATACTAACTCGGCTTCGTCGTAATAAGTCATGTTTGCGAATATAGAAAAAATTTTGTATAGGGAAAAATTTTTGAGCGTGGGAACCTACACCATCACAGACCCCTACGATACTACAGCATTCGGAACACCCCGGCTGCATAACTAACTCAAACCTTTCTACCATGTCTTACCAGACCTACCCATCCACTGCTCGTATGTACGAAGACGGCACCACCAAGGTGTTCATCATCAAGGACAACGTGCACTACAAAGTACTGTGCGACCTCAAGGGCGTCAGCGCTAAAGAGTTTTTCAAATACATCGTGTTCTCTGCACCTGATGCAACAGCCACCAACAAGACTACTGGTGAGGTGTTCCACAACCCATGGTGTACTATGCGCAAGTTCACCGAGAAGGAGTACGAGTTTGCGCCAGAGCAAGACTGATAAGATGGGAGGGAGCTTCGGCTCTCTCCCTCTAACTCTTGCACCATCAAAGACATCAACACATACACCATCAAAGACCCTTTCGTTACAGCAGTCGTTTGTGTTTGTGTTTGCGTGTACCACCTCATGTACACCACTTTCTCCCACTTTTTGACACTCATTCTATTCTCTCACATTCTAATCTATATCACCATGGCACAAAACAGCCTCATCTCAGACATTCGCCTTGAGTTCAAAGAACTTGAATCAATGCGCAAGAATCTCATCACCAAGACTCTCCAATCTCAGCGTCAAATCTCAGCTCAAATCGAGCATCTCAAAGCTGAGTTCAAGGAGAACGTCAAGATTCTCGAAAGCCTTGCTGAAGAACCATCAACCAGCAAGCAAGAACCACAACCAGAGGGGGAGTCTACCTGACTTCCTCTCTTTATCTCTTCATCATGGCACAACCTCAGCTCCACTACCACATCATCAAGGAACAAGACAGATTCATATCTGAAGTATACCTTGATGAGGACACCATGGTTGCAGTACACGTAGAACCAATCGATACACTCGACAACTACGTGCAGCATATACATGCTAACGATAGCATTGAGATAGTACATGGGTAATCGACTGACCCTTACCAACTGGTCGACGGGCTGCATGTCCTGAATACATGCAACGAGGTTCATAGCCTCAAGTGCACACTGGTGTGGGGAGGATGGTATCTTTTGCAGAGAGCGACATTATCCCGAAGGTTCGATTCCTTCTGCACTACTATGAACAGGCAATGCCATTGGTTGGCCGGAGGTGGTGAAACTCCGTAATACAAATTAGAAATAGTGTTTGTATAGAATTGAGTTAGTTAAGAGGTTCGAATCCTCTCCTGTTCGCAATGGTGTTGGGGACTACCATCAAGTGTCCTCGTATTCTTTTATTTTCTTTTATCATGGCACAAGCCTATGAGAACGCCTTGGCAACAGGCAAAGTTGTCGTCCGTAAGTGGTGGGTTAACACTAACTCTGCCAAGAACCAAATCACTGTTCAGTTCCAACAGGAAGTTGAGCGTCCAGCATCTGCTGCGTCAGCCAACAGCTTGTTGATTTCACTCGAACAGGGAACTGAAGCTCTTGGTAATACAACACGTGTTACCTCATTGCGTTCGTTTAACGCAGACAAAGCTGCTGCTATCCTTGGGTCTCGTGAAGGAGACGCTACAATGGGTAGCCCAGTGTTGTTTGCTAATGACTTCTATGCTAAGCTCGGCGCTCCTGCCAACACAGAGCTTGCAGTGCAAGTCACTGAGAACTTCGAGAAGAATCCCTACTCGAAGACTCAACAGCCTAAGGTCAACCCAGCTACTGGGGAGATTGTCATGGCACAAAACCCGGCGACTGGCACCAGCATGCCAGTGTATCGCCACACTGACCTCGTGATTGCATCTACTTGCAAGCACAAGTTCATCGTACCTGCACAGGCTGAAGAGCCTGCCAGCATCGGTGCTCCAGCATTCGCTGACGCCGGTGAATTGATGTCCTAATCAGTGAGCCTGCGTCTCCTTAGTTGGAGGTTTTCACGATAGAACCCTGCCTCTGCAGGCGGGAACAACAGGGTTCTATCATTTTTACTCACCTTAAATCTTACACAAATGGGCAAGATGAAACAAATAGCCTTAATGGTTCAGGACAAACAGTCGTTCCAGCTCAAGACTATGATTGAAGCATCGGAGAGAGCTGGTCGAAACGAAGTATATTTCCTCGGCAAAACCTACAGCATCCAAGATGCAAAGCAAATTCTAATGTTTATGCAAGATGAAGAGCGTAAGATTCATAGGAACAAACAGTCCACTCAATGATATCCAGACAGCGACGATACAAGAATGCAAAGCTTATTGTGAAAGCAAGACAGTTTTGGGGGTGGACACCGAGACGGAGGGTTTCGACTTCACGTGCAAGAAGCTCATCATGTTCCAGATCGGGGACAGAGAAAGACAATACGTCATCGACACACGAGACGTCGACATCGAGCCGCTCAGGGAAGTACTTGAGTCGAACAAAATCGTCAAGGTTCTTCACAATGCGAAGTTTGACTACAAGTTCATCAAACGATGGGCAGGAATATCTATGGAAGAAATGTACGACACGTTTCTTGCCGAGAGAGTTATCAATTGCGGTAAGCAAGACTACGGGTATTCACTCGCGCGTTGCGTCGAAAGATATCTCGGTCTCACTCTCGATAAGGAGACGAGAAACAAATTCGTTGGACTCAAGGGCCAACCTTTTACGGTTGATCAGATTCAGTATGGGGCGAACGATGTGGTATATCTTCTTGACATACGGGAGAAACAACTGGTTAAAATACATTCGCTTGAACTACACAACGTCGCGAGTCTCGAGAACAAAGTAGTCAAGGTCTTCAGTGAGATTGAGTACGAAGGCTTGATGATTGATGAGGACAAATGGACAGCTATGGCAGAGGATAATGTCAAGCTGGCATTCGAACAGGAACTCAAGCTCGATGATATGGTGTTGGCACACCCATTGCTAACTAAGTATCGTGTACCTGTACAGGTAGACATGTTTGCCCCAATGGATGAGGTTCGTAAGACACACATCAACTGGGGTTCCCCCTCGCAAACCTTAGCTCTATTTCAAAATCTCGTACCTAACCTTGAGGATGTCAACGGTAAGAAGCTCAACAAGCACAGGTACAAACACAAACTGATAGATGAATATATACGCTATAAAGAAAGAACCAAACTTGCCAACGCCTATGGTACTAAGTTTTTCAACTACGTCAATTGTGACGGAAAGGTGCACACTAACTTCTCTCAGATCCTTGATACTGGAAGAGTTTCGTCCTCTAAACCTAACATGCAGCAAATTCCGAGCGACAATACCTTTAGAAACTGTTTCGTTACCGAGTCAGGATGGGTTTTCGTCTCTTCAGATTACTCTTCACAAGAACTAAATGTTATTGCCTACGGTTCACAAGATCCAGTCTGGCTTGATGCTTTGGAGAGAGGACTTGATTTACATGGAGTATGCGCCGACCTCGTCTTTGAAGATAAGTGGAGAAGCGCTGATGCTGATGAGAAGAAGAGGCTTAGAACGCAGATCAAAGCGATTAACTTCGGACTCGCCTACGGCATGGGACCGTTCAAGCTCGCGGATAC
>CERU01038680.1_pt1 | contig 10845 bp, 12 predicted proteins | sample 530741 | NCBI WGS metagenome assembly CERU01 (sample SAMEA2620925, study PRJEB7988) | marine metagenome | biome: marine biome (ENVO:00000447); feature: deep chlorophyll maximum layer (ENVO:xxxxxxxx); material: "saline water (ENVO:00002010), including plankton (ENVO:xxxxxxxx)" | depth 30 m | reverse complement strand
TACGAGCTTTTAAATACAGAAATGAAACTTCGGGACCAATTAAAACAACTAGAGGAGAAAAAAATTGAAGAGGACGTGTTTTTTGATGTTATTTCCAGTTTTCAAGATGTAGGAAATAGAACTTCTGAATGGTATCAAAAATACATGTTAATATTTCCAGCAATTGCCTTTGTGCTTTTATGTGTGGTTTACTTATCCAGAAAAACAATTACTTATGTAAAAAATTATGAAGCATAAAAAAGCTATATTGATTACGGGTGGTGCTGGGTTTATTGGATCACATGTTGTTAGATTGTTTGTAAACAAATACCCAGATTACCATGTTTTTAATTTAGACAATTTAACTTATGCTGGCAATTTAGAGAACTTAAAAGATGTTGAGAACAAACCTAACTACACCTTTTTAAAAGCAGATATCACAAATGAGCCAGAGATTCATTCGCTTTTTAAAACACACCAATTTGAAGGGGTAATTCATTTGGCAGCCGAATCTCATGTGGACCGGTCTATTGCGGATCCCTTGGCATTTGTTAAAACCAATGTTATAGGCACTATGATATTATTAAATGCCTTTAAAGATCTTTGGAAAGATAATTTCAATAACAAACTGTTTTATCACATAAGTACAGATGAAGTTTATGGCACCTTGGGAGAAACAGGACTTTTTACAGAAACAACAGCCTATGACCCAAATTCCCCTTATTCGGCTTCAAAAGCAAGTTCAGATCATTTTGTAAGAGCTTATGGGGAAACCTATGGATTGCCTTATATAATCTCAAACTGCTCAAACAATTATGGTGCAAATCAATTTCCAGAGAAATTAATTCCATTGTTCATTAACAACATTATAAATAAAAAACCACTTCCTGTTTATGGGGATGGAAATTATACCAGGGACTGGTTGTATGTTGTTGATCATGCTATAGCCATAGACTTACTTTTCCATAAAGGAACTATTGGCGAAACCTATAATATAGGTGGTTTTAACGAATGGAAAAACATCGATTTGGTAACCTTGCTTTGCGAACAAATGGATGTAGCTTTAGAAAGGCCAATAGGGTCATCAAAAGAATTGATTACTTTTGTAAAAGATCGTCCAGGTCACGACTTAAGATATGCTATAGACGCTTCTAAAATAAACAAAGAATTGGATTGGAAACCTTCTGTAACCTTTGAACAAGGCCTAAAACAAACCATTGACTGGTACCTAAATAACGAAGATTGGTTACAAAGCGTTACTAGTGGCGCATACCAATCTTATTACGAAAAACAATATAACTAAATTTCCACCTGTCTGTAGTTAGATAGTAATTCATGGAAATAAAAACATCATTTTAATGAAAGGAATCATACTAGCAGGAGGATCAGGCACAAGATTACACCCATTAACATTATCGGTAAGCAAGCAATTAATGCCTATTTACGATAAACCCATGATTTATTACCCATTGTCTACATTAATGTATGCTGGAATCCATGAGATTTTAATCATTTCCACACCAAAAGACTTACCACTTTTTAAAGATTTGCTTGGGGATGGAAAAAAGTATGGTTGCAGGTTTGAGTACGCAGTACAGGAGCACCCAAATGGTTTAGCTGAAGCTTTCATTATAGGAGAAAATTTTATTGGTAAAGATAAAGTAGCCCTAATTTTAGGAGACAACATATTTTATGGCACTGGATTATCAAATTTATTGCAGAGCAACAACAATCCCGAAGGAGGTGTTATTTACGCTTATAGGGTTCACGATCCCGAACGCTATGGCGTAGTGGAATTTGACAGTAACGGTCAAGCCATTTCCATAGAAGAAAAACCAAAAAAGCCCAAATCCAATTATGCCGTTCCTGGGATTTACTTTTACGACAATTCCGTAGTTGAAATTGCCAAGAACATCATACCTAGCCATAGAGGCGAACTTGAAATTACAGATGTAAACAAGGAATACTTATCCCAAGGTAAATTAAATGTTAGTATTTTAGATAGAGGCACTGCATGGTTGGACACAGGGACGTTTCAATCGCTTATGCAGGCGTCTCAATTTGTTGAGGTTATTGAAGAACGGCAAGGATTGAAAATAGGATCCATTGAAGCTGCAGCATATGAAATGAATTATATTTCTGAGAAACAATTCAAAGAACTTGCTCAACCCTTATTAAAAAGTGGCTACGGCAAAAACTTATTAGGTTTATTGAATAACAAATAAATGACAGCATTAGAAACTAAATTACAAGACTGCTTTATTCTAGAACCCAAGATTTTTGAAGACCATAGAGGTTATTTTTTTGAGTCTTTCAATCAAAATCAATTCAATACCTTGACCAATACCAATACAACGTTTGTTCAAGACAACGAATCTTTTTCAACTAAAGGGGTTTTAAGAGGTTTGCATTATCAAACAGGCGAGCATGCACAAGCCAAATTGGTTCGTGTTATTAAAGGAAGTGTATTGGATGTGGCAGTTGATCTTAGAAAAAACTCCCCAACTTTCTGTCAATATGTTGCTGTTGAACTCACAGAAACCAATAAAAAACAGCTGTTTATCCCTAGAGGTTTTGCCCATGGGTTTGTTGTTTTAAGCGAGACAGCTATTTTTTCATATAAATGTGATAATTTTTATAATAAAGAATCTGAAGGAGGTATCATATATAATGACCCTACTTTGAACATAAATTGGCAATTGCCGGAAGATTCCCTGATAGTTTCAGAAAAAGATTTAGCTTTACCAAAATTTTCTGACTTAAAGCTATGATTAATATTTTAGTTACTGGTAGTAATGGGCAACTTGGTAAATCAATTAAAGATATGGAGCACAAGCACTCTAACTTTAATTTTATTTTTACAGACTACCAAGAGCTTGATATTTCTGATTTTAACTCAGTTGAGAATTTTTTTAAAAACAATTCTATTGATTTTTGTATTAACTGTGCAGCTTATACAGCAGTAGATCAAGCAGAGAACAATCCAGAAGAAGCATATCAAATCAATGAACTTGGGGTAAAAAATCTTGCCACTGTAATTAAAAACAATCAAACCATCTTAATCCATATCTCAACCGATTTTGTTTTTGACGGTACAAAAAAAGAACCCTATACAGAAGCGGATTCCACAAATCCATTAAATGTGTATGGAAACTCAAAATTAAAAGGCGAAACTCATATTCAAACCATTCTCACAAACTATTTTATTATCAGAACCTCTTGGTTATATTCTGAGCATGGCAATAATTTTGTAAAAACCATGCTACGATTAGCAAGTGAAAAAAATGAAATACAGGTTGTGAATGATCAAATAGGTTCGCCAACTTATGCTAAAGACTTAGCAGAATTTATACTTTGGATTATTTCAGAAAACATCAATGATTATGGTTTGTATCATTATTGCAATTCCGGATCCATTAGCTGGTATGAATTTACATTAAACATATTCAAGATATTGAACATTCACACTAAAGTTATTCCAACTTCCTCTTCAAAATATAAAACACTGGCAACAAGACCGTTATACTCAGTTTTGAGTACCAAAAAAACAGAAGAGGTTTTTAACTTAAAATCAAAACCTTTTTTAACCAGTTTAAATAACTGTTTAAAACACTTATAACTATTAGTTTAAGTAAAATAGGATAAATGAATATTTATGGTATTTTTGTAAATCAATTTTTTAAACACTGTAATTGAATAAATTAATTAATAATGAGTAGAAAAGTAGCACTTATAACTGGAGTAACAGGACAAGATGGAGCTTATTTAAGTGAATTTTTGTTAAAAAAAAACTACATAGTTCATGGTATTAAAAGAAGATCCTCTTTATTTAATACTGACAGAATAGACCACCTTTATCAAGATCCTCACGAGAAAAACCAAAACTTTATTCTTCATTATGGTGATTTAACCGATAGCACAAATTTAATCAGGATAATACAAGAGGTCCAACCTGATGAAATATATAATCTAGCAGCAATGAGTCATGTTCATGTATCATTTGAAATGCCGGAGTATACTGCAAATGCTGATGGAATTGGTACTTTAAGAATATTAGAAGCAATTAAAATATTAGGACTAGAAAAAAAAACAAGGATATATCAGGCATCTACCTCTGAATTATACGGAAAGGTACAAGAAGTACCACAAACAGAAAAGACTCCTTTTTACCCAAGAAGCCCATATGCTGTAGCGAAAATGTATGCTTTTTGGATAACTGTAAACTATAGGGAAGCTTATGGTATATATGCTTGTAATGGTATTTTGTTTAATCACGAATCCCCAATAAGAGGAGAAACTTTTGTTACAAGAAAAATAACTAGAGCAACATCTAAAATAGCTCTTGGGTTACAAGAGAAAATTTACTTGGGAAATCTAGATGCCCAGCGAGATTGGGGTCATGCCAAAGACTATATTAGGATGATGTGGATGATTCTACAAGCTGAAACCCCAGAAGATTGGGTTATTGCAACTGGGAAAACAACAACAGTTAGAGACTTTGTAAAAATGTGCTTTGCTCATATAGGTGTAGAACTGGAATTTAAAGGAAATGGTTCCAACGAAAAAGGCTATATTAAAACCTGTTCTAACCCTGATTATCAATTGGAAATAGGGAAAGAAGTTATTTGTGTTGATGAAAAATACTTTAGGCCTACCGAAGTTGACTTGCTAATTGGTGATGCAACCAAAGCTAAAGAAAAATTAGGATGGGTTCCAGAATATGACTTACCTGCACTTGTTGAAGATATGATGACCAGCGACATTAAGGTAATGAAAAAACAACAATATCTTCAAGATGGTGGTTACAGAATAAAAAATTACTTTGAATAATAAAGCATGAATAAAGATTCTAAAATATATGTCGCAGGACATAGAGGTCTTGTAGGGAGTGCTATATTAGAAAACCTCCAATCTAAAGGCTATTCAAATTTAATTACACGCACACATAAAGAGTTAGACTTAACAAATCAGTTAGAAGTTAAAATGTTTTTTGAATTAGAAAAACCCGAGTATGTGTTTTTAGCTGCAGCAAAAGTTGGAGGAATAGTGGCAAATAATGTTTATAGAGCAGATTTTATCTATGACAACATGATGATTCAAAATAATGTAATTCATCAAAGTTATGTTAACAAGACAAAGAAACTTCTTTTTTTAGGAAGTACATGCATTTACCCTAAAAACGCACCTCAACCCATGAAAGAAGAGTATCTGTTAACAGATACTTTAGAGTATACAAATGAACCCTATGCCATAGCAAAAATTGCTGGAATAAAAATGTGTGAGAGTTATAATATTCAATATAACACAAATTTTATTTCTGTAATGCCAACAAACTTATATGGCCCTAATGACAATTTCGATTTAGAAAAATCACATGTCTTACCAGCATTAATTAGGAAAATACACTTAGCAAAGTTACTTTATGAAAATAAATTTGATGAAATTTTAAAAGACACAGGATTTCAAAATTTAGAAGAAGCAAAAGCTTACTTACAAAATTTTGGTGTTTCAGAAAATAGCGTTGAAATTTGGGGTACAGGAAAACCGATGAGAGAATTTTTGTGGTCTGAAGACATGGCAGATGCTTGTGTGTTTATTATGGAAAAAAGGAATTTTAAAGATACTTATTCTGAAGGAGATAATGAAATTAGAAATACACACATAAATATAGGTACAGGCAAAGAGGTTTCCATAAAAGAATTAGCAGAGACAATCAAAAAAACAATTGGTTTTAAAGGCAATTTAGCATTTAATACAAACAAACCAGATGGAACCATGCGCAAGTTAACAGATGTTTCAAAATTAAACAAGTTAGGTTGGAAACATTCAATAGAGTTAAATGAAGGAATACAAAAAATCTACGAATGGTACCTCAAAAAAGATTGTTAGGTTGGGGTTTGAATGTTTTTATGATGCTATTTAAAGTATAATACTAAATGATGATAAACTCAAAAGAAACTATCATTCCAAATTTTTTAATTGTTGGCGCAGCTAAAGCAGGCACAACATCTTTAGCTAAGTACTTAAACGAACATCCAGATATTTTTATTTCAAAAATTAAAGAACCAAGATTCTTTATTGCTAACACAATCAAAAAGACTACAACTTCAGACCCTTCATATAATTATCTAATTAAAAATTCTATATTAAATCCTGAAGATTACTTTAGTCTATTTAAAAATAGAAATGAAAAGGCAATAGGGGAAGCGAGTGTACATTATTTATATCATCACGAAGAAGCTATCAACAATATTGTTAAATATTTAGGGACTGAAACAAGAATAATAATTTTGTTGAGAAATCCAGTCTATAGAGCTCTATCAAACTGGAAATATCAAGATAAAGATTTCTTAAAATTTAAGGAAGCATTAAAAAATGAGGAAAAAAGAAAAAACAAAGGCTATAATTCTTTTTGGTTTTATTCAGAACTGGGATTTTATTATAAACAAGTAAACGCTTATATTAAAACCTTTAAAAATGTTAAGGTCATTTTATTTGAAGACTTTGTAAATAATACAAGTCAAGTTATGAATGATTTGTATGATTATTTAGAAGTAAGCAATAATTTTAAGAATGAAGATTTTGTGAAACATAACGATTCATCATTATCAATTATACCAAAACATAACCTTTTAAAAAACCTTTTAAAAAACCAAAAGCGCATAAATGCTTTTAATAAATTAGTGAGCAAAAATATAGTGCCTGAAAACCTATATATCCAGAAGAAAGATTTAATATATAAAGACGATATTTCTTATTTAAAAAACCTTTATAGAGAAGACATAATAAAATTACAAAAACTAATTAACCAAGATTTATCAAATTGGTTGTAAACTAAACAAAAATGAAACAAATATTCTACTTTGGACACTGTTGGGCAGACAATATAGGCAATGCATTTATTGATTTTGGAATCAATTACTGCCTAAAAGAAGCTTTAAAAGACCAAGACGTTCAAATCAATAATATTTCCAACATGCAACCTTATAATGATTATAAGTTTAATTATAGATTTCCATATAATTATTTAAGTGGCGGCAGAAAAAAAGCAGATTCAGTTTTTGATCTTAGAATGCAAACAAAACCAGATTTGGTCATTTTAGGTGGTTCGCTTTTTGATGTTTTTTGGTGTAAAGTACATTCAAAATTTTTAGATTGGTTAATTCAAAATCAATATCCAGTTTTTGTCCTAGGTGGAGGTGGTGGTAACAATTATAGTCAAGAAGAACTTGATTTTGTTTCTAGTTATTGGAAAAAAATAAATTTTATAGGGTACGTGGCAAGAGATGAAAAAGCTTTTAGTAATTTCGGGAAATATGCTAAAATAGCTTATAGTGGAATTGATAATGCATTCTTCTTGAACAACGCATTTACTCCAGCCCCATTAAATATGGAACCCTTTATAATTAATAGTTTCGATCTAACTTATTTAAGAACAGTTAAAGAAGGTTCTAAAAAAATAATAAAATTATCTCATAGATTATTGGATGTAGATAGTTTTAAATATTTTTTGGTTAAGAGGTTTAAAGCATTTAAACTAATAAAATCTTATGATTTAATTACAGACTACCCTAACGATTACTTACACTTATATGCCAATGCTGATGTTACACATTCCGATAGGGTTCATGCTTGTGTATCTTCTTTAATTTTTGGCAAAAAAGCACAGTATTATGACAAATCTGATAGATCTTATCTTTTTGATAGGGTTGGGTTATCTGAAATTAGAAACAAACCCGTAGAGTTAGATATGGACTTTATTGAAAAAGAAAAACAAAAGCAATTAGAGGTTATTAAAGAAATTTATATGCAGATTTGTTAAATGTTATAATAACATTTTAATACTACTTTAAAATCATAAAAAATGGTGATAAGCAAATATCTTCAGTTAGCAATAAAAGCCTCTTTAAAAGCTGGAGAAAAAATAATGGAAGTTTATAATTCCGTTATAGAAGTAGAATATAAAGATGACAAATCGCCTTTAACAGAAGCAGATAAACAGGCTAATGATATTATTAATTCTTTTTTGTTGCCAACCCAAATCCCCATCATTTCAGAAGAAAATAAACAAACAGATTATTCCATTAGAAAAACTTGGGAAACCTGTTGGGTTGTAGATCCCGTTGATGGTACCAAGGAGTTTATTAAACGCAATGGGGAATTTACCGTTAACATTGCTTTAGTTACAAATGGCAAACCTGTTTTAGGTGTTATTTATGTGCCAGAATCCAAAGTGTTATATTTTGCCGAAGTGAATAAAAAAGAAGGTTTTAAAGTAACATTGAATTCTCATCAAACTTCCATAGAAGACTTAATGGAAAAGGCAACACCTTTAAGACCAAAACATGGGGTTTCGAACCTTGTTCAAGTGGTTGGAAGCCGCTCCCACATGAGCCAGGAAACTTTGGATTATATGGAGACTCTTAAAGCCACAGGAAAAGATGTTGAAGTGGTTTCAAAAGGCAGCTCTCTAAAGTTCTGTTTGGTTGCAGAAGGAAATGCAGATGTTTATCCACGTTTTGCACCAACCATGGAATGGGACACAGCAGCTGGTCAGGCCATTTGTAACGCTGTTGGAATTGAAGTTATTTCAAAAGAAACAAACAAATCTTTAATGTACAATAAAGAAAACCTTTTAAATCCTTGGTTTTTAGTTCATAAATAATGGTAGACATATCCCATAAAAGACATATAGCCAAATCCATTACCTGGAGAATTGTGGGTACCATAGATACCATCATTCTGTCATGGATTATTTCTGGAGATCCTTTTGTTGGGTTAAAAATAGGTATGGCCGAAGTGGTAACCAAAATGATATTTTATTATTTTCACGAAAGAGCCTGGTTTAAAATCAATCTATCTAAAGACGGTAAAATACTTGAAAGCAGGAAACGTCATATAGCCAAAACATTTACCTGGAGAATTGTAGGTACCATGGATACCATGATTATTGCCTGGATTATCTCTGGCAACCCATTAACAGGACTAAAAATAGGCTTTGCCGAAGTGGTCACTAAAATGCTGTTATACTATTTTCACGAGCGTATATGGTATAAAATTAATTTTGGATTATCAGAACGCAAAAAGTAGCTATTATGAAAGAAAATATCATCCCACATTCATATCAAATTTCCATTCAAGACAGGAGACAAGCCAATAAGCACAATTCTTTTTTAATGTGGTTTACAGGGCTTTCAGGTTCGGGAAAATCCACCATAGCAAATGTTGTTGAACAAGAATTACATAAAAAAGGTATTAAAACGTACATTTTAGATGGTGACAATATACGAAAAGGAATAAATAACGATTTGAGTTTTTCACCAGAAGATAGGACCGAAAATATCAGGAGGATTGCAGAAACGGCCAATTTAATGGTTGATGCTGGTTTAGTGGTACTTGCGGCATTTGTATCCCCTTACAAAAAAGATAGGGAGAACATTAAAAGTATCGTTAAAGATGTTAACTTTGTCGAAATATATGTAAACACCAGTCTTGAAGAGTGTGAAAAAAGGGATGTTAAAGGCCTCTATAAAAAAGCTCGGGCAGGTGAAATAAAAAACATGACAGGAATCTCTGCGCCTTATGAAGCGCCTGAGGATCCAGATGTAGAAATAAACACAGAACAAGTATCTGTAGAACAAGCCGTAAAGCAGATTATAGAATATATAACACCAAAATTAAAACTCAAAAATGAGTAAGTATTATTTAAATTATTTAGACGAATTAGAAAGCGAAGCCATTTTTATTTTGCGTGAAGTTTGGGCTCAATTTGAAAATCCTGTGATTCTGTTTTCTGGAGGAAAAGACTCGATTTTAGTAACACACTTGGCAAAAAAAGCGTTTTACCCAGCTAAAATTCCGTTTCCTTTAATGCATGTGGATACAGGTCATAATTTCCCTGAAACCATTCAGTTTAGAGATAATATCATAAAAGAATTAGGTGTTGACCTTATTGTAGGATCTGTTCAAGAATCCATAGACGATGGACGTGTAGCTGAAGAAAAAGGAAAAAATGCCACTAGAAATGCACTACAAATAACCACACTTTTAGATGCTATTGAGGCAAATAAGGTGGATTGTGCCATAGGTGGAGGAAGACGTGATGAAGAAAAAGCCAGGGCTAAAGAACGTTTCTTTTCACATAGGGACGATTTTGGCCAATGGGATCCAAAAAATCAAAGGCCAGAGCTTTGGAATATTTTTAATGGTAAACATTTTCAAGGAGAGCACTTTAGGGCTTTCCCAATTAGTAACTGGACAGAAATGGATGTCTGGAATTACATTAAACGCGAAAACATAGCCATACCATCATTGTATTACGCTCACGAACGCGAAGTGGTATGGAGACAGGATTCTTGGATACCAAATTCAGAGTTTTTGGTTTTAGAAGATCATGAAGAAATAGTGGTCAAGAAAGTTCGTTTTAGAACCCTTGGAGATATTACAATCACTGGAGGTATCGAATCTGATGCAGATACTTTAGAGAAAATTGCAGAAGAGGTGTCTGGAATGCGTCAAACAGAAAGAGGAAACCGAAGTGATGATAAACGTTCAGAATCTGCTATGGAAGACCGCAAGCGTCAGGGGTATTTTTAGTGATGTGAATTGTACGAATTGATACGAATTAACACGAATTAAACGGATTTTTACGAATTACGCTGATTAATGGGAAAACTAATTTTTGAAAAAGAGACCTATGTTATAATCGGATTGTGTATGCAAGTTCACAAAGGATTGGGTGCAGGTTTTTTGGAGTCGGTTTACCATGAAGCTCTGGAAAGAGAGTTTAGCAAAAAGGGAATTCCGTTTAAATCAAAACAAAAAATACAAGTTTATTATAACGATGAACCGCTCGATAAATATTTT
>CERU01015822.1_pt1 | contig 10866 bp, 20 predicted proteins | sample 530741 | NCBI WGS metagenome assembly CERU01 (sample SAMEA2620925, study PRJEB7988) | marine metagenome | biome: marine biome (ENVO:00000447); feature: deep chlorophyll maximum layer (ENVO:xxxxxxxx); material: "saline water (ENVO:00002010), including plankton (ENVO:xxxxxxxx)" | depth 30 m | reverse complement strand
TTTTCTTTTAAATATTTTAACGCATTCATACGTTTAAAATAATCTAATATTCCTATCTTTGTATACTCTACCAGCATCTTAGAGTTGTAGTATACCGCTAGCTTTAAACATCCGTCCCAAAAATCTTCTTTTTTATTAGGACGATCCGTATATTCTGCAACTACATAATCGCTTGGTATTTCTGTATTTGCAAATCTACGATAAATTATTGCACTACCCAAAGAATCTGACGCTCCAGCTTCATCTTGATCATAAGAATCAATACCGCCTATGTCTAAATTTTTATATTCTGGCATAGGATGTGATAATATTTTGTATGGTCCTTCTGGGTGAGGCCTCCACCTTACTACTGGCTCTTCTTCTCCTAGCTCCCAATCTAGATAGCCTCTTTGTATTTGACTTCTATGGTCTTTACTAGACAATATTCTTGATCTTTGTGCGTTTAATAATGATATATCAAACCTTGCTGAATGAGTGTTTAGAAATGCTTCTTCTATTGTTAGCGGATAGTTTTGTATATGTAGATTATAAGCTTCATTATCTCCAGAGCTTTGTATGTCTTCTCTATCTGATATTAATTTTTCTTTAGCCCCTTTCTCATCTTCCACTCCAGTTTTAATATCAAAGAATCCGTAATAAGCTTTAGAGGCAGGTATAAATATTGGTATTAAATTATATGCGTCTGCACTGTAATACATATCCATAAAATCTTTACTTGCTTTTGATATGTCACCTCCTGTTCCTCCAACTATTGGTACTCCAAACTGTATGTCACCATCCATAAAACAAGCTTTAGATGACATGTATGCATTTTTTAATTTTTTAAACTCACCAGCCTCTTCAAATACCATTAAAGACACACGCTCACCTTTAAATACTTCTGGATTGTCCATTGTTCTACAAATAATAGTAGACTGATAACCTCCTATCTCCCACTTACCATCTTTGTTTTTTTGTTTATAGCCTGAACGCATTATACCATCTGTATCTTTCAAAACTGAGTGTTTAAAGTTAGGATGTATACCGTTTAAACCTTTTTTTGTTTTATCAAAGAACGCGTCTGCCGTTGCTTGTAATCCTGCGGCTACACCCACGTCATTGAAAGGAAAAAACGTATATTCATGAGCCACTGCTCCAGAGTTCATGTATGAAAAACCTTTATCTCTGGCTTTTATAACTATCATACCCTTACCTTCCTTTTTACAGGTCTCTATAGTATCAAAATATTCATGATCCATAGCTCTATACCACGGATGTATAAGAGTTTTACGATTTCCAGAAGTTCCATCATTACCTAATATTTTATAATAGTTTAAATAAAAATAATACTTACCAGATATTTTTTTCATGCCTTTTGGCTTGTATCCTTCTATACATCTTCTTGTTTCTTGAGCCCAGTATTCTTCATAAGCAACAGAATCAGGATTTAACTCAGGATGTCCGTTGTTAGGTACAGGCCTATATCTTTGTGGATCAAATTTTATCTTACCCATACTTTATTTTTTTTACCTTACCTAAACCGTACATTCCTAAATTCTTTTCTTTTGACTGTTCTTTTTTATGAAACCTATCTCTCAAATCAATACGATGTAACTTTAATGACAAATCATTATAATACTCAGCTCTTTCAAAATCTAATTTTTTAAAATTTTTTTTATAAGAGTCGTATAAGTATTGTAAATCGTACTTTCTTTTTTTAGCCATTAATCATATTGCTGTCTAAAGTAAGTAGTTGTGCTTGGCATTTTACACCCATCATCACATCTCCATTTACGCAAAGACTTGTTAATTCTAGAATTTGGATCTCTTTTTTTCTTAGCTCCAGTTAGTTTCTTTTTCATACCTTTCATTCTAGCACAAAAAGACTTTTTTCTAGATTTTCTTTTGCCTGTAGGATTTTTTTCTGTGACAGGAGCTTTAACGCCAGCACTTTTACGTCCTTTAGCATTTAATCCTCCAGAAGGACTTTTTCCTTCTTTACGTTGCCATACTGGTGTTCTAGCCATTATTAATCAAATTGAGGTCTGAACTCACCACCTTTCATATACGAGTATGACTTTTTCATTTTACCACCCATACCATACATCATAGCTTTTTTCATCTTACCACCATGCATCATTTTATTTTTCTTAGCACCAACAATTCTGTCAGCAGCTGTAGGGTTTGGATTATTATCATATCCTGCTTTTACACTTAACATACCAAATTCACCGCCTTTTTTGTATTTCTTTTTCATCTTCATACCATAAGCAGCTTTAGCTGTTTTTGCAGCGTTTTTAAAATCTTGATCAGATGGAGCTCCAGGAGCGCCTTTCTTTCTCATTTTTTCCCCTCTTTTTCTTTTTGCATGAATGTTTGCATATAAACCACGTTTTGCCATTTTTTTAATTTTTAAGTTATTACATTTCTTTTATTTCTTTTCTTCTTTCCAAAAAGGATAAACCTTTATCTCCTACAATCTTTTGTCTAGCACCCCTTCTGTCTATAGCATCTAATAATGCTTGTCTTGTTTTTAATATCTTTTCTACACCTATCATAAGCTTTTGTAGCATCTCTGCGTTCTCTTCGTCTAAGTGCATCTTGTCTATTAGATTTGTAAATTGATTTATTTTATTATTAAAAGCTATCAACTGCTCATCTAATGGATCAAATTGTAATTCTGTATACTTATTACACGCAGCCTTTACAGCAGCATCTTTACTTCCTTTCCAATTGTATGTGTCGTACAAATCTTTTGATACAGCCTTTACACGTTCATTCTCACTATAATGTCTATATGGGCTTTCGTAGTCGCAGACTAGCGCAACCCATTTGAGGGCCGTAGGCCCGAATTTTTCTTTCTTAATGAGTGTAAGAAATTCAGGTACAGCAGACACCCCGTCATCGTCTTTAAATATATCTCCCTTTCTATTTAATTTTAAAAGGTACATTACAATTTTAATTTTAACTTAAAAATATATCTTATGGCTTTTTCAGTTTGCCACAATCCTGTATTCATAACCTTTTCAATTTTATAGTTTGGATTTTCTTGTAGATACCAATTAGATCCTATAACAGTAAACCCAGCGTTGCTTGCTCTTCTCTTAATTTGTTTTTCGTCTTCTATTAACTCTAATAGATCGTCATAATTTTTTTCTAAAAAATAGCAATCGTTTATTGCGTATACTTTTCCTTCTTCTCTGTTAATCTCTTTCATTTATAATTTTTTGTAATATTGATGAGCCTCTAAACAGATTGTTAAATATATTAATACTATTCTGAAAAGATTTTTCAGTACTATCTGTTGCTAAAAAAGGCATTTTTGTTTGTTTTATTTTTGCGTCTTCTTTTCTTGACTCTAATACAGCTAAACTATCTTTAGCAGCCATACTTTCTATAAAACTATTAAGTTTTGCTTGTGGTTCGTCTTTACCAGACCAATGGTTTTTTAGCCAAAAATCTTGTACAGATTGTTCCCCCGACCACACTTTACTAAAATTAGACGTGGGGTGCATTCTGTGATTACCTAAAAATAACATTTTTTGTTGATCAGCATTTAGTTTGGTAACGTCATAGCTTTTTGTTTCTTTACTATCTAGACTAGCTTGTCTTAACCATTGTGGTAACGGTATGTTTTTCTTTTTTAAATACTGCACCGTTCTGTTTATAGCAGAGTTTGCACCCTCTTTATGTCCAACTTCAAACATAAATAGCCCCCTACCTACTCCATCTTTTTTACCAGACTTGGTTATTTGCACTGCTTTTGGATCCATTCTTTGTTCAGCGCCTGTTTCGTGAAATGCTATATAATCCATCAGGTTGTAATAGTCCTGTGGTTTTCCTCCCTTATCTTGTATTACTAACTGTAATAACTCTTGTAAGTTTATTTCGTCCATTAGAAACGTCCTCCTTTAGTAAAATTACGTCTTTTTACTGGGCGAGCAAAAGTTTCTAGCCCTAATATTTTTCTTTGCTCTTCTGTAATGCCTCCTCCCTTTCTTCTTTTATTACCGAAATTTAAATTCATTAAGGTTTTAGTAATTTCTGGGCTTATCATTCCAGCACCAAGAACACCACCACCTAACATTTTTGGGGGTTCTGGGTTAATAACATTTTTAGCTTGCATGCTAGCGATTAGCATATCAGCTATATTACTATACATTCCCCCTACATTTTGATTCATAAGATCAGGAAGACCCAAATTAGATCTCATACTCCTGTTTGCTTCAATAAGCTCTTCTTTGTTACTGTGTGTAACGGGAACCCTAAAAGAAAGATTTGCATTTTGTTGATCAATTTGTTCTTGAATTGGGTTTGTTCCTGTAGCTTCAGGATAATTTGAATAAAATGGAGACGAAAACTGCCTCATATCCATTTCACCCCCCATATTAAACTTCTCACTCATAGAGCCAATCTTCTCTGACTGTTTCTTATGCATTTGTGATGCTTTACTTAACTCACCAGCAATTTTTTGTAAACTACTTTTTAATGTACCACCATGCTCAAACGAAGATACGTTCTTAGATATATACGGATTTAAAGCTATTAAAGGGTTAGCATCCATGTTGCCCTCTGTTGGTTCTGATCCTCCCCCAGTACCTCCTCCATCTCTTTCACCTGACATTTGATTAATAGCATTTGCAGAAATCGTATTTAATGTATTGAATAAATTAGCAAGGTTACGATCAGGACTCATACCCATAGGTAAAGGCGCAGGTTTTCTAAAAGCTGACGGATTGGGTATTGACGGATTGTTTATTGCTGGATTAATAGCAGGCATATCTGGTTCGTATATAGCTAGATTAGTTGGTCCTGGTGGTAAATTTGTAGCTGCCATAGTATAAATATTTTATTTATTTACAAAGATATATAAAAAATTTTATTTTTTTGTGAGGGAGTGATGCTATATGCTTAAATCCCCCCTGGTTTCTCAAAACTTTGGATACCGTACCCCATTTTACCTTTTACTATTCTTACTCAGTATTAATCAATATATATATTATCATGACAGATTTATTAGTTTGGTGCTTAATAGTTGCACTATCATTTGCAAAACTATTCCTTTATGTTCTACTTATTGTAGCGGTATGGGTATGGATTAAGAAACACAGTCCTAAAACTGCAGAACAAATCAAGAACTATGTTCCATTTAAAAAGAAGAGTAAGTAATTACTCTCTTTTTTTTACTATTATTACTAACAACTAATACATAATATACTATGAAAGATATAATTTTATTTCCAATCTATCTTATTGTTGGTCTTGGAGTATTTATTTTTGTTAAAGAAATAAGACAAGAGATAATAATGAGAGTTAAAGAAGAGCTATAATGCTCTTTTTTTTAGTTATTTAATAAAAAAGTATAATTATTGCGTATTGAAGTGTGAGTAGTATACTCTATTAAAACCCTTATAATCATCATATAATAGCAATTATAAGCATTACTATTACTCTAAGTAGTTGATAATCAATCAGTTATTGTTTATTTATTAGATATTATATAAGTATAATATGTCTTTAATATATTTAGCTGATTAACTATCGTTATCTCTAATAGATGGCGAAGTTATACAATTTATTTTACATTGTCAAGTCTTTCTAGCATTTTTTTATATAAATTATTATCATTAATATATTTAGCTGTTTATTTACTATTATTATTAAGTATTAACCAAATTTATATAAGATATGATTTTACATGAAATTAATTGCTCTTGCGGTTGTACAAGAGCTGAAAAACTAGACGAAAAGTGGGGTAATTGCGTAAAGTGTGGAGCACCACACGACATACAGTTTAGCGATTACACTACACACGATGTTAAACTTACACCATTAAATGTAATAGAACAACGTGCTAAAGAACAAGCAGTAATAGATATGTGGAGAAATGATTTAATAAACTGGGATGATAAACCATTTATTAACTGGTCTACCTGCTTTCAAGTAGAAGATGAACAATTTGGAGTGCCATTTTAGGCATTCCATTTTTTAACCTAAACATAAATAAGAAAGGTCAGAACAAAGTGGTTTCAGTGTAGGTTCTGCAGGACCGATTGTGTAATACATCAAAGAAGTTCCACACCTTTCTTATTTTTAACCTAAATATTAAAAAAAGGTGTTGAATGGTGTAAATCCAGACGTGGTAATACCAGCTTAATTGAGAATAAAACACTTGCGTTACCAACTCTCAGCCTTTTTTTTTATATTTGCAAACTTGTAAAATATAGAGGTGCCATCATATCTGTCGTAATACTTGCTTTTCTAAACTATATTTTATGCATAAGAGGTTTGGCACAGCCTCTTTTTTTACTTCTCTCGCTCGCTTACGCTCGCTCGTATTTACTATTTTTATTAATATTAATCATAAAATTTTATAAAATGACAAAAAAATCAAAAACTACTACGAAAAAAGTTACTAAAAAAACTACAAAACCTGCACTAAACTTTGCTTCAGGTGTATTTATTAAAGAAACTGAGTATTCTATTCTTATGGACTTTAATGCTAAAGCATTTTGTCAATGGATGAAAGACAATATAAATGAAAAAGGTTATGTAAGAACTATAGTTAGAGCCAACAAAGAAGGTTCTAGATTTTCACATAACATGTCTTTAAATGATTATAGTCCTAAAGCTGTTGCAGAAAAAGCTGTTCAAGAAACTGCTGAGGACTTACCATTCTAATGGGTATATTAGGTATATCATTCTTCGCTGCCGTTGGTTATTATATCATTGTATATAAAGCCATCGGTAGACGTAGACTAGTTAAAACACAAACATTCTGGGACATACTATTTACTTTGTTGTTACCATTATTGTTTATTGGAACATTCAGCGGTTTGGCTACTGCTGTTATTGCAGGCGTGTTGTTTTCATGCTTTACAGCTATTACACCATCGCCTACAGAAGACGACTACAAATAAAATAGGTTGAAAGAGTATCTTAACGAATATCCGTGATAACACGGTACGGTAAACTAGAGCTCTTTCTTCCTTTTTTACTATTATTATTAATATAAATCAATACTTTTGCTTATGAAAGAAAATAATTATGAGATAAGCGCACAATATCTCAAAGACTTAAAAAAATTACTAAAAGATAAAAACAGTAATATCAAACCTTATCACATTGCGCACGCATCATTTAGAAAAAATAATTCAGATTTAATTATTAAAAAAGTTAATAAAATAGACTTTATTATTACATATCTAGACGGTACTAAACAAAAATTTCCAACATATAATGAACTTATGAGGATGACAAAAAATCTAAATGATCTATATCCTAAAAATAGAAGAGATTATATAGATAGGTATTTTAAGGTTATAAATGCTTTTCATAAGCACAGAGCTAAACTTAAAAAGAAAACAAATGCTATTGCTAACAGATTGTTACCCAATCAAGTAAAAGCATTAGTATCAAAAATATCATGATGACGGTAATAACCATGGGCCATCATCATAGGGTCAGGTCGGGCAACTATTTGTAGAATTAATAAAATTCATAATTAAAGTGTTCTAATTGCAGATAAACTTTAAGCATAGCAAGTTGACGTAAAGTGTTCCTGGCTCTATTTATATGTATGCTCCCTTCGTTGAAAAATACCACAGGTGATCATACATTTATAGAAAGGAGGTTAGTAAACATAACAAATAATAATTCAGCGGTTATACTTTGTGTGTATTTACAATTCCTCCTTTCTTTTTTTTCAATTTAAATTATATATAAATGACAACATTATTAAAAAAATTAAAACATTATTTTTCAGGAGAACATGAAAAAAATGAAAAAATACTAATAACATTATTTAACTTTAAGAAATCAAACAGTCATTATACACCAAATTACTGGTGTTTAAACAATATGTTAGCTCTTAACTTTAAAAAATGCATGACGTGGATTATATTTAATATCTATAATCCATTTGATAAAGATACGTGGAAATTATCATTTGATATAAAATTTACTCCTGATAGTTATTTTAGTAGAGTAGAAAATAAAAGAACTAAAGAAGAAAATAAATATCTTGATAATAAAGGTTTAATTGTAAGAGAAACTATGGTAGTAAGAGAGATTTCATCAAAAATACAATTATTATTTATTGAGTTTAATTTTATGTTCAATTTTGACTATTTATTAAAATATGAATTATCAAATTACATGAAAGATGACGATTTTATAATAAAATATTATAGGCCTAGTTCTTTAAATATAAATAACGATGATGATTGGATTAATTATAGACATAAAAACAATATACTTTAACTATGACAAAAACAGAATTAATATTAAAAGTAGCAGAAAGATTAGCTCACAAAGAAAATATAGCTACATCATATAATGAAATAGCAGAAATTGTATTAACTTATAATAAAGGCTGGAAATATGAGGGAGAAGAAATGATTGAATTAATAGATGAAATATTATCTGTTAAAGAAAATATAATAAAAAGTTTAAATTCAATACAAAAAGATTTATCATTTTAATAACTAAAAACAAATAATTATGCCAAATTATTGCTGGAACCACCTAGAAGTAACAGGTGACAAAATACAACTACAAAAATTTGTAGAAAAATCTAAAAGTGCTCATAAAGAAAGAGAGTTTTCATTTGAAGGTACTCTACCGCGTGGTGATCGTAAAGACTGGTGCGACTGGAGTATAGAAAATTGGGGAACTAAATGGGATGCATGTGAGCCATATATATGTCATTGTGATATAGATTACTTTGCTGTATCATTTCAATCAGCTTGGTGTCCTCCTATAAACTGGATAGATAATATATTAAAAGACTTTCCTGACTTACGCTTTACACTAGAATACGAAGAAACAGGTATGTGCTTTGGCGGAAGATTAACAGCACAGCATGATAAGATATGGGAAGATGATAATTGGGATCTTGATCAAGCTTCAGAATGCTGTGAAGGAGAGGTAAACTGGGATCACGAAGAGCTTGAGCAACAATGTCTAATATGTGGAGATGAGTGTGAAACAATAAGTATTAACGCAAGTCAAGTTAGGCCTGCACAAATTAAAATAAATGAGAATAAAAAAGATAGGTAAAAGAGTTTACAATTCTTACTCGGAGTGGCGTAGTTATATAACAAAACAAAGAGAAATAAATATTATGCAAAAGAAATTAGTACCTGCTGTAAACAAGTTAATAGAAAAACTATATAGTGTTAATAATGTTTACTTAGGAGAAAAAGGATTATATCATGAAATGGAAAAACTTAGAAACAAAACTAATGATATAAAAAAAGAAATAATAAGATTTATAAACTTAAAACAATTTAAAAAATGAGCAAAATGGAAACAACAACTATATCATTTAATGTTAGCAAAACTGTTAACATAGGTAACTTTGAGGCTATTAAAATTAATTACGGTCAAAGTATTACTGTAGATCCTACAAGATCTATTGAAGAGCAAAGAAAAGAGCTTATAAAAGAATGCTACAAAACTGTAAAAGAAGAAACAGCATTGTGGACCCTTAAAAGCGTTTCACATGTTGATAGTAAAAAGAATAGAACAACTTATAAAAGCAAAGTAAATGGCTAGAAAACTTATAGATCAAGTAGATGATGCATTTAATTACTTTAACGGATTTAGATTAGAAGAGTTAAAGTCTGACGATGTATACTATATAAATGCGTTAATGAAATATATAGAAGTTTTGGAATTAAAATTAAAAAACAAATGAAATCAAATCAAATGTATAATATGCTAGGAGACTGGTACAAAATATTAGGTATCATATTTCAATCAGAAAACTTTACAAAATTAACTGATCAACACAGAAATAACACAACTGAGTATACGGTTTATCCAGAAAAAGGTAGAACATTTAAGGCTTTCAAAATGTGTCCTCTAAAATCTTTAAAAGTTGTTATACTTGGACAAGATCCATATCATGATGGTAGCGCAACAGGATTAGCATTTGCAAATAATGGTGGTAGAGTTAGTCCTAGTTTGCGCAACATAATACAAACAGTTAAAAATGATTTTGGAGATGTATATGTAAATCCAAATCTAGAAAGCTGGGCAAAACAAGGCGTATTATTATTAAATACCGCTTTAACTGTAGAGAAAGGTAAGGCTGGATCACACATAGATTTGTGGATGCCATTTACGAGAGATCTTATAACTAGTCTTTCTATATATAAACCAGATCTAATATGGGTCTTATGGGGTAAGAAAGCACAAGACTATGAAAAGCATATTATGTATCCAAATGGACATACTATACTAAGAGCTCCTCATCCTGCCGCAGAGGCGTACTCTGGTGGTAAGGCTGGCTTCTTTACATGTGGACATTTTAAGAAAATTAATGAAAAATTAGAAAAGCCTATAGAGTGGGGTGTAAAACAACAAATAACAATTTAAATTAAATTATAATGAGTGTAAAAAGAAATAAAGCAGATATAGAAAAATACTGGACAGATAAAGTTGCTAAAAATCTAGTTGGTAGAACAATAACAAAAGTAGAATATATTGGAGATGATGAGATGGAAGATAACATGTGGTATAAAAAACCTATAGCTATACAATTAGATAATAAAGAATGGTTAGTACCTGTGATGGATGATGAAGGAAATGATGGAGGAGCAATATTTACTTCATTTAAAGAGTTACAAACAATACCAGTAATATTTTGAAACCATATCTTCTTAAAAAAATTATACCAGGCTACAAGCTAAGTCCAAATCACAAGGACAAAAAGCTTGTGGCTCTGCCGTATAAATACAATGGTACAAAAATACTTGTTGAACATAGTGACAAGAAAATGATTATAGATCAAGACACTCCACTACTTGGAGAACAAACATTTGCTGATAAATTTGGTAGAGATAAAACATATACTCTTTACTATTATCAATGGCAACCTAG
>CERU01005388.1_pt1 | contig 10887 bp, 13 predicted proteins | sample 530741 | NCBI WGS metagenome assembly CERU01 (sample SAMEA2620925, study PRJEB7988) | marine metagenome | biome: marine biome (ENVO:00000447); feature: deep chlorophyll maximum layer (ENVO:xxxxxxxx); material: "saline water (ENVO:00002010), including plankton (ENVO:xxxxxxxx)" | depth 30 m | reverse complement strand
CTTGTCTCAAGATTGCTTATCCTAGATACAAACTCACTGGCTGCCCATATACCACCGCCTATCGTAGTAGCAAAAGACAAAAGAATAGCAATATAAATACCTTTAAATTTAGTGCCACCAATATCTAACTCAATATCCTCTAAACTCATAATCCACCTAAATTTCCGTTTTGATTATTATATTCAGTTGTCTGCTCTGTGTTTTGAACATTGATTACGTCTTGAACTAACTGTACTGGGTCGTACAATTTAGCATTAATATCATACCCAACAGCGACAGATGCCACTGTTTCACCTCTGCCGTATTCGTATGCTGAATACATTTCATTAATAGTAATTGGGGGTGTGTCCCCATAAAAACCATCGTAAACTTCTTGAGTAGCCTGAGTCCACCCTATAGCACCTTCGTTGTTAAAAAACACACCTTGTAATACAGTATCAGTTGCGTTATCCCATGTAATTGTCATTTGATCTGACCACGCATCATAACTGACTGTCGAGTTAGTTATATTAGATAAAGTAGATATACCATCATAATTTATCATGGCTAATACAGATGAATCTTGACTTGCCCACAATGCAGCAGCACTAGATTGTGCTGTATCTTCTATCATATCTAATGACTGATTAAATGCCTGAACAGTCTCTTGGTCTATCTGAACATCGTTCGCTCGAATGTAGTTTTGCAGGTCAATTCTTGATGACTCGTCTTGGGCTGCGATAGCTTGATTAAATATTTCCTCTGCTTTTGATATTTCTAAACTAGACTCAGTGAACATATCAATGGCTGCTTCCATCAAATCCATGTTTTCTTCATAGCTATCTACCAGTAAATGCTCTGCTGAATAATAGTTTGCATTAGCAATATCTAATATGGATTGGTTGTAATAAGCAGCTTCAACCAAATCAATCTTGTGGCTGTCTGTGCGGCCTGCTACTGGAACAACAGTTGACTCAACACCAGTTGGGTCTGTTGGCACTCCCATCTGCATTTCAATGACTGATGCTGTAGCATTTGAGACTTGTGTATTAATATATTCAGCAGTGGAAATGAGTTCTTGTATCTCTGCAAACTCACCTTGTTGTCTTAGAGGATTAATATTAGGGTCGATTAGTGAGCCAAACTGCAAAGACTGTGGATAATACACCCCTGCATTAGCATCACCATTTGACTTTACGGAAACGCTCACTAATAGACTTACTGTTATCAGCTTTGTCAGTTGTTTTAGTTTCACCATTATCACCATTTATGCCTAATGCAACTTTAAAAAATTCTTTGTTATCTTCGTAACCACGAACCCATAATTTAGGGTTTTTTTTCATCATTAAATATGCGTTTTTACCCACCACTGCTTTACCATTTATTATCAATGGACAAGGAGTACCACTTTCAAACATAGAAAACCAAACGTCATCTGACTGACACATTCTTGTAATCGCAGCAATTTTCATATTTAGCGTAAATAGCATTTGTGCATCTTTACGTCTATTACATTCCTCGTCTAAAACATACTTGCCTTGTGATACCCCGAAGTGCAAACTAGATAAACCACCACTTACACTTTTTAAACACGACTCTTGCCCACCTGACATTAGACTTGGTGCTACTGCACTTGCAACTGGTATCTCACTTGCACTACCGGCCCCATTGTATTGGTTGGTATTAGTGGTTGTGACATTGTTACTATCAATCGTGCCTTGTTTGTTTGTGTTTAAGTCTCCAGTTTGTGAGCTTTCTTGCCCATAACTATATAAACTTATCAACAACACCTGCAGCAATAATAAGAGCATACAAGCCGTATATTGCATTTTGCGTATGTTTAAATTTCTCACTTCCGGCTTCCAATCTTCTGTTTATTTCTTGTAAACGAATAGCACACTCGGCTTCATGTTTTTCTAATTTTGCTAATAAATCTTTTGTAGTTACTCTATTCATATCAATCTCAAACTTACTCTTTTATAATCACCGAAATCTCTCTCTGAAAGATACTCATACAACTCTGGTCTGTTCATACTGTTTTTACAATAAGTTTGAGTTGCTGTTCCATCTTTGACACAAAAATCAACATGGGTATATCCTAAGGATTTTAAAATACTTGCACTTGATTCAACTGTTTGAGCAAGTGTGTCTGTTGTCTTTGTTACCATGTTATACATAAAAGCTGTATTACCCTCTGGCAAACCTGCAAAATATGCAACTACATTATCGTTATCATCTACAGCTTGAAAGAATATTTTTTCTACACCTACTGTATCTTCAAAGGTTCTTCTAAGGTTGTCTATATCGTCATAGCCAATATTTTGAACAAGCTGTGTTTTATTACTTTCGTAGATAGAATCAAAAGTAGTTCCATCAATGTTTACTATTTTAGATACTGTATACATTATCTATTTATTACCACGTAAGTGTATTCATTTTCAGCAGGTACAAGTGAACCAGATGTAACTCCATTTGTGCCAACTCGCCATGTCCATCTAGCTGTCCTATTTCCTGCAGAAGCATCACCTAAAACACCAAATGACAAACAATCAGCTTGCGATAAAGTACCTAACCTAGTTTGTATTGAATCTATATCTGTTTGTACTAAATCTGTTGTATTACAAGATATATTTAATTGATAATCTGTACCAATAAAAGCTATCCGTGTTATTTCACAAGTTTGGCTACCTATTTTGGTAAATTCATTATCTAGTCTGCCTAGCCTTGATGTTGATTTATCAGACTCGTCTTCTGACATTTGATCAAAGCCACCAGTTACAGCAGCTTGTGCAAACCCTAAATAATCTGCAAACTTATCACTTGTAGCAGATGACTTCATAACTATTTCACCAGATGCACCAACGATTCCAGTTGACATTAGATAATTCCCGAACCTAAGATTATCATTTTATTAGCCTCTGTAACTATAAACTCAGCAACTCCACCTTTTAGAAGTGTATGTGATGATGAGCCACTGCCAGAGTAGTCTGGTGCAACACCTGCTGTTAAATCATAAAATTTACTTGTAGTAATACTTAATGTTATTGATGCAGTACCAGTATTTATAACTGTTACTGATTTTCCTACATCGTCTGAACTTACTGCTGCAAATGAATAAGTAACAGCACCACCGGTGTGAATCATTCTTTTACCAAAAAAGTTTGTAGCTGTCTGTAGAGTAGAGTTTACTACAGTAGTTTGCGAACCTGTTAGAGCGTCAGCATTTAATGTACCTGTTATGTTTACACCTGTGTTAGTTGTATTTAGTTTTGACCCAGTAGCACTTGTGTCACCATAATATAATTGGACCGCACCAGACGCACCATCAGTACAATAAACTCGTCTAAATTCATGGCTATCGCTTAATGACAAATCAGCAGCCTCAATGACAAGGTTGCCAGTTCCTACATCTTTTATATAACTGTTGGACCCATCGTGATATATTTCTAAATCATCGCCAGTGCCTAATTTTATTTTTTTACTATCGTTTAAAGTAATACCTTGATAAAAATGTACTCCAGTTGAACCAACATTTACTTGTTCAGTTATAGTTCCACTGGTAGGGTCTTTATACCCTATTTTAACTAGCTGACCATGTATTCTTAAATCGCCAGTTCCATCTTCAGATATATAACTAGCTGAACCATCATGGTGTATGTTTAAATCTTCCCCAGTACCTACTTTTAATATAACATTATCATCTAAAATTAAATTACCAGTAATTGTTTGGTTGCCTGCTAATTTAACTACGGCATTATCATCAGCTTTTGCATTTAGTGCTGTTTGTGCGGCTGTAGATACAGGTTTGTTTGCATCAGAAGTGTTATCTACATTACCTAAACCTACCATTGCAGATGTAATACCACTAACTGTACCTGTAAAAGTTGGCGAAGCAATATTAGCTTTACCTGATACAGTTGTATTTAGTGCATCTATATCTACACCATCTACTGTTCCACTAACAGATATGTTACCTGTAACAGATAAATTTCCTGTTAAACTTGAGTTTGCTAAAGAGTTAAAACCAGTATTTAAAGTTAATTGTTGTAAAAAAGTTTTAGAACCATTTATTGATTGGTCCCCTACAATAGAAACAGCGTTTGCTATTGAATCTGTATTTAAATTAGATAAATCAACACCATCAACTGTACCGGTTACAGTTATATTTCCGTCAACAATTATATTTTCAAAAGTAGTGTTGCTTGCACTAGGGGTGTTTTGATTTAAATTTTCATAAAAACTAGACATATATTAATACCCATTTTCAACTACCGCTATTGAGCCTGAAGTTTCAGCTTGCATAGCGTGTTTCATTAAAGCCGTAAATGCTTCTGCGTATCTTAATTCATACATTGAAGGGTCCGAACCTAAAAATGTTGCTGCTTGTTTTAAAGCACCAAAAAGATAAAGTTCAGGAGAATAAGTAAACATAGCGTTTGTAGTGTTGCTATCAGAAAGTCTATCTAATTTAAAATAATAATTTAATTCTAAATCTCCGGTAGAAACACTTGTAATAGATGGAAACAAAACAAACCTATCGTTTTTTCTTGCAAAGCAAGTAGGTGTTCCAGATTTATCTCTGTATGCGTATAATTCGCCTAAAGAAACTCTTTGTAAAGGTTCTTTTTTGTAAAACAAATCTTTTGCTTCTATGTAATCGCTAGGTATAACAGTTTCGCTATCAGATGTAACTGTCAAATTAACTGTTTTTTCATTTAAAGGTGATTTTATTTCACGTTCTAATCTGCTTTCAGTTATAGAAATAAAATCTTTTATTTCATCAGTTAAATCTGTTCTGTTTAACCAGTTAGCCACAGATGCTTGTAAATCTGAATAAGTTGATAAACTCATAATCTACCACCGCCTGTCCTTAAATATTTGTACTCAGGTGAGTTTAATTTTTTATGAATTTTTTTTATGTCTTCACTGGTAGGGTTCATAACATTTATACCCTCATCTAACCATTGAATGACAACAGAAGTAGGTATGCTTGCAACTCTTTGCATTTCGTTTTGCTTACTTTGTTGAGCATACATATCTCTTGATATTTTATTTAGCTCTAATGTTTTAGATATATCTTGAACTGTATATCTTTTTGGATTTCCATTTTCATCAAAAAACAATTCGTTTTTAGCTTCATCGTTTTGCTGAAGTAATTTATTAATTTTAGAATCATCTCTTATTTTCATACCGTTCCTTTTTATAAAAAGGAACAGCCCCGAAGGGCTGCCCTTGTTGAGTATATTACAAATCAGTTTTGTCTTGTAATGCACCACTAGCTTTATCGTTCTCACAAACTAATGTCAACTCAGTTACAAGTTGCTTCTTAGTAGAATCACCTGTTACAGATAAGTTGATTGTTTGCATTGGACGTAAAACAGCTCTTGACCAATACTCAGGGTCAACAAGAAGTGCTGTACCTGATTTCATAAAACGGTTAGGAATTATGGAGTAAGTACCGAAAGGTGAAACATAAACATCAATAGCGTTTACATATCGTGTTTCGTTACCAAAATCCCTACCACTTTGAGCACCGGCTTTTGCTAAAGCAGCGATTTTAACGGAACCTGCAGGTGTAACCTGAATTTGGTTAGGATTACCGCCTTCAGTGTAAACCGTTTGCATAACTGTCAATAAATCAGCTTCATCAAAAGCTTCATCGTCAGTATCAATATTGCCTGCAGCAATTTGGTTGATAGCTGAAGTTAAAGTTCTACCTGTGCTTGCAGCTGTGTCTTCATCAGCACCGGCTTGCTCAAGACCAACAAAAGCGTGTTCAATATCACGCTTCATTTCAGCACCTTTTTTAGCAATTTGGTAGCTCATTTCACTTGCTCTACCGTATTTGCCGATTGCTTCAGCCGTGTTTGTAACACTAACATCTTTAACAAATATTTGAGTTCTATTTGTTTTCATAGTTGTGTTAGCAACAGCGGTGTCAGCAGCGTCAGCACCCTCTAAAGCAGCGTTTGCAGCTACTGCCGCTAGAGAATCTTGTTGCCATTGATGAAGAATACCATTGGCTGTTGATGAGCCAATGCTGCTTGTAAATGGAGTATCAGTTGGACTGATATCATAAATGATGTCTTCGACATCTTCTTTTTGGCCTACTAACGAAGCTACGTTAGAGATACCTGCGTTATATTTAGACATAATAAAATACCCTATAAATTAAAAAAGTTTATTAAGAGCATTTACAGCATCGTCCATTTTACCTGATTTTCTCAGCCTTGCTCTTGCTTCTTGCTCGGCTTTTGTGTCTCTGGCTACTTTGGTTTCCGGTGCTTTATTGCTCGACAAAGTTTTTTTAGCAGAAGACTTGATTTTCTTTGTAGTCTTTGCTTTAGCCTTATCGTACATTTGAGCTTTGTATAAAGCTGTTATCAATCTGTGATCAGTAACTTCATTAAATTCTTCTCTGGAAACACCTAAAGTATTAGCGTATTCACCAATAGAATTATAAAGATCGTTACCCCAGTTTGGTATTGTAGCTTTCAACACCGACAAACTTTCATCTGCTTGATTACGCATTTCTTGTTGCCGTCGTTGTTCCATTTGCTTTGTATGGTTTTCAGCTTGCATTTTAATAAAATCATGCGTTTGCTTTGTTTGATCATACATAGCTTTAGCTTGTTTGTACTGTTCAGGATTTTCCACAGCGGCTTGCTCCCAATTCACATTAGCGAAACGTGAAATATCTGCATTTGCTGCGGTAAGAAGGGCTTGTAGTGTGGATTCGTAATTTTGCGTTTGTGTTTCCGCTTGCTTACGTTGTTCTGCAACTGCTTGCGTCTTCTTTGTGTAATCAGCTTGACGCATATAACCTAACTTAACTTCTTCAATATCAACATTTTGACCGTTGATCTCTACGAAACCAGTTGTTATAGCTTCAACTTTATCCTCAGATTCTTCTTCAGATTCTTTAGATTCTTCGGTTTGGTCTTCTTGGACTTCCTCAGTTTCTTCAGTTTCTTCAGTTTCTTCTAATGAGTCTGGTTGTTCCTCGTTGATTACTTCTTCGTCGTCAGCATCTTGTGCTGACTCATTTTGCTTTTCTTCAGGTATTTCGGTTTGATCTTGCGATTCCCTTTCCAAAAGTCTAGCAATACCCCTTTCCATAGAGGAAAGGTCTTCGTTTTCGGAGACTACATCTGTAGTAGTTTGCTCGTTATCCATAGTCTACACCTCTTGTTTAGTTTTTTCCAACTCTAATCGGTTAATCATTGCGGCAAATTGTTGCACAAACATCTGGCCGCCTTTATATAGAGCATATAAACGCTCTCTTTCTTCTACCGATTCTTGCGGTGTAGCTAAAATTCCGTCTATTAATTGTTGATTCATTTGTAAAAATGCTTTATTAAAAATGTAGTTGTTTAATGTACTACTGGCTAAATTAGCATCAGTAGCTATTTTCCCTGCATTTTCATTTAAGTTTTCTTCGCTCATTTTTAAACTCCTTTAAGGTTGGTTTAATATTGTTTGTTTTTTCTGGCAAATCTTCTCATTGTTGGCTTTTTGACTTCATTCACTTTATCAGGATTAACACCTTTTAATATCAAAGCTAGTCTTTCTTGACGAGTAAGTTTGTTTTTTTCCTTACTTCTTTCTTGTTCTTTCTTTTTAACATAGTCTTCTATGCTCATTTAGAACTAGCCATTTTTTCTTTTTCTATTTTTAATTCTTCGTCTTTTACTTGCATATCGTGTGTTTGTTTTTCAGTTTTTAGAAATAGCTCTGTATCTTCTACTTCTTCTTTATGTTTAATTTTATCCATTTCAAGAACAAATTTATTTTGCTCTTTTATAATATCTAACTCAAGCTGACCTTCTAAAACAGCTACTTGTCTTGCTGTCATACCTGCTTGGAATTTTTCCATTTCGTTTTGTTTCGCTTGAGCTTCTTGCTGTTGTTGAGCCATCATTTGCTGTCTTTGAGCATACTCAGGAGTATTAGGATTAACAAGGTAAGCACCACCTGATTTGAAACCTAGAAGTTCAAATGCTCTTGAAAGCATAGCGTGTCTTTGTTGTTGCGTGTAAAGACCCCCAACTGTAGGGTCGTTAGGGTTCATAGTGAATTGTTGATCTAAACTTAACAGCATTTGTGCTTCTTTCATTTGCTCGTCAGGTGTTAAAGCAACTGCAACACTCATTTCTGTACGGTCCCCTAATGCAGTAGGGTTTACAGGGACAAATTGACCGTCTAATTGAATAAGTTTTTCTTGTGATTCATTTTCTACAGCTAACTTGTAAATATCAAACATTAAAGGTTTTAAGAAGTTATCTGCAAAATTTCTAGCCATAACCATAATACGGCGGTTACTAGCGTTCATAAATTGAGTTATAAGATCACTACTGTTCTGTTTACTAACAACTGTAGAATCCATACCTCTAGCCATTCTTGACATACCGGACCTTGCTTCTTTTTCAACTTCAAGGCTTTCCATAGCTTGAAACACGGTGCTGCTTAAATTAGGCATTGGCATTGGTCTGACAACATTTTCAGGGTTGGGGCTGTTTACATCTATTACAGCTCCTACCTTGTTATCTAATAAATCTCTTGGGTTTTTAACTAAAGATAAATTAGCTATAAACCTAGAAGTGTTAGTCATAAAGGTATGATCAACAACACCTCTTTTTAAACTTGATTGTGTTTTTTGTATATCTAACAATACATCTGCAAGACTCATACCGTGAAAACGATGCGGTATTGGGAAAGGAGTAAAGTATCTAAAAGGTTTTTCGCTTACTATTTCTTTATCTAACAATACTTTTCTACTGTGTATTACTTTTATATACACACATTTTTTTAAGTCATAACGATATTTTTTGATATAGGATTCATATACTGTTACATATTCTCTGTCACGATCTGACTCGTAATGTTCAGTTGATCTAAATTCATCGAATGAATCTCTACCTAAAGCACCGTCTTCGTTAAAGTTTCTTTCTTCATCTAAACGGTCTACTAAATCTTGATCATAACCTTCCGCTAATAGCTCACCTCTGGTCCTTCTTGTTCTATGCGAACAAAAATCAGCATCTTCTTCATTTGTGGCCATTGGTGTAACTAAAAAATCTTCAGGCGGTATTACTTCAACGCAAACTCTGCTTTTATCTACTTCTCTTAGTATTTCACCTGAATATATAACTTGTTGAGCTTGAACAGGTTGGTTTGTTTGTGGGTCCGTTACAATAGCAGCTATTGTTTCTTCAGCTACCGTTGTAATTGTCACATCGTCTTGTGAAGCAAGCATATTAAATTCAGCTTCATTCAAACCTGTAAATTCTTCTTCCTGCAACTCACTATGTTTGTCGTAAAATCTTTTTACTATACCAGTTTTAGAAACAAGAGCGTCGTGTATTACATCGTGTAGTACCTTAGTTCCTTTGTTTTCACGGTAAAAAATAAAATTAGCTAAAGCAGTAGCCATTTTTGCAGGCATTACATCTTCAGGTGTTTGTGGGTCGAAAACACACACGTTCCTATCAGCCGTAAATGTCTCCATTAACAAAGATTTTACAGACTCTACAGCATCAAAAACGTCCATAGAAACGTGCTGACTTCTGCCTTTACGCTCGTTTCCTAAAGGCTCACCGTAGTAATACCGGTGTCCTTTATCTCTTTGGTCCCCAATCTCGCCATTGGAATATTGGTCTGCTGAATTAATGCTGTTTTCTAAAGAATTTAATAATTCTTTATCGTCTATCTCAGTAAGAATACTCATGTGTTGTGTACCTTCCTTCACCGTATTGGTTTTGTTCAGATTCATTTTGACCAAATCTTGTTACGCTTATACTAGAATACCTAGTTGCGTCCATTAAATCGTCAAACTCTTTGTGTATTTTGCCTTTTTTTCTATGATACCTTCTAAATTCTTCAAACCATTCTTTTAAGTTACTAAAAATTTGAAGCCGGCCTGTACGCATACGTTCTAACATTTCCATCAAAGCCGGTTCTACATAATTAGTGCCGTCAGGATTGGTGAACCTACCTATCATCTTAACTCCGGCTTCTGTATACATTTCTGCTAGAGTTTTACCGCTCCCTTTTTCAGTGTTATCACCGTCATGTGGGTATATAACAGGTATGTCTTTTCCTCTTGACCTGATAACTGCAGCGTGTATCGCAGGCACTTCACCTTCTCTTTTATATACATCATAGACGTATATTGTGTCCGTGTCAGGATTATATGCGGTCCAAACACAAGTTGTCGGGTGTGTTATTCCAAAATCTACTGCTGCTAGTTTTTTATAATGTCTTGGTATTTCAAAAGGCTCACATTGTATAGCTTCTTCAGCTATAGGGAAAACCATACCTTCACCTAATATCGGAATACCTTTTGATCGCATATCTCTTTGGTATTCCGGTATTGCTTCTATTAACTGTTCTTTTGTTTCTGCATCTAAATGCGGTGCATCTTCCCACGTTACATTTTTTAAGTATTGCCCCTTTTTAGGGGTGTCCATGAATTGCGAAACAAGTTCAGTCATTCCGTTCTCAGGTGTTAGTGTACCTACTAAATAACCACCTTTGCCACCGTTACCAGTGGCCGTCCTTGTCAAACATTGTGGGTAGATTGTCGTGTCTGTTGGTTCTTCGTCAATCCATATATAATCTTGTGACGAACCCATCAGAACGTGCTGACCCTGCGTGTAAGATTTAAAACTTACCGTGCTAACACCGCCGTTCACATGGTGTATGCAAACGTCTCTAGGCAATCTAGGTGTTCCCATTGCCGGTGTTACTTGAGCTACACATTTCTGCGGTATCAGGCCGCTTCCGTCAAATTTACCGTCACCGGTGTAAACACCTAGCAATTCTTTAACTATAACGTCCCTCAACTGCTCACCGGACACACCTAGACACCAAATTCTAGTTTTAGAGCTAAATTTTATACCTTCCCAC
>CERU01038184.1_pt1 | contig 10895 bp, 5 predicted proteins | sample 530741 | NCBI WGS metagenome assembly CERU01 (sample SAMEA2620925, study PRJEB7988) | marine metagenome | biome: marine biome (ENVO:00000447); feature: deep chlorophyll maximum layer (ENVO:xxxxxxxx); material: "saline water (ENVO:00002010), including plankton (ENVO:xxxxxxxx)" | depth 30 m | reverse complement strand
ATCCGCAATATCTGAAACAGTTTTATCAATTTCCGCCCAGCTATAATCATTGGCTAGGGGAACAACCGCCCCAACCCTACCAAATACTGAAGTAACTGTCGCAGGAGTTCCTGGAATTCTCTGCCAGACACCTCCAGAAAAAGTAACCTGATCGCCTATATTCCAAGGACCCTCACCATCTAAAATGGTAGCCCCCGCAGTACTTACTACATATAAATGCCCATCTGTTCCCACTGAACTAACTAGGACTGGATTATTGGCATTCGCGTCCCAAGTCCCTTGGAAAACTAAAGGAGGAGCCCCGCCCGTAGCGAAACTTTTTATATCATCCATAGTTGACTTAACTAACTTATTGGATCCGATATCGAAGTACATTACTTCTTCGTTACCTGTAATAGAGGCATCAAGTGAAAGCGAAGTTACATCAACTGATAAGGTCCTGGTGGAAGTTATATCCCCTCCACCGATAAGTCCGTCATTAAAATCTGAAGTATCTATAGATACTGTACTATGATCCACATTATCGGAAGCATTGTAGTTAATCATGTTTTGAATATCTAATTGAGATTCGTCCACATTTAAAGTTTTAGAAGCATCAATACTTCCGCCACCAGTTAAGCCGAAACCAGCATTAATATTAATTGTAGAGTGGTCCACGTGCTCATCAGCCACAAAGCCCACAAGGTTATCGTGAGCTGTAATCGCTTCGATTTCTGCTCCCGTTTGATCGCCCGTTGCTCCAGCTTCAATTGAACTGAGCTTGAGCTGTTCTGTGTCTGTGAAAGCATTTGTGTTAGCATTGTTTTCGTAAGCAGTTTTGATCTGAGTATCCGATAGAACTGTATCGTTATCCACATAGTTACTAGGATCAATAACCCCAGCCCCACCTGTTGTCCAGTCGATATGCTCGTTGTTTTCGAAGTTAAGTAAAGCATCATGGTTTATAAACCCCTCGTACTGGGTAACACTCCCTGAAGTAATTTGAGAATCAAATAGCGTACCTGTTAATAAACTAATGTCCTTATCAGTAATATCTGCAATAGAAGAAACTACTTTATTAATTTGGTTCCAATTATAGTCACCTGACTGAGCTACGACTGCCCCCGTTCTACCGTGAACGGAAATGACCGACCCGGGCGTAGAAGGTGGGATCTTAGCTGAAGCTCTGTAGTTTAGAACTTCTAAAGTATTCGCATCCCTCACTCTAATAACTGGATTAGAATATAAGGTAGGCTCAGTAACTGTAATTGCTCCGGCAGTAGCCGAATCCACGTAGTAGAATTCCCCTACTGTTAATCCATGTGCGGTAGACGGAAAGAGTCCCACCTTAGCGAGAATAAAGTTATCAGTATCAATAACCTCAACAATGATATGAGTAGCCAGCGTAATATTTGAATCGGCTTTTGCGTCCGTCCACGTTCCTGAATTATCATAGACTGGGGTGAATGCTGGTCCGATTGTTCTTCCATGTGCTACCTCATTTATAATTGAAGCAGTTCCTGAACCACCAACAGGACTCCAAGTTATTCCATTAAAGAATTCAAAAACTTTATTATCAGTATTGTAAATTGTGAGCCCTGCGGCTGGGGAAGCAATCGCGTCTCGTAAAACCGTAGTCATCCTTACAAGTAAGACACCTTTATCATCACTTTTTAATTCCAAAATAGCGGAAGAATCAGGCTTCTTTGGGGATCCATTTGTGATTGTAAGTTCATCTTCTATAATCTCATAAGCCGAAACAGGCATTGAGAAGATAAGTAAAAGAATTAATAAATATTTCATATTATACCTCTGAAAGCTCTACGCCTTTATATTTAATTTTAGATTCAACTAAGTCATATACTCCAACCATGTTGTCGGTAGTATATTGAAGTTGCCCTTCTTTCCCTGGCAGATTATTTACCGTTAAAGTAACACCATCTACCTCTAGTGAGTCATCAAGAACATGTGTCTTATCTCTTTTGATGAACCACTGATTATCTACAAATTGCATGATTAGATTAAATGAAGAGAATCTTCTTTCAAGATCCGTGACTCTTTCAATCGACACCATGATAGTAGCGTGGCGAGTTCCGTCCCCATCTCTTAGGAATGGCTTACCATTACCTTCCCCTGAAGTAAGCCCGAGGATATCAGTAGGTCCAGCAGCATTCTGGAGAACTTGCTCTCCGGCCCAAACTCCGTGAGAAGCTTCTACCACATTCTGAAGAATTAATACTTCAGTGGCCAATGCTCCAATGCTCAATAAGTTAGTATTAACATCAGCCTGGAGTGTTGTAACTACAGGTAATGCTGGGACTTGAGTATCTATTGCGGACTTAGTTTTTAAAGGGGTCATTCCTTTAGTATCATCCACTCCGGCCTGGGCTTCAGCTAGGTCAGCTTTCTGAGAGAATATCCCATCATTCCCGTCCACGCCATTATTCCCGGCTAGACCTTGAATCCCCTGAATACCTTGATTACCTTGCCCACCTTGAGCTCCAGTTTCTCCCCGGATTCCAAAGGTGCCGATAATCTCCATATCCCCAGCAGCCAAATCTACTGAGAAGGTAGTAGATAGATGGTCATTCACTACTCTATATAATCCTTGCGCATTAATCACAAGCTCATCTGCTAGGTAATTTACACCTTGAGCCCAGTCTGTAACTACATTTGTAGGATTAACCACTGGAGCTGGAGCAAGTCCGGCCTCAGTTAGTTCATCTTGAATCTCCTGGGCGATCATAATAGTTCTATCGAAAGTGGCTTCTACTGGCCCAGAAGCGGCGTAAGTTCCACCAAAAGTACTATTCTGAGTTCTTGGAGTGAATCTCACTATCTTAATATCATCTCCAGCAGTAGGCTGGGCAGTGAAGTTAAGGGAGCCTCCAGGACTGATTCCGTTAATATCGGCAGTCTCAACAATATCGTAATCTGCGATAGGTGCCTTTAGGACCCCATTGACATATACTTTGAATATAGTAATTGCTTCATTCTCAAAATATGAAATCACAAACGGATAATTGAGCTGGAGTGCAACAGCCGGAAAAGTTTGTCTTGATACTACATTAGCTATCATATTTAATCCTTTAGCGTGAATGGCTTAATTGTATTCTTACCATTCAATCCGTGATAAATTGCTTCGTGAAAGCTTGTTCCTAGTATAGCTCTTGAGAATGGAAGTGTGGGACTATTTCTCTCATAAAATGTGAGTGCTTTCTTAGCCTTCTTCTTACCTTTAGCAAGACCCCATAATAGTCTGCCAGTATCCTCAATTAAACCTGGACCAGGCCCAGCCACTTGATCTATCCAGCTTCTATTAAACTTAGTTAAATCAGTCATTATAAAGTCAGTGTATATCAACCCAGCTCCACCCTGGGCGAAGGCCCTAAGAAAAGCATCAGTAGTTGTTGGGTCCTCCGGCTGCTTACCTTTAGCGATATCCTTAGCAGCAATCGCTAGATAGCCCATAGCCGTTGAGGATGCCATTGTAGCAGCCGTTAAACGAATATTGCCGTACTTACCTTGACCCCACTTTCCACCCTTCTTACCAGTAGATGAGATGAATGCCATCGTATCTAATTGACTAAGAGAGAATGACTTATATTGCCCAATAAATCTGGCAAGTTGTCCAATTACGGAGTTAGGGTCCAGTGAGTTTTTCCATGCCTGTCTCTTAACTCCAGGAGTAGGTGAACCAAGCTCGGAGAGTTCCGCCATATAAGCGGAGATTCCTTGTGATAGTTTGTTCTTTTGAGCAGCAGATATGTCTAAATCCTGGATAGCTTCCGGTGTAATGCCTTTAGTCCCATCTCCGAAATCGTCAATTCCTTGACGTACAATATTCCATTCAGATGGACCTATCCCAAATTTCTTTAGAGTATCCTGAGTCCCGCCATAAAGTTGGTCAAATGACTTAGTGGCATTGTCCGCCAGGTCAGTACTGAACATCTTAGCAATAGCAGTTCTCATGGCCACGGCTTGTCTTGGTAGCCCTGTCATAGTCATAGCAAATTGGTGAGCTTTATCGAAGAAGTCTGAAATTTGACCCTCTTCTCCGATTCTATTTTTCATGCTGAAAACATTCACATCCTCAGCAAAGACTCTCAACTTAGCACCAGCCAGCATCCTGTCTTTATTATTCTTAAACATTTTGAAACCTTCATTCATGATTTCAAGCTGGGCCTGGAGAAAGTTCTTTCCAGTTGTCTTTGAAATAACCCCAGCAGCTAACGGAAAGTCAGTTACCGTACTGATTAAACCAATAGATAACTTTGTCATATCGACAAGCTTTCTAGCTTTACCGGCAAACTTAGCCATCAATCTTTCTTCTGGATGGCCTGGCCCATGAACGCTTAGGTCAAAGTTCCTCTGCATTTTCTTTTCTTCTGCGATAAACTCTTTCAACTTCCCATTTTCTTTAGCCTGGACCCTTGCCTTCTGAAGAGTTTTCTTAAACCCTCTATCGAAATCAGGTCCGAATCTTTGAGCTGCCCCGATTTTACGAGCATCAGCATCAATATCTTTAATCAGGTTCTCCATGTAATTAACACCTAGACCCTCATAATAATTGTTAAGGGCATCTCCCTCTTTAAAATGAATTGATCTTCTACCCTCAACAGACTTGCCTTGAGGAAATAGAATACTTTTTAGATTATCATCCATAACTCCAAGAGGATTGATATCCCTTTGAGTTAAGTTCTTCCAGGCCTTATCAAGAAACTCTTCAATCTCTTCGCCAACGAATCCCATCTTCTCGAAATTCATATTTGCTTTAGCTAGTTGTTTCCAACCAGGTTCACCGAGCTCTTGCATTTTCTTAGCTGGGTGATATTGCTTTCCAACATAGTTAGGTAGGTATCTAACATTAAATCCAGCTTCTCTTTTGAGCTGGTAAGTTCTATCTAAAATCCCACGAATGACTTTAGCCACTTGCTTAACTTCAGCAGAAACGTCCGCATTCTTGAGCCCACTTAATACGGAGATGATGTCCTTGTTCATCTCCCCACTAGCAAGCTTACTCTTCAATCCAGGAATCTTAGCAGCGGCCTGGAGGAGAGTAGAGGATAGGTCATCTTGAATAGTGCTAATAGCTCTCTCGAGATTCGCTCCCTTTGAATCATGATCTAAATTAGAATAGTGAAGAAGAGACCATACGCCTTCTGCTTCATTGGCTTCAAATGAGTTCTGCTTTAAATGAACGTCGATTGACTCAAGAGCCTCCATAGTTAAAATTCTACGGGACTCTTCACCAGCAATATTTTGAATCTTAGTATTAACTAAGTCCTCCATATTCTTTCTGGCAATAGGATTGTTGATATCAAATCCTTCAACCATACCGTCAATATCTTTCATAAGCTCTTTAAACTGGGCTCCCGATAGTACTTCTTTGAATTTCTCCTGGACTTCCAGGCGACATACATCGATGCTCATAGTTTAAGTCCTAGACATTTAATGCCAAATTCTTTCACAGCATTCCTTTGAGTATTCATTATTTCTAGTTCTGCCATTTCTTGCGGATTAGTTTCCGCAAGACCCGACTCCTTAATTCTCGCCAGTCCGTCATCAGCTTCTTTGATCGCTTCTTTATTGATACTTTCTTTGAGTCTTGGTGGGTCACTAATAAGTTTTTCTGCTTTTTCATTATATCCGAAGTCATTCCTTTCATCCCTTAGATTGCTATCTAAGTTACGACTAGCTTCAGGAGAAAGCTCAGTAAGTTCCTCAGAATCTATTAATGACCTATGGCGTGGGTCTCCACCCGCATCCTCATAAACATTCACTAAATCTTCAATTAGGTCAGGGTCAACATCCCCTCTTTCCGACATCTCAACTAGATTCTTAAAGGCTTTATCAATGCTCCCAGCTTCCACTAGAATCGCATTAGCTTCCTCTGAATTAAAAACACTCTTAACAGAATCTACAAAAGTATCATTCATTTTAATATCATCCCCAATATCATCGCTTAGGGGAGTTATTACATTACTTAATTCTTTTCCATCTTCAGCAGCAGCTACTCCTGTTCTATGGACAGCATCTACTGTTTTAGTTCCCATGCCCGTGATTTTCTCCAGGCCTTTAGAGGCTCCGAAAGAAAGTCCAGAAGCAAGAACACTCCCACCAATTACATTAGTAAGTGCTTGTCTTGCAGTATAATCTTGAAGTTCTTTTTGATTAGCATTATAGATAACAGTTTCAGACATAGTATTGGCTACCATGTTTTCCACTACATCAATTCCAAACTTAGTACCTCCGCCAAGCTTGCCTAATTTCTTTGCACCGATTCTGGCAGCTTTATTAACAGCCCCAGGTCCAACCATCTTACCGATAGTCGAAGCCCCTACTGCAAACCTAGCGGCGAAGCCGATAGCCACACCAACGCCAAATCCAATAGGGTCCATTATAGCGGAACCGGATGTGGCAACGAAAGGAACTACAGTCCCTTGGAAAAATCCTTTAGAACGGGCGATGACTTTTTCAGCCGCCCTTCTCTCGTTAGTCTCATCATATTTAAACTGAGCTGAAAGAAGAGTCTCAGGTTCAACGAAAGGCTTATCCATATCGGGGTATCTTTCATTCAACTCATCGGGGTCTATTTTATCTCCTCTTGCATTGAGGTCATCAATAGCTTCACTTCTAGCCCAGGCGTTTACTTCCCTATCTCGGAAACCCAATACATCCCAGGCAGCTCTCCAAGTCTCACCAAGAGTCGGGTCAGGAACGTGAGCCCTTCTCATGACATCTCTTTGTGAAAGTGGTTTTACCGGAGAAAAGCTCATCGTTTAAATAACCCCTTTACAACTTCTCTAGTCTTTCTTTTCTTGATATCCCAAGCACTAGGGATTGTCATACTCTGGTCATTTTGAATTTGTTCAAATGAAATTGTAGGAACTCCGCCCTTATCATTAACAAGAGTTTGAAGTTGAGTACCTATAAATAATTGCATCCCAAGTTTGTCAGGGGATAAAACCCATCTGCCATTATCTTGGATAGAGGCATTCATAGACTCTTTAGAAACGCCTTGAGGTAATTGAATATTGAAATACATAACAGGGTCAGGAATATCTCCACCATCTCTTATGTTTTCCATCATTGTTTTTACTTTATCAGGATTAATCTCTTGTCCGTTGATTTCTCTAGGGTGAAAGAGAGTATCGCTGTAGTCCGATTCAACCGCGTGATATTGAGCTTCAAAAGATTGTCTTGCTGCTGTCTTAGCCTCATCGAAGCTTTCACCTCTCTGAAGTCTCTTAGCGATATCAATAGCCGTTACGTCTGCAAATGAAAGAGAATTAGGAGTACCACGGTCCATATCTCCGCCTTGTACCTGAAGGGCCTTGTAAAAGTCCTCCTTCATTAACTCACCTTTGATACGGTTCATATCGTACTTATCATCACTATCCTTTTGCTTATTCCAAACAGATAGACCCGTTTTAATATCACCAGCATTTACAACATTAGTGATTGTGTCTTTTCTTAAATCAGGATTTTCAATCTCAGCGATGGCAGCAAACCTATCAGGGATTACTGACCTCATATCCGCTAGGACGGAATACTTATCTGAACCAGTGGCGGTCAGGAGTCTATCAAAGAATACGTTGGCACTATCTACGTCACCTCTAGCGATGGCAGTCTTAATCCCTTCGCCCCAAGTCTTTTTCATTCCTGGAGAAGTATATGATCTTTTAGATTCTGGGAATCCCCACTCATCATAGAAGGCATCCATCTTAGTTTTAAACTGTTGGAATCCGGTGGAGGCTACTTGTGGGTCTCCAGACAAAGCCATACCCGCTGATTCACGAATAGCTGGGTCTCTCTCAGTCATAAACTTAACAGGCTTTGCATAAGCCTCATTAGTTTGTTCGGCAAGTTTCACCTTAGCTTGATTCGTTAATGACTTAACTGAGATATCTTTTCTAAGTCCTTCAGATATTCCTGAAAGCTCAGACTCTACCTGTGTTTGTAAATCAGGTCTCTTGTGGGGAGGTATAATTGCCACGGTAGTAGAAACATCGTGAAGTACTTTTGATGAAATCAATTTAGTTTTTACTGCTGTGAACTCGGCTTCCGTTTTAAAGGCAGCTCTATTGTTGTCCATCTTCTTAATTAATCTATCGGTAAACTCATCGTTTCCAGCCCCAGTGTTGTAGGCATTCACGGCAGTCCTGGCATCAGATACGATACCAGTTTTAATTCTAGCTCTTATACGTTCTTTAGCAGCAGTCAGTTGAGTCTGATACTTTCTAATCTCAGCGTTAGAAGCAGTCCTCATGATTAGGTTATCAGAACCTAAAGTCTCTTCAGCTTCCTTAATCGCAGCCATATTCTCCTGGGCAACAGCTCCACCTATAAAGGCTTCCCTTGCTCCGTTAAGAACTTTACTCTGAAGCTCTTTAGTTTCAGAAGGTCCAAAGGACTCATCCTCTTCTAAAGATAAAACCATATCCCCAGCTAATTGCTCGGCATATTCTGGGTCCAGATTATTACGAATAAGATTCCCCATCTTAGTCATATTGGTAATTTTAGTAAGTTTATTCTCTTGCCTAGCGGCTGAAGAAATGGCCGAATCCCCCTGGACTAATGAAGTCCCTTTAATAGGATTCGATTGATTGATGAAAGCCTTTCTAGCCTTCTCATGAGGAGCCGTTTCAGATAATTCTGTTTGACGGTTATCCAGGAAAGAACCTAATTGATTCTCATATTCTTTAGGGTCAGATTTTAAAAGCCCTAGATTGTCGTTTTTAAATTGTTCAATCTCTCTTCGGTACTCGAAGGATTGATTGTCCCTAAACTCACGGGCTTCCTGGTCCGATCTTTTAGTCAGGAGAGTATTGGAGAAGTTAGCTAGATTCTGACCTAGCTTTCCAATAGCTTCCATTGTCCTGGCACCTTGAGCTCCCGCTTGAGCTCTAGGTACATTTCCACTAGGAGCCCCGCGTTTCATTCTCGTTAAATCAACCAAAGTTCCCCCTAGCAGCAGCAGTTGAACCAGCTCCGTAGGCAAAAGTACCTAGTCCTGAAATCAGCCCTGACATTTCAATATCATTAGCCTGACTATCTAAATTACCAGCATTCAACCTTGCTACACGCTGTTCAAAAGCTGATTCCTTTTCACTCATTACTAATTGTTCTTTTATTCTATCGTTTGTTTCCTCTAATAGAAGGAGAGCTGTACCTGAAGAACCTTCAATGCCTTTCTTATTAATGGCAGTAGCTTGTTTCGCTTGGAACTCTAAACCTTCTTGCTTGAATATCTTTTCCCGTATCTTTCTTCTTCTTTGAACTTCAGCAGCTCTTTCCAGGTCTAAAATAGCTTGATTACGCATTGCATCTGCTTGACTGTCAGCAGCCCTCATCTGTCCGTAAGCAGAGACCGCAGCACCGATTAAACTTAAAGCGACTAATGACATTTAATCCTCCGTCCGTCCGCGCATAAAAACCGCGACGAGGTGCATAGGTAAAGGTTCATTTTGTTCAATAATGTATTGATGTTGCTCTCCTGGGTCACTTGGAAATAAAACTTCCACATCCCCAGTATAAGCGCAATTAGGTACCACCCCTTTATACTTTATTGGTTTAAGGTTAGAATCTTTAGACCCAAACTGTCCACTTAAAGTTTTATAGAGGCGGATAAATAGTTTTTCTATTGACTTAACAAGAGGCTGGGCATTCCCAATAATGGCACCCGCTTCAATATTCAATGACTTGATTCTCCCTTCATAAGGGAACCCAACAACAATATAGTCAGGCTCAGAAGGTATTTCAATTTGCCTAGAGTACAGAGTCCCAGCGACAACCGTATATGTGCCGACATTGTAAGTACCCCCGGTTATTTCTAAAGCAGTAACCTCATCTCCTAAGACGAACTCACCCATATCAAAATCGGTAAGGTTCAGAGGGTCAGCAGTCTTACGGCTAGATTTATCCAGATAATATGGAATGTGGTCAGCATTAGTCCACCAGGGTAGTGTCGCTTGAGGGAGTGGAGGCATTCTATCCGACTCCCAAGCTGGTCCAATTCTTTCTATTGACTTAGCACCATCCCGATCTACGGCCAGGACAATATGAGTCTTTTGAGAATATGGGTCAGTAACCTCTGAGATACTTTCCACAATCCCGTCACCACCTATCGGCCTGGCAAACCAGCCAACCGTATTGGAAGTGGGAATGATGGCAACGCCAACCAAAGCCCCGGAAGTCGTAAGTACCCACAATATAAAGCGGTCCCTATCCCATAAAGTTTTCTCTATTTTAATATCTGCGTATCTGTCCGCGTCCTTATCATAAAGGTGGCGGATAATATCCTCTGAGAGAATACTGATATCACTGCTTAAATATGAGCCATTCTCTTCAGAATATGAAAAGTTTCTAATTCTAGTTCCATCTCTTGATATAAATATCGAGGCTTTATCAGCCTTGGATGAGTTGACGAATGCTCCCCCATGGGAAGTCTGTTGTCTTACGCTGAATCCAAGCTCTGCTCCCAGGGTCCCACTTCCTTCTACAACAACGTACTCGCCTTCGTCCGTCCCCATGTGGAGACTTCTTTGAGATGACAACCATCTTATTTCTCGAGCTTCACCTGAAGATAGTCTAAAACTAAAGGCATCAGTATCCAGGATTGACCCACTATACCCAGCAAATTCATCCCCCATATCTCCAGCATATCTCTCTCCAGTTAATAGAAAATAGTTATCCAGATTAGATATCCAGGTAGCTGTGGGGTTAGTCTTGGAATTAGAATAGACTGCCCTTCCATCAATAATAGTAGTTACTTTTGGCCAACCTTTAAAATTAGACCAGGCCGATCTTGCCCACTTAGTAGATTGAATATTATTGGTATATCCAGTGGATGCCTGGAAATCAGTGTATCCCACCTGAGTAGGTGAAGTATATGAATCTATTAGGAATACCCC
>CERU01012222.1_pt1 | contig 10906 bp, 20 predicted proteins | sample 530741 | NCBI WGS metagenome assembly CERU01 (sample SAMEA2620925, study PRJEB7988) | marine metagenome | biome: marine biome (ENVO:00000447); feature: deep chlorophyll maximum layer (ENVO:xxxxxxxx); material: "saline water (ENVO:00002010), including plankton (ENVO:xxxxxxxx)" | depth 30 m | reverse complement strand
TTTAGAGAGGCAGTAAGAACTGTGATAGAATACTATGAGGAAAATAATAATGAATGATAAAAATTTTATTGATGAGATGAGAAGACTTGCTTTTGGTACAACAGACCCTAGCTATTATTCACTTCAAGAAGTGTTTGACGAATTATTACAGAGGTCTAATGATCATTACCGTTTAATAGTAGAGAAGGATAGATAACAATGACTAGATTAAAACGAAAGAACGTCAACAATAGACGAAAGGGTGCGCTCGAAAGATTGCTCAAGCAACCCGTCAAAAAGAACCCTGATCAGCGTGAGCTTGTTGATCAGCAAATAGCCACGCTTGAGTCAAGAATTAGGAGCTAACCAATTAACATTAACGAAGCACTAAAGGTAATGCTAAACTATTCAGACTATAACCCTGATGATATAGAATGGCAGAAAGCTTTTAATAATATTACTGAGGCTCTTGGTGTGTACTATGATAAGAGATCAGGTAACTTTGTAACTAAAGATACAGGTAATGTGATATGAATGTATATATGTTAGCCACCGTACAGGCATCAAACTTTATAGAAGATAAACATAAGATGTGTTATATAAATAAAAAAAATGCTGAGTATATTCAAAAGATTATGAAAGATAAACATGATGTTGACTTTAAACTGTTAAAGATAGAGATCATGGATACTGGTAATCTTGAAATGAAAACAAATATAAATATTAATGATGACGCATACGAGTGGGGTAGCCTATGCTCACAGGATACGTAATGTTTTTAGTTATACTGGTGATAGATTTTTTCTTGTACGGTATGATTACAGCTTACTTTGATGGAACTCTAGAGAGGTTAGAGAATAAATTTTATGAGAAGATTACCACCAAATCAACTAAGGAATAGAAACTTGGTAGCTAAACACGCACATAAATTCAATAAGAATCAAGTACATAAAGATAAGCTAAAAGAAAATAAAAAAGGTTATAAAAAACATAAAAAAATAGTTGACACAGACTAAATAGTATTGTATAATTTACATAGTTTTTAATAAATGGAGGTAAGTATGGCAGTAATAAATGGTGAAGCTCACTGGGCAAACATCCTAACACCTAACACTAAGTTCCCCGATCACTATTGGGGTGTAGAATTAGTAGTAGATAGAGAGGTGGCAGAGGATTTTGCTAGTCGTGGGTTCAAGATAAAAGAACTTGAGGCAGGGCCGGCTCTTACTATTAAGAGAAAAGTAAACTGGACTGACAAGTCTGGTACTGTACACACCCGTCAGGCTCCTAGCCTTTACGACAGTAAGAAGCAATTCATAGACTGTCAGGTTGGTAACGGCTCTAAGGTTAGGGTTCAGTATAAAGAATGGCATAGCGGTCAATGGCAGGGACTAGACCTAATAGCTATGCAGGTCATTGATCTTGTAGAGTATAACAATTCTACAGCAGGTTCAGAGTTCGAGGTTGAGGACACTGGTGAAGGGGAGGATGAACTATGAGTACAGAGTCCATGACTCCAAAGTTTAGAACAGATAAGGGAGACTATGATGTCACCCTTTTCTCTGATGAGGGTAAACTTAAATTTAAGTTAGCTCAAAAAGCTGTCGCTGAACTAGCTGACTTGAGTGATAGAGTTATGATTCAGAGAGAAGCATTACAATCATTACGCCAAAGCATTATAGATAATGAATGTAATGATGATACATTTATTAAACCTGAAAGAGCTAGGACTGCTACAGGACAATACAAAGCTGACGATCCTTCTACACCGGATGTAAACGAAGCATACGTTCAGCCTGATAAAGAGGACTAGCAATGTCTTTTGCTAAATATCATTTACCCTGCCCTAGCTGTGGTGGGAGTGATCCTGTTGCCTTGAATGAAGATGGTTCAGCTTGGTGTTTTAGTTGTGACACTAGGTTTCCTAATTATGACAAGGCTGTCGAAGGTGTGGATGTTACACCTAAAGCTAGTGATATACAAACATATCGGAACAATGCTATGAATGATATTGAGGGAAGTTTTGTTGCTCTTGATGACAGAAGTATATCAGTAGACACAGCTAAGAAGTATGGTGTTAAGGCTGTAAAGAATACAAGCTCTAACGTAATCATGCGTCATTACTATCCTTACTATGTAGCAAACGAGATCACAGGATACAAGGTGCGTGAACCAAATAAAATGTTTTCTTGGAGAGGGAACCCACAGGGAAGTGGACTTTTTGGTGAGCAGTTGTTTCAGTCTGGAGGTAAGTACATCACCATAACAGAGGGTGAATGTGATGCCATGTCAGCCTATGAATTACTAGGTTCTAAGTGGCCTGTCGTTTCAATTAAGAATGGTGCGTCTGGTGCTGTGAGAGATATTAGAAACTCACTTGAGTTTATAGAATCTTTCGATAACGTAATCATTAATTTTGATAATGACAAGCAGGGTAGGGATGCTGCTGTTAAGGTAGCTAGACTACTCAGTCCTGCCAAAGCTAAGATACTTACCTTACCTACTGACTTCAAAGATGCTAACGATATGCTGCGTCAAGGTAGACACAGGAGTTATGTTAGTGAGTGGTGGGCAGCAAAGACTTACACACCTTCTGGTGTACTTAATGTAACAGATAACAAAGAGAAGTTTGATAACAGGGAACGTAAAGAATCTGTACCTTACCCGTGGGAAGGACTCAATGATAAGCTATACGGACTTAGACAGGGAGAGCTTGTAACTCTGACGGGTGGTACAGGTCTTGGTAAATCTTCTATCACCAGAGAACTAGAACACTGGCTGATAACACAGACCAAAGATAACGTAGGTGTCATAGCACTAGAGGAAGATTGGAAACGAACAGTAGATGGTATCATGTCCATTGAATCTAATGCTAGACTTTATGTGGATCAGGTCAGAGAAGAGTTTACTAAACAGCAGTTAGACGATACATTTAACAGGATGTTTGATGGTGATAACAAAGATAGGGTATGGATACACGCTCACTTTGGAGCCACTGATCTAGATGAAATCTTTTCTAAGATTAGGTTTATGATCGTAGGTTGTAACTGTAAGTGGGTAGTAGTTGATCACTTACATATGCTAGTATCCTCTGCTACTGAGGGAGATGAGAGGCGTACTATCGACAGCATTATGACTAAGCTACGATCTATAGTTGAGGAGACAGGGGCAGGGATGATACTAGTCTCTCACCTACGAAGGGTCGAGGGTAACAGAGGACATGAGAATGGTGTGACAGTAGGACTCAATCACCTTAGAGGTTCTCAGTCTATCGCTCAGTTGTCTGACTGTGTAATAGCACTTGAAAGGAATCAACAGTCGGACGATCAGATAGAGTCTAACACTACACATCTTAGAATACTGAAGTCTAGATACACCGGAGATGTTGGTATGGCTACTCATCTATTGTATGATAGGGAGACAGGCAGACTATCTGAGGTTGATGCGGAGGAGTCAGATGAACTCGCTAGTATTTGACATAGAGACAGACGATATAGATGCAACTAAAATATGGTGCATGAGTATCTGTGATGTAGAGACTGAACACGTTTCTTCTTATTGGGGTGATAAACTTGACGAGGGATTAGAGAAACTAAACAAGGCTAAGAAAATAATAGGTCACAACATAATAGGTTTTGATATACCTGTCCTCAATAGGTTACATCCTGAAACATCTTCTATCTTTAAAGATACTGCTATCGTAGATACACTGGCTATATCTAGGCTACTTAACCCTGTCAGGGAGGGAGGTCATTCTTTACAGGCATGGGGTAGTAAGTTAGGATTACCTAAGATAGAGTTTGATGACTATGATAATTTCTCTATTGATATGGTTAAGTATTGTGAACGTGATGTACTACTTAACAAAAGAGTTTACGACATACTCAGGAGAGAGGCCAAAGGATTTGGTGCTGAGTCTATTAAACTAGAACAAGAGACTGCTCGTATCATAGCAGACCAACGGAAACATGGATTCTTATTTGACCAGAAAGCAGCATCTCTTTTAAATGCTGAGTTGAATGAGAAGCTTACTAATGTAGTAAAAGAAGTACATAAAGAATTTAAACCGCACACCACCTATCATATACTTAGACCATCATACAAGAAGGATGGTTCTATTTCTAGGATGGGAGAGTTTCGTAACGAGAAGAATAAATCTGGTACAGTTAGAAAGTCTAGGTTATCAGATGAAGAGTTTGAAACCATGCAGTCTGAGGGGGAGGTGGTAAGATCAGAAGTTATTCCTTTTAACTTAGGTTCTAGAAAACAGATAGGTGAGTACTTACAAGAGTTTGGTTGGAAGCCTAGTAAGTTCACACCAACTGGTCAACCTATTGTAGATGAGGGTACTTTAAAAACCATAAAGGATATACCCCAAGCTCAGTTAATAGCTGACTATCTTTTGTATCAGAAGCGTATAGCACAGATTGATTCTTGGTTTGATAAGGTAAAGGATGACGGTAGAGTACATGGGTTTGTTATTTCTAACGGTACTATAACTGGACGTATGACCCACCGTGATCCTAATATGGCTCAAGTACCTAGCATTAATTCTCCTTTTGGTAAGGAGTGTAGGTCTTGTTGGATTGTACCTGATGGATACAAACTGGTAGGCATAGACGCTTCAGGACTAGAACTTAGAATGTTAGCACACTATATGAATGATGAGGATTACATAAATGAAATCATCCACGGAGACATACACACCACTAATCAAAAGCTTGCAGGACTTGAATCTAGAACTCAGGCGAAGACTTTCATCTATGCCCTCATATACGGAGCCGGAGATGCAAAGCTTGGAACAGTGGTTGGAGGAAACAAAAAAGATGGTGCAGAACTTAAACAACGCTTCCTTAATAATCTCCCATCACTTAAATCTCTTAGAGACAGAGTTTCGAGAGCGTCAGGAAAGGGTTCGATTAAGTCATTAGATGGTCGCAAACTATTTGTAAGATCACAGCACAGCGCACTTAACACTTTGTTACAGGGTGGGGGTGCTGTTGTTATGAAGAGAGCTTTAGTTATTCTTAGTAAGGCAATAAGCAAAATGGACGCACACTTTGTTGCTAACATACATGATGAATGGCAATTAGAAGTTGACAAGAGCAAAGCTGATATGGTAGGATGGCTTGGTGTAGATGCAATAAAACAAACAGCAGAATACTATAACCTTAATTGTCCTCTTGATGGGGAATACAAGGTGGGGAGTAACTGGAGTGAAACACACTAGTAGTAGGGCCGGAGATTTATCAGAGTACTATGCGGTAACTTGGTTGTGGGATCAAGGTTATGAAGTCTTTCCAAATGCAGGTAGTCAAGGCATGGTTGACATGATAGCGTGGAATCCTGAGACTCAACAAACAATATTAATAGATGTAAAAACAGAAGGCGATAAATCAAAGGGACATGGTAATCATGTTAGAACTAAACGACAAAAATCTAAGAACGTAAGAATACTTCTTTACAATAGAGAAACTCGTAAGCTTAGATTTATGGAGCACAAAGATGCCTAACATAGTAGATGATATATATGAAGCACTAATGCCTTTAACCAAAGGTAAACATTTAGATATATCAGATCAAGATATAGAACAGTTTGGGGAACGCATGAAGTCTGCGTTAAACGCTTGGGCTAGACCGCCTAGAAGAGATTCTTCATTCTCTCTTAGGATGTCAAACATAGGTAAGCCTGTCCGTAGGTTATGGTTTGACAAGAACAATCAAGTAAAAGAAGACAAGCCACACCCTAAAACATTTATAAAGTTTTTGTATGGTCATCTACTTGAAGAAGTATTACTTATGTTATCTAGACTAACAGATAATGAAGTAGATTCTGAACAGAAAGAAGTCGTAGTGGATGGTGTGTGTGGTCACATGGACTGTAAAATAAATGGTGAGGTTGTCGATATAAAGACAGCATCAGGCTTTGCATTTAGAAAATTTAAAGATGGGTCACTAAGAGAGGATGATCCCTTTGGATATATCAGTCAGCTAACAGGTTATGAAGAAGCAGAGGGAACTGAAAATGGTGGTTTCTTAGTAATAAATAAAGAGAACGGAGAGTTATGTTTCTTTTCACCTGACGATCTAGATAAGCCTGTTATCAGGAGGAAAATATCTAGTGTAATAAAAGCTATAAATAAAACTAAACCACCTGAAGAACTTTGTTATGAACCTGTTGATGATGGTAAAAAAGGTAATAAAAAATTACATAAGAACTGTACATTTTGCCCTCACAAGTTTGAATGTTTTAAAGATTCTAATGATGGTGAAGGTCTAAGAACTTTTAAATATAACAGAGGGTTAACTTACTTTACTAAAGTAGTTTCGACACCAAGAGTCGAGGAAGTTTTATGAATGGGAGAACAAGTAAGGAAATTAATCGTAGAGCAAAAGAACTTTTGTTAGAGTGGATGCAATCTTTAGTTGACAAAGAGTCAGCAAAGAAGTATAATATGAATAACGTCCTTTCATTCACACCAAAACAAACCCACCTATATTATAATGATGGTACTTATCATGTAAGTGCTTATACATATAAATGGTTTATCAATCAAATTAAAAAATTATATTCTTATAAAGAACTACAATCAATTACTCTTGCTGATTGTAAGGAAGTTTCTTCTTGAAAATAAGAAAGGGATACAGAAAACGTAGGGTTGTAAGACCTGTAGAAAAAGACGTACCTGCTACTTATGATTCCAAGTGGGAGTATTCTTTACATCAAGGAACTTTAAAGAACTGGAAACATCATAGTGATACAGTTGAGTACACTATTGAACATAAGTATCATCCTGATTTTATAAGGGTGATAGGTAAGAAAACAATTTTACTAGAAGCTAAAGGTAGGTTCTGGGATTACCAAGAGTATAATAAATATACATGGGTAAGAAAAGCTTTACCTAAAAACACTGAACTAGTGTTCTTGTTCTCTGATCCTTATGCTCCTATGCCTCAAGCTAAGAAGAGAAAAGATGGATCAAAACGTAGTCATGCTGAGTGGGCTGAAACAAATGGTTTCACTTGGTACAGTGAAGAAACACTACCTGATGATTGGACGGAGAAGTAAATGAGTATTGATAATGCAACACCTGAAGAGTGGGATGATGTAAACAACGAACTAAAAAAAGATGAAAGTACTTGGTCAACTAAAGTAATAGCTGATGTTGTTAATGAAACATTTAAAGATATAAATAACCCTAGTCACTACAATAGTGGAGATGTAGAATGTATTGATGGGATAAAGGCATCACTTTCTAAAGAAGAGTTTGAAGGTTACTTGCATGGTAACATTATAAAATATGTATGGAGATTTAGATACAAAGGCGGTGTCAAAGATTTACGGAAAGCAGAATGGTACTTAAAAAAACTAATAGAAGAGATTGATAAATGATAGGCGAAATGTTTTTTAAAGATATTGATGGAGATGTATGGCAGTACGAATTAAAAACAAATCCAAGAGAAGCAATATATTGGGATACTTATAAATTAAAAGTAAGTGATATAAAAGTTTTGGGTAGTGCTGATAAAGAAACTAAAAACAGAGTGCGCCTAGAAATATACAAGGACATTGAAAATGTGGGATCGCAAAGCTGAACGCATAGCTAAGTATAATAGAAAGAAACAAAACACCTACTACAAAAAAACTAGTAAAGGAAATAAAATTAAACACAATGAATCAGAGCAAGATAGGCGAACAAGATTATTTAGGAATTAAAATAAACTATGATCTAGAAGATTATCTAGATTCTTTTACTCTATCTACAATAAAAGATAGGTATCTTTGGGAGAATGAAACTCATGCTCAAGAGGCTTTTGCTCGCGCCAGTATATTTGGTGCTACTTTTAAAGGACATACTGATTACGATCTTGCACAAAGACTTTATTCATACGCTAGTGTTCACTGGTTCATGTTTAGCACTCCTATCCTTAGTAACGGGGGTACTAGCCGTGGCCTACCTATCAGTTGCTTTCTTAATTTTGTTCCTGATTCCCGCAATGGGTTATCTACTCATTATGATGAGAACATATGGCTCGCAAGTGGAGGTGGAGGCATCGGTGGATGTTGGAGTAGTGTGCGGAGTAATGGCGTGGACACTTCTAACGGTTCTAAGTCTACTGGTTCCATCCCTTTCATGCACGTTGTAGACTCTCAGATGTTAGCCTTTAATCAAGGCGTTACAAGACGAGGAAGTTATGCAGCATATATGGATGTGTCTCACCCTGAGATAGAAGAGTTTATAAACATGAGGAAGACTACAGGTGGAGACTTAAATAGAAAATGTTTGAATCTTCATAATGCAGTTAGTATATCCAATGAGTTTTTAGAGGCTGTTAAATTAGATAAAGATTGGAGACTTATTGATCCTAAGACTAACACAGCAGTTAAGACAGTATCTTCCCGTGATCTATGGTTTCAGATAATACAAACAAGAATGGAGACAGGAGAGCCTTACATTGTTAATCTTGATATATGTAACGAGGCTCTACCAGAAGAACAAAAGAAACTAGGACTAGAGATTAAACAAAGTAACTTATGTTCTGAAATAACTTTACCTACCAATGAAGAGAGGACAGCAGTTTGTTGCTTGTCTAGCGTAAACTTAGAACACTTTGATTATTGGTCTAAAGATGATCAGTTTATCCCTGATCTAATTACTATGCTAGATAATGTTCTTCAAAACTTTATTGATAGTGTTCAAGGTAAAGGAGGTTACGATAAGGCTGCTTACTCTGCTATGCGTGAGAGGTCTATAGGTTTAGGTGCTATGGGTTTTCATAGTTATCTTCAAAGAAACAACATAGCTTTTGAAAGTATGTATGCTTCTTCTTTCAACAACAAGGCTTTCTCTTACATAAAAGACAGAGCATCTGCGACTACTCGTAAGCTTGCAGAAGAAAGAGGAGAAGCTCCTGACATGAAGGGTAGTGGTAAACGTAACGCACACCTTCTTGCTATAGCTCCTAATGCTTCTAGCTCTATTATATGTGGTGGTACTAGTCCATCTATAGAACCTATCAGAGCTAATGTGTATACACACAAAACTTTAACTGGGAGTTTTAAAGTTAAGAACAAGTACTTGGATGATCTTCTACTTGAACTTGTTCCTACTAAAAAGAAACGTGATGAAATATGGAAAGACATAGCAGCACATGAAGGATCAGTGCAGCACTTAGATATACTGTCAGATTCACAGAAAGAAATATTTAAAACTGCTCCTGAGATAAATCAAATATGGATAATAGAACACGCTGACATGAGACAAAATTATGTGTGTCAAAGTCAAAGTGTAAATTTATTTTTTAAACCACCACACTACGAGGCTGATCAAGAAATACACGATGAGTTTCTACAGTACGTCAATGATGTACATTGGGCGGGAGCAACTAAATTAAAATCACTTTACTATTTAAGGTCTGACTCTGCTAGGTCTACAGAAAATGTTAATATAAAAATACCTAGAATAAAGTTAGATGAAGAGGGGTGTCTAAGTTGTGAAGGGTAAAGTCATAGAGGTAAAATGGGATGATGCTTGGATTGATACTGAAGATGTGCTAATATCTGAGGCTAGAAAATTAAAAGCGGTATCCCGTTCTACCGTAGGTTGGTTAGTATCTGATAATGAAAATGAACTTATACTTGCTACCGATATGTATCACAATGATAAAGACAAAGATTATGTTAATGCAATTATGGTTATACCAAAAGGTATGATAATAGATTATTGGGAGTATGAAGTAGATGAGTCTATTAGGAACTAGAGATTATTACAAACCGTTTGATTATCCGTGGATGTTTAACTACTACGTCCAACAGAATCAAATGATGTGGTTGCCAGAAGATGTACCACTTCACAATGATGTTAAAGATTGGCAGGACATGACATCACATGAAAAGAATTTACTAACTCAGATATTTAGATTGTTTACACAATCAGATGTAGACGTAGCCTCTGGGTACATAGATAAGTACATGAGAGTTTTTAAAAAGCCAGAAGCTAGGATGATGATGTCTTCATTTGCTAACATGGAGTCAATACATCAACACGCTTACAGTCTACTATTAGATACTGTAGGAATGCCAGAGAACGAGTATAAAGCATTTGCTGAGTATGAAGCTATGGCTGATAAGCATAAGTATCTTAGTGGCTCTACGCTCAAGATAAACAACAAAGAATCTATAGCTAGAAACTTAGCAATCTACTCAGGGTTTACAGAGGGCTTGCAATTATTCAGTAGTTTTGTTATACTATTAAACTTTCCTAGATTCGGAAAGATGAAAGGGATGGGGCAGATAGTTACTTACAGTATACGAGATGAGTCACTACACGTTGAAGCTATGACTCAACTCTTTAGAGAGTTTATAAAAGAGAACGTAGATATTTGGACAGATGATTTTAAAAAAGAAATCTACTCTGTGTGCAGAGAGATGGTTAAACTAGAGGATAAGTTTCTTGATTTAGTATTTGAAATGGGAGACATACAAGGATTGACTAAGGCTGAGATGAAAGAATATATTAGATACATAGCAGACAGACGGCTACTACAGCTAGGACTAAAACCTAACTATGGTATTAAAGATAATCCTCTTGATTGGCTTGATGATGTACTAGGTGTCGAACACCAAAACTTTTTTGAAGGTAGGGCTACTACTTACATGAAGGCAGGGTTGAAAGGTAATGTAGAAAATATAAGTTTTGCAAGTGTATAGTATTATGGACAATAACCAAGAAGCAAACTTAGTATCTTTCAAAGTAGTACTCACAAGGGACGGTACAATTATGACTGAGTTTAGTCATCTTCCTTTAGGTCATGCTGAAAAAATATTTCACAAAGAAGACTATGATGTTATATCTAAGATTATATCTGAGGGTAGAAAAAAACTAGAGCCTATGCACGAATACATTGAAAAAGAAATACAATCTAT
>CERU01015724.1_pt1 | contig 10950 bp, 12 predicted proteins | sample 530741 | NCBI WGS metagenome assembly CERU01 (sample SAMEA2620925, study PRJEB7988) | marine metagenome | biome: marine biome (ENVO:00000447); feature: deep chlorophyll maximum layer (ENVO:xxxxxxxx); material: "saline water (ENVO:00002010), including plankton (ENVO:xxxxxxxx)" | depth 30 m | reverse complement strand
AACTGCGGCGCTGGCTATCACGACGTGTTCAAGCAGCCAGCGACACCCGGCGTATGCGACAAGTGCGGATCGACCGAGTTCAAGCGCCGTCCCGACGACAATGAGGAGACGGTACGCAAGCGGATGCAGGAATATCGCGGCAAGACCGCGCCGATCCTGCCCGGCTACGAACAGCGCGGCATCGTCAGCCGGGTCGATGGCATGGCCTCGATCGAAGACGTTACGCACGCGATCGACGCTATCCTCACCCGCTGATCCCACTCGGGTTTCCATGACCCGGCACATGACCTAAGGCCGACCTCTCGAAAGAGGGAGATTGGTCTTATGCGCCTTGCCGGAACCCTGTTTGCCGCTGCTGCGCTTGGCTGTGCGGCGCCATTGTCCGCCGAGGTTGCGGAAACCACCGCCAGCGGCTTCGTCACGCGTGACATGGCCGAGATTGCGGCTACCCCGATGCAGACCTGGCTGGCATTGATCCGTCCGGGCGCGTGGTGGAACGATGCGCATACATGGTCGGCAGATGCGGCCAACATGACGTTGACCCCGCAGGCGGGCGGCTGCCTGTGTGAACGCGTGCCGGGCGAGGACCGCGCCGACGGCTTTTCGCTCGATGGCAGTGTGCAGCACATGGTCGTGGTCCAGGCTTACCCGTTGAAGAACCTGCGCATGCGCGGGGGGCTGGGTCCATTGCAGGGCGAACCCGCCACCGGTGTACTGACGATTACTCTGGAAGAGATCGACGGCGGGACACGGATCCGCTGGGAATATGTAGTCGGCGGCTACATGCGTTACGAAGTGCCGACTATCGCTGCCGCGGTCGATCAGGTGATGAGCCAGCAGTTGCACGGGCTGCGCGATCATCTGGGCGCGCTCGGCGGAGCCCCGGCGACCGTGCCACGAGACAGCGATCCTGCGCCGGCTGAGGAGGCAAGCCTCGAAGACCAGATCGACGCGCTGGACGGGGCGGGGTAGGCGAAGAGCCAAGTCGGGGACGCCAAGGGGCCGCCGCCGCCGCCGCCGATGCCTGACTAAGGGTTTTGACGTATGGCGGCCGATGGGCTAGGGCCGGACCTTCTCGGACGACAGCGGCCGCATGGGTCGCTGTGGATCTCGCTGCGCGCTGGGCAGTTGACCTTGGCGTCGAATCCCCCTAAGCGCGCGGTTCATTCGACATTGCGGCGATTCCGGCGGGTGGCAGTGATATCTGCGTCAAGCCGGATTTTGCGTTAGGCAGGGGCCGCAAGCGTCGGATTGAGCGATGAGATAGGACCGCCGGCCTCACCGGCGCCTGTGGAGCATGGAGAAGTAAGTGGCTCGTATTGCCGGGGTAAACATCCCCACCAACAAGCGCGTGATCATCGCGCTCACCTATATTCACGGTATCGGCCGTAACAACGCCGTCGAGATCGCCGACAAGCTCGGTATCGATCACACCCGCCGCGTGCAGGACCTTTCCGACGAGGAAGTCCTGCGCATCCGCGAGACGATCGATGCGGATTACACCGTGGAAGGCGACCTTCGCCGCGAAACCGCGATGAACATCAAGCGGCTCATGGACCTGCGGTCCTACCGCGGTCTGCGTCACCGTGCCGGTCTGCCCGTTCGCGGCCAGCGCACTCACACCAACGCCCGCACCCGCAAGGGCAAGGCCAAGCCGATCGCTGGCAAGAAGAAGTAAGCGCAGGGGCATACCCCGCGCTTTTGCCTTCTTGATAGATTAGAGGAATACAGACCATGGCACGCGAACCCGGCCGCGTTAGGCGCCGCGACAAAAAGAACATTTCCAGCGGCGTTGCGCATATCAACGCCAGCTTCAACAACACGATGATCACCATCACCGACGCACAGGGCAATGCGATCAGCTGGTCCAGCGCCGGCATGATGGGCTTCAAGGGCAGCCGCAAGTCGACTCCCTATGCTGCGCAGGTCGCCGCCGACGACGCGGGCCGCAAGGCCGCCGAGCATGGCGTGCGCACCCTTGAAGTCGAAGTGAAGGGCCCGGGCTCGGGCCGCGAAAGCGCGCTGCGCGGTCTCGCGGCAGTGGGCTTCACCATCACTTCGATCCGCGACGTGACGCCGATCCCGCACAACGGGGTCCGTCCTTCCAAGCGTCGTCGCGTCTGATCCGTACCTGCCTGGCGGCTCGCTGACGCGGGCCGCCGACACCCTCTCACGGACCGGACGCTCTTACCGAAGAGCGCCGGTCCTGCCCGCATCCGAACCAGGGGATTTTCATGTCCGTCAACATTAAGAACTGGCAGGAACTCAAGAAACCCAGCGTCCTTGATATCAAGGCAGCTAGCGACAAGCCTCACAAGGTCACCTTCGTCGCCGAACCGCTCGAGCGGGGCTTCGGCCTGACGCTCGGCAATGCGCTGCGGCGCGTGCTCCTGAGCTCGCTGCAGGGCGCTGCGATCACTTCGATCAAGATCGAAAACGTACTCCACGAATTCAGCTCGCTCGCCGGCGTGCGCGAAGACGTGACTGACATCGTCCTCAACGTGAAGCAGATCGCGCTGAAGATGGAAGGCGAAGGCATGAAGCGCCTGCAGCTTTCCGCAACCGGCCCGGGTGAAGTGACCGCGGGCGATATCGCGGTTTCGGGCGACATCGAAGTGATGAACAAGGATCTCGTGATCTGTCATCTCGATGAAGGCGCGACGCTCAACATGGAACTGACCGCGGACACCGGCAAGGGTTACAGCCCCGCCGTGATGAACCGTCCGGCCGACGCGCCGATCGGCCTGATCCCGGTCGACAGCCTGTATTCGCCGGTTCGCCAGGTCAGCTACAAGGTCGAGAACGCCCGCGTTGGCCAGGAACTCGACTACGACAAGCTGTCGATCACCATCGAAACCGACGGCACCGTCTCGCCCGAAGACGCCGTGGCCTATGCCGCGCGCATCCTTCAGGACCAGCTGACGCTCTACGTCCACTTCGAAGACGGCATCCCGCAGCCGACCTCGGCCATGATCGGCCAGGCCGCCGAGCCGCAGGAAAGCGACACCAACCAGCTCAACCGTTACCTGCTCAAGAAGGTCGACGAGCTGGAACTGTCGGTCCGTTCGGCCAACTGCCTCAAGAACGACAACATCATCTATATCGGCGACCTCGTCCAGAAGACCGAAGCCGAGATGCTCCGTACGCCGAACTTCGGCCGCAAGTCCTTGAACGAAATCAAGGAAGTGCTCTCGTCGATGGGTCTGCGCCTCGGCATGGACATCCCCGGATGGCCGCCGGAGAACATCGAGGAAATGGCCAAGAAGCTCGAACAGGAACTTCTGGGCTAACGCAATCGGGGTGCCCCGGCGCAGGTCGGGGCTCCCTTCCATCGGCACAGCGCCGGTGGGAATACGAATGGGCGTAGGTGACGGCCCGCAACGGTCACCGGCTTCGGGCTACCTAGAACGGGCCCTTATCGAACAAAGGAAGAGATACGATGCGTCACAAGATTTCCGGCCGCAAGCTGCAGCGCAAGACCGGCCACCGTCATGCCATGCTGCGCAACATGGCTGCCGCGCTGATCAAGCACGAGCAGATCATGACCACGCTGCCCAAAGCCAAGGAAATGCGGCCCTACATCGAAAAGCTGATCACGCTCGCTAAGCGTGGCGGCCTGTCGAACCGTCGTCTGGCAATGAGCCGCCTGCAGGACGAAACGCAGCTCAAGAAGCTGTTCGACATCCTTGCCGAACGTTATTCGGACCGTGACGGCGGCTACAGCCGCGTCATCAAGGCCGGCTACCGCGCCAGCGACGCCGCGCAGATGGCAATCATCGAGCTGGTCGACCGCGACGAAGACGCCAAGGGCCAGGATTCGGGCCCGGTGATGAATGAAGACAGCGAGTTCGAAGACGCCTGAGGCGCTCTCGAATGAAGACATGCGGGGCCGGGCGGGAAACTGTCCGGCCCTTTTGTTTTGCATGGCTGCGGCGGCATGGCACAAGGCGCCCATGATCAGACATGCCATCACCGCCGCCGCGCTGCTCGCCGCTGCTCCGCTTGCTGCCCAGTCCGTCACGCAGGAGCAGATCGAGACGCGCTACGACCGCTCCCTCGCTGCGGGGTACAAGGCGCTGTTCCTGTGCAGCGCGATAGCGAATGCTGAGCGCAACGGTGCCTTGCGGACTGCCGAAAGCGTCTTCGAATGGGAACTGTCGGGCATTCAGGCACCCCTGGGGCCGCTGGCCGATACGATGCCCTACCGGATCGTGCGCGGCGCAGACGGGACTGTCGAAACGGTCTCGGTCGAATGGGCTGATGACGCGCCGCCGCGGATTGCCGTGCATGACTCGCGAATGGGCTGCGCGCAGCTCCCGATCGGGGGACGCCCCGATCCGGTCGTCACCAAGCGGCCCGCCAGCACGATCGAACGCAGTGCGCCGATTGCTGCCACGGGCGCATTGGCTGGCACGTTCGCGCATGGGTTCGGCGATACCTATGGCGAGGGAACGCGCACGACGGCAGTGCTCGCCATGCGCGATGGCGAGGTGCTGGGCGAACGTTATGCGCCAGGGTTCGGGCCCGCCGTGCCGCAGCGCACATGGTCGGTCGCGAAAAGCATCGCCGCGACGCTGGTCGGCATGGCAGTGCACCGCGGCGAGGCGGCAGTGGACCAGTCCGCCGGGCTGGGGATCGACCTCAATGACGCGCGCTCGCAGATAACGCTCGATCACCTGCTGCGCATGGCGTCGGGACGCTATTCGGACACCGCGGGCAACCGCACCGATCCGCTGTATTATGGCGGATCGACCGTGGCCGAAACCGCTCTTCACTGGCCGTTGGTGCATGAACCGGGCAGCATCTTTCGCTATGCCAACAACGACACGCTGGCTGCAGTCAAGGCGATCGAAGCGTCGCTGGCGAAGCAGCCGCCCGCGCAGGTTTTCGCGCAGCTCGGCATGTTCGATACGGTCGCGGAAACCGACTGGCGCGGCGATTACATCCTGTCGAGCCAGGTATGGTCCACCGCGCGCGATCTCGCGCGGCTCGGACAGCTCTATCTGGATGACGGCGTTCTGGCGGATGGCACGCGGGTGCTGCCGGAAGATTGGGCGGACTACGTCTCCGCCCCCGATGGCCCGCAGCCCGATGGCCCCTTCGGCTACGGTGCCGGCTTCTGGCTGCTAGACGCGGTGGACGGCGTCCCCGCCGATACCTTCGCCGCGATGGGGAACCGTGGGCAGTTCATCGTAATCGTGCCGAGCCGTGACACGGTCATCGTCCGGCGGGGCGAGGACCTGGCCGGGCATCGGTTCGATATCGCCGCTTTCACACGCGACGTGCTGGCTTCGCTGGAATGAACCATTCATAAAAACGGCGCCTAAACTGAACAAAGGCTGTCGTCCAAGTTCAGCCTCGTCTCACGCCCGTTCATCTAGATCGATTCTCACAGCCGGGGCATTCCCGCCGCGGCCCTGATGAGGAGACCCTCGAGATGAAACAGTTCAGCAAAACGTTCGCGAAGGGTGGGATCGCAGCGGCAACGGTCGGGGCAATGGCCCTGGCGGGTGCCACACCGGCACAGGCACGCGGCGACGACGACGGGATTTCGGTCGGTGAGGTAATCGCCGGCGCAGTGATCATCGGCGGTATCGCTGCCATTGCCGGTGCTGCCAGCAAGGACCGCAACCGCGACCGCTACGGCTATGATGGCGGCGCCTACCGCTATGACAATGACTACCGCCGCGATGCCTACGCCAGGCGCGGCAATCCGCGCGCCGCAGTGCAGCGCTGCGTCAGCGCCGCACAGGTCGACGCGCGCCGCTCCGGCTATCGCCACGCGTCGGTCACCGATATCCGTAGCGTGAAGGACACGCGCTATGGCTGGAAGGTCAGGGGCACGATGGTTGTCGATGGCCAGCGCGGTTACCGCGATGCGCGCTACGATCGCCGCCGCGACCGGTACAGCGCCCGCGATAGCGGCAAGTTCACCTGCTACGTCGAACGCGGCCGCGTTGCCGATGTCGACTACAGCGGTATTCGCGGACTGCGCTGATCGCGTTTCACGCACCACCACGGGCGGTTCAGGCCTCGTTTAGCCCGGGCCGCCCATTCCTGCCGTATTGCCATACGCGTGCCGGGGTGAGCGCGCGACCACAGGGGATCCATATGCCGACCAGACCATCCATTGCCGCGCTGCCGGCGCTGCTGGCAGCCACCTCGCTGGTGGCCATGCCCGCGCAGGCGGCCGAACTGCCGGTCCAGGCCGCGCCCGCGATAGCACAAACGGTTGCCGCGGCTCCAGCCTGGGCACCGGGCGACGACGATGCCGCAAAGCATCGCCGCTACCGCGATCGCCGTTATCGCGACCGCGGGACCGATGTCGGCGACATCCTCACCGGACTGCTGATCATCGGCGGCATCGCTGCGGTCGCCAGCGCGGTCGACAAGTCGGACGAGCGTGAATACCCGCGCGATGCGCGTTATCCCGATCCCCGCCGCGACACCGATCGCGCCGACGATGTACGGGGGCTCGACCGCGCCGCCGCGATGTGTGTCGAAGCAATCGAACGCGATGCCCGGGTCGACACGGTCGATGCGGTCAACCGCGATGCGAGTGGCTGGAGGGTCGATGGCCGCATGTATGATGGCCAGGCCTTCACTTGCCGGATCGGACCGGACGGGCGGATCGACGGGATCGATTACGGCAGTGGCATGGCCAGTTACGACGCGGGCGGGGCAGGCAGCTACGGCTATCAGCCGGCGACCGACCGGCAATACGGCGCCGACGTCTACGCGGCGGCACGCGCGCGGGCCGATGGCGCGCAGCCTGCCTATCCGGGCGGCCCCCTGCCGGGCGACGACGTGATCGACGGGGATATCGAATACGGGACCGCCTATCGCGGCACCGGCGGCTAGTCGCGGCCGTAGGCCGGCAGCGCGAGGTTCCAGCGGATCGCCGCAAGCCGCAGGCCATATCCCGCGGCGGTTGCAGCCACCCACACCCATTCGCGGCGGATGCCTGCCAGATCGCCCAGCACGGTAACGCTGGCGGAAAGCGCGGCGGCGGTGACATAGAGTTCGGGGCGCATCAGGATCGATGGACGCCCTGCCACCACATCGCGGATGATCCCGCCGACGCAGCCGGTGATCACGCCCATCAGCGCGGCGGTTACGGGCGGTATCCCATATTCGAGCGCCTTGGCCGCGCCGAGCACGGCGTAGGCCGCCAGCCCGAGGCCGTCGGCAATCGACAGGAACCGGCCGGCCCACCATCTCGTCGGGATGAACCACGCGAACAGCGAGACCGCGAGGCAGACCACGGCCACCCCGCCATCGTGGATCCAGAACACCGGGGCACCGATCAGCAGGTCGCGCACGGTGCCGCCGCCAACCCCCGTGACCAGCGCGAAAAATGCCAGCGTGACGAAGGTCTGTCGCTCCTTCGCCGCCACCAGCGCACCGGTCAGCGCGAAGATGGCGACGCCGGCAAGATCGAGCCAGTCGAGCAGGGGGGTCAGGACCTCGGGATTCATACGATAGCCGCGTGCGCGCCGAGGCCTGGCACGATCACGTCCTCGCCGGCCATCCGGCCCGGCTGCTGTTTCCGCTTGCGGGCAGGACGCTGAAGGCCGCTCTGGTATTCCATGTCGTCGAGGCTCCCTAGCCGTGGAGTATCGTGCCGATCGACTCCGCCGCGGCGATGCAGTCGAGATCGGCCCACCTGCGCGAGATCACCTGCATTCCGCAAGGCAGCCCGCCGGTTTCGCCCACAGGCAGGACGGTGGACGGCAGGTTGGGATAGGTCGCGAGCCCCGCCCAGCACAGCGTGCTGCTACCGGGCTGCGGCGTCCCGTTTATCATCACTGGGCTATCGAACACGCGCCCTTCGCTGTGTTCGACCGCGAGGACGGGGGCGGGGGGCGCTAGCACGAAGTCGTAAACTGCGAACAGGCGGGCCCAGGTATTCTCGCTGCGCGCCTGCAGGTCGAGCATGTCGAACCAGTCGCTGGCGCTGGCCCGCTTGCCGCCGGGCCCGGGCATGCCGCGCGCCATCGCGACATTGAGCATCCGCATATATTCGGCATGCTCGGTTGCCAGATCGGGGACGAGCTCGCTTGCGCGGTCGATGGCCATGCCCGCGCGCTCGAGCTCTGCCGCGGCCGCTTCGATGGGTGCGCGCACCGCTGCATCGGTCGGGCAGGATGGGTGGTCGAGCAGCAGCAGCGCCCGGCAGTCTTTCAGCGGCTTGCCGCTTGCCTGAAGCGGGACCGAGCGGGTCAGTTCGACCAGCAATCGCAGATCGGCCGCATTGCGGGCCAGCGGGCCGGCAATGCCCAGCGCGCCATCATGCGCATCCCTGCCGGCAAGTTGCGGGTGCACATGGCCCTGCAAGGGGACGAGGCCCCAGCTGCTCTTGTGCCCCCAGATGCCGCAGAAATGCGCGGGCACGCGGACCGACCCCCCGATGTCGGTGCCGAAGTCGCACGCGACCATGCCGCTGGCCACTGCCGCCGCCGCGCCGCCCGACGATCCGCCCGGAGAACGGCCTGCATCATGCGGGTTGTTGGTCCGGCCATAGACCGGATTGCGCGATTGCCAGTCGGCCAGGTCGGGCGGGACATTGGTCTTGCCGAGGATAACCGCGCCCGCGCCCTTCAGCAGGCTGACGACGCGGGCGTCGGCTTTCGCGATATTGTCGGCATAGGCCTGGTGCCCCCAGCAGGTGGGAAGGCCTTCGACATCGAAGCTTTCCTTGATCGTCATGGGCACACCGAACAGGGGCTGGTCGGCCGCAAACCCCGTATCGGTCAGCGTGCGCGCGCGTTCGAGCGCGCGGTCGAAGTCGGTGACCACCACCGCGTTGATGTGCGCATCGAGCCGTTCGATCCGCGCGATGGCCGCTTCCACGGCCTCGTATGGGGACATCTCGTCATTGCGAATGGCGGTTGCCGTGGCGATCGCGCCGGGCTTGTCGGTAAGTGCGGGGTAACCCATGCTGTCTCCTCTTGCCCCCAATGTCGGACAAGCGGCCAGCGTGGTCAATCGCGCTGTTCTAATCCTGGCGCGTATGCCGCGCGAGCGCCAGCGCGAGCCCATATCCAAGGATCGGCGCGGCGCCGTAGCCGATCAGCACGCTGGGATAATTCGACACGAACGCCGCGAGCGAAAAGCCGAACAGCGATCCCGCCAGCGCATGGCGCGTGGATTTTGCCGCGGGCAGGGCATGCGCAATCATCAGGAAACCGGCAAGCAGTGCCATGCCGAGACCGAGTGCAGCCAGCGGCTCGCGCAGCGCCAGATCGACCAGCACGCGCTCGACGAAGGGCTGTGCGGGCAGTTCGCCGCGCAGCACCGCGCCGATGCTGGCAAGAAAGGCTATTCCCGCGACGGGCACCATGCGCCAATCCTGGCCGGCATTGTAAAGCCCCACGGCGGCCATCATCACGGCAAGCGCGGTCGCGGCATCGGGTTGGAGGCTGGCGGCGAGCAGCGCGGCCAGCAGGATCGGTGGTGCGTAATCCTCGTCTCGCGCTGCCAGCACGACCAACGCGGGCAGCGCAAGCGCCCCGGTATGCAAATTGACTGGTCCCAGAGGCAGCCATCGCGCCACTGCGCCGAGATGGGGCCCGCTGACTAGCGGGACGAGCAGCAGGGCGAGCAGGACCAGCGCAAGCATACGCCGCTCGCGGTCGGCAAGCCGCAACGGCAAGAACGCCGCGATCGGCACAGCTATGAGCAGGGCCAGTGCGTTGGCTACGGGATAGGCAAGCGGTGCGCCGCCCAGCACGAGGTAGAGCAGTCCCGCAGCTACGGGAATGCCGAGCGCGAGCATGATCGCCGCGCGCCCGGCCATTCAGCGGTCCTTGCTCGTCGCAGGAAGGGCCGCGCCGTCAGCCACCCGATCAGACGTGGATGGGCTTGCCTTGGACTGCCATCGCCGCTTCCTTGATCGCTTCGGAATGCGTCGGGTGGGCATGGCAGGTGTAAGCGATATCTTCGGACGTAGCGCCGAATTCCATCGCCTGGGTCGCCTGCGCAATCATCGTCCCGGCAACGCTGGCAATCGCCCAGACGCCGAGCACGCGGTCGCTTTCGGCTTCGGCGATGATCTTCACGAAGCCGTCGGGTTCGTGATTGGTCTTGGCGCGGCTGTTGGCCATCATCGGGAACTTGCCGACTTTGACCTTGGACTTGTCGCCGCCCATCTTCTCGATGGCTTCTTCCTGCGTCAGGCCGACACCGGCAAACTCGGGCCAGGTGTAGACCACGCCGGGGATCAGATCGTGGTTCACGATGCCCGTCTGCCCGGCGACATTCTCGGCGCAGGCGATGCCTTCATCCTCGGCCTTGTGCGCCAGCATCGGGCCAGGCACGACGTCGCCGATTGCCCAAACGCCGTCGACCTTGGTGCGGAAATCGTGATCGATCTCGATCTGGCCGCGCTGGTTGGTTTCCAGGCCGATGTTTTCCAGCCCCAGCCCGTCGGTGTTCGGGCGGCGGCCGATCGATACCAGCACGCAATCTGCCTCGAGCGTTTCCTCGTCCCCGCCGGCGGCGGGTTCAAGCGTGAGCGTGGCTTTCTTGCCCTTGACCGTGCAGCCGGTGACCTTGGTCGACAGGCGCAGTTCCATGCCCTGCTTCTTGAAGATCTTGGCTGCTTCCTTGCGAACATCGTCGTCCATGCCGGGCAGCAGCTTGTCGAGATATTCGACCACGGTCACCTGCGCGCCGAGCCGGCACCAGACCGAACCGAGTTCGAGCCCGATCACGCCGCCGCCGATGACGACCATCTTTTTCGGCACTGCGTTGAGTTCGAGCGCGCCGGTGGAATCGACCACCACCTGCTTGTCGTTGTCGACCTCGACACCGGGCAGCGGGGTCACCGAGGAGCCGGTTGCGATGATGATGTTCTTCGCGGTGACCGTTTCGTCGCCGACCTTGACCGTATGCGCGTCCTGGAAGGTGGCGTGGCCGTTCTTCCAGTCGACCTTGTTCTTCTTGAAC
>CERU01112191.1_pt1 | contig 10974 bp, 16 predicted proteins | sample 530741 | NCBI WGS metagenome assembly CERU01 (sample SAMEA2620925, study PRJEB7988) | marine metagenome | biome: marine biome (ENVO:00000447); feature: deep chlorophyll maximum layer (ENVO:xxxxxxxx); material: "saline water (ENVO:00002010), including plankton (ENVO:xxxxxxxx)" | depth 30 m | reverse complement strand
AAAGCTTTTGCACATCAAAAGGCTACTACTGCCTTTATTCAAAAAAATCCCAAATGCTTGATAACTTCAGACCCGGGCACTGGTAAAACCAGAAGTGTCCTTGATGCTTATGTTCAAGGTAAAGAAGATAAAGGTCGCTTGCTTGTACTTGCGCCTCTATCAATACTTCAAGCTTCATGGGGGGAAGACATACTAAAGTTTACCAATGGCTTACAGTATGAAATTGCCTATGCACGTAATCGTCAGAAAGCATTTGAGTCAGATACACCTGTTGTAATTACAAACCATGATGCAGTTAAGTGGTTACTTAAAAACCAGGTGCACCTTAAGGATTTCAATACTATATGCATTGACGAATTTACTGCATTTAAAAACAAGGATAGTCAACGCAGTAAAGCACTTGCAAAAATTGTATCCAACTTCAAATACCGTATTGGTATGTCGGGTACACCTAACAGCAATACAATACTTGACCTATGGCATCCGTGCTATGTAATTGACGATGGTAAAAGACTTGGCCCCAAGTTCTATACATTCAGGTCTAACGTATGCACATCCAGATACAATGGCTTTGCTAACGAATGGGTTGATAAATCGAATGCAGAAACCCTGGTTGCTGCTGCAATTAAAGATATTAACATACGGTATAAGCTTGAAGAATGTATTGACATGCCAGCTACATCCAGAAGGTTTGTGTATACAACTTTACATAAAGATGTGCAGCTTGAGTACGATACCTTTGAAGAAGAGTCTGTACTGTATACAGAAGAATCAACTATTAACGCAGTACATGCAGGCGCTAAAGTTAAAAAGCTGCTGCAGTTATGTACCGGTGCAATCTACGATGAGTTCGGTAATGTCGTAAAAATACATAAAGAAAGATATGACATGGTTATGTCCTTGATCGTAGAGCGTAGACATTCACTCGTTGCTTTCAACTGGAGACATGAAAGAGAACAGCTTGTAGCTCTGGCAGAAAAACAAAAAATAAAATATGCAGTAATTGATGGCCAGACTCCATCTAACAAACGTGCAGATATTGTAGAGAGATTCCAGGCTGGGCAATTGCAATGTATCTTTGCGCATCCACAGTCTACAAGCCACGGCTTAACTCTTACAAAAGCTAACACAGTTATATGGTCATCACCTACGTACAACGCTGAACACTTCCAGCAATTCAATAGAAGAATATATCGGGCAGGGCAAACTAAAAGAACTGAGGTGATATGCATTGCTGCCCGTCATACATGGGAAACAGAAGTGTATAAAAAACTAGAAAAGAAATTAACAAGGATGGAAGACTTGTTAGGCACTTTAAATACTTTGAGGAAAAAACATGGACGACCTACTAAACAAATACAAACAATTTAATATAGACAATTTGATTAGACAAAAACTAGAACATAGACATGAAACAGAACTATTAAATAAACAACTAAAAGAGATTAAAGAAAAAGACCGGCTACTGGATTCAGTGCTGATTGAAAAGATGGATGCACAAGGACTAACCCGGACTGCAAACGATATGTCATCTGTAACCATTAAAGAAGAATCAGTACCCGAAGTAGAAGACTGGGGTGTTCTTCATGAACATATACAGAAAACTGGTGAATTTTCTTTATTACACAGAAGAGTTAGTTCAGCTGCTTGGAATGAATCAGTCAAAATAAAAGACGTTCCCGGTGTAAAAGCCACTCAACTTCGCAAAGTTAACTTACGTAAACTATAAGGATAATGATATATGGCAAATGAAATAGCATTAGCTACTGACAAAATGCCTGCGCATGTTAAACAAAGTGCAGGTCGTGGTAACGAAAATGTGTCTAGTGATAGCATGACAATACCACGTATTAAACTACTACAGAAAATGTCTCCTGAAGTAGATAAGCATCATGCAAACTTTATTGAAGGTGCTGACCCGGGTGACTTCTTGAATAGTTTGACTAATGAAAACTATGGATCTGACCTCTATACAATCAGTGTCACTTTCAAAGATGACCATGTTGTATGGAAAAAGCGAGAAGCTGGCGGTGGTTTTCTAGGTACTTATCGCAGTGCAGCAGAAGCTGAAACTGCTATAAAAGAGCAGGATAAACCCGATGAGTATGACATTGTGCAAACTCATTCACATGTTTTGCTTTTAAAAGATCCTAAAACCGGTGTACTATCAATGCCTGTAATAATGGATTTTGCAAGTTCTAAGCTACGTGTATCACGAAGCTGGAACTCTCAAATCAATATTAAAGGAGGAGATAGGTTCTCTGGTTTATGGAAACTGTCTGCAGTTGCAACCCAGAATCGTTCTGGTCAACAGTTCATGAACTTGGATGTATCGTTTGAAGGCTGGGCACAGGATGCCGACTACAAACTAGCTGAAGAGTTTTATGAAAAAATGAAGGATGTAACTATAGAAGCTTAGTCTCGCAGGGGGCCTCAGTTTGTTCCAACCCCGACCCCGTATCTCATCAAACTGGGGCTCCTCTTTTAATTTAGTTAACAAGGGTATACACTATGGATATAATTTTCCTCCCCCTGTTTCCCAACAGGACTTAAGCCAAACTCTAGTAGTTTGGCTTCTTTTTCTAAGGGGCGATGCATATCTCCGAGGTTCTAACAACACCTCAAAAAACACCATGTCAGAGCCGTGTGGTTACACTATTCTCATTTTATACAGATGCCCCTAAAGATTCATCGTCTGTATAAACTGTAAAGCGATTTTGCATCGGTTAAAAAAAGTGATATTGCAAAGAATAGTAGGCTCACCATTAAAAGGAGTAAGAAAATGGAAAAGAAATTTAAAATAGTAGCCTCAGTGATAATGATACAGTGGAATGATAATCCTAATCTACAAATCTGTTGGAATGATATGCCAAAAGGGTTAGATCAGGATTTTCAAGACTGGCTCTCTACGGTAGAGAGAGAAAGGAACCTAGCGGAGGCTGGATAATTAAAGGAGAATGAAGAATGGGACTAGATCAATATGCAGGATGGTTAATCGTTAAACCAAAAAACAAAGATGAAAAAGTTATAGATATAAATACATATGAAGCAGACAAAGAAGATCCATATTGGGATTGTGAACAAGAAATGGTATTCGAGTGGCGCAAACATGCACGACTACATGAATACATGCGACAGCTTTGGCATCACAGACTTAATGTTAAAGCTCCTTATGGAGTAATGGCAGATGATTTTAACTGCCAGAAATTATTTTTGGATTGGGAAGACATAAATATATTACAACGTACTATACAAACTGAAAAGTTACCCGTTTGTAATGATGGTTTCTTTTGGGGGCAACAGTTCCAAGAACAAAGCGTAAAAGATTATTACGAACAGGACTTTGAGTTTACACAAAAAGCATTTGAATGGTTAAAAGAAAATAAAAAAGTATGGTATGAATGCTGGTGGTAGCCATGACTTGTAGACGCCATCGAAAAATTAAAACTTTAAAACCAGGTGTAGATAAACATATACCTATAAATCTAGGTGAACAAGGTGGACGGCCACATAAAAAGTTTACTATATCTTTTACATTCATAACGGGGCTTGCTGCATTAGCAAGCCTCATCTTGTATTTACTGAGGGGTTAACAATGACTGACGAAGAAATATTACCGACAAGTTTTGATGAATTATCAGATGACCAAAAAAATACATTGTACATACGTTGGGCCAGAGAGCATGTACAACATGAACATATTATGGATTTTTTTAGTTACGATGAAAAATTCAAAAAACACTTACATAACATGCTAAGACTCTGTTCTGCTGTTTATCCATACAATGATTCTTTTTTTACAGATATAGGTATGACTATGTATTACAACTTTATAGATACTATCAAACCTCATGTCCGTGAAAAGTTTGAAACAGAAACAGATTTTGCTATGGCAGCAATGCCAGACACAGTTGACCAGGAAGTTGATGAATATTTCCAAAAGCAAATAGATAAACCAAAGTGCGAGATATAATATGACAGTAGATCTTGATAAGCTAAGTGTATTAGTTCTTGATTTTGAAACTTATTTTGACCCTCATTATTCTCTGAAAAAACTTACGACTGCAGAGTATGTTAACGGAGATCAGTTTAAAGTATGGGGGCTGGGGGTTCGTTTCTTTTCAGAACAGGAAGCAGATTGGCTAAATGAAAATGATATAGAAGCTTTTTTGCAAGATGTTGACTGGGATAACACAGCTGTAGTTTGTCATAATGCTTTATTTGACGGCTATATTCTAACTCAATACTACAACGTACACCCTGCTTTTTACTATGATACTGCAGCTATGGCTCGCGGCATTGACCCAATGCAATCAGCAAAGCTGTCTGAAGTATGTAAAAGGTTATGGCCTGACGATGAACAGATGCGTAAAGGAGATGAGCTAGTATCAGCAAAAGGTATTGTAGACTTACCTCCGGATATTGAAGACCAGATTGCAGGTTACTGCAAACAGGACGTAGACCTTACTCACAGTATCTATAATAAATTGAAGTCTAAGATCCCGGATACAGAGTTGCATATTATTGACCTTACAACCAAGATGTTTGTTGAGCCTAAGCTGACCGTAGACCGTGAACTCTTAACCAAATATCGTGACCGCATAACACAGGAAAGTAAAGAAAAAATAGAAGCTTGCGGAATAGATAAAAAAGTTTTGTCCAGTAATCAACAGTTTAGCGCCTATCTTGAATCAATAGGTATTAATCCACCTATGAAGACCAGCCCTACTACCGGCAATAAAATACCCGCACTTGGGAAAAATGATGCCGGTTACAAACAAATGGTTAGAAAGTATCCAGAACATAAAAATTTATGGGAAGCACGGATAGCAGTTAAATCAAGAATTGAAGAAACCAGGGCCCAGAGGTTTTTAAATGTTATCAACAAGGATGGGTCCATAAGTGTCCCATTAAGATATTATGCGGCACATACAGGCAGATTCGGTGGCACTGACAAACTTAATATGCAAAACCTACCCAGGGGTTCTGAGTTACGTAAAGCATTACAAGCACCCGAAGGGCATCTAGTATACGTTGCTGACTTATCAAATATTGAAGCCCGTGTCCTGGCGTGGATTTCAAATCAAACAGACTTACTACAAGAATTTGCTAACGGAGAAGATATATACAGTAACTTTGCTTCTAAAATATACAAGAAACCTATAAACAAGGACGACAACCCAGTAGAGAGGTTTGTAGGCAAGACTGCAATACTTGGCCTTGGGTATGGTATGGGTTACAAAAAGTTCGCTTTCACGCTTAGAAATGGACTGGCTGGCCCAGAAGTAGATATATCAGATGAAGATGCATTAGATGTAGTAAATACATACCGAGGAAACTATCCGGATATAGCTAACTTCTGGAAAAAATGCGAATACTTAATCACTTGTTCCCTTCAGAAAAACTCTGAAGGACTAACATATGGACCGTTGACAGTTGCTGATAGAGCATTAATGCTGCCAAATGGTATGTACCTAAAATACCCCGGTTTAATCAAACGAGGTAACGGATATTTTGAAGGGTCTGATTTTGTATACTTCAACCAGAAACAACAAGTTAAACTTTATGGCGGAAAAATAGCAGAAAATATTGTACAAGCTTTAGCACGTATAATTATTACTGATTCCATAAATAAAGTGCATAATTATTTACAAAATACTAACGGTGGATCTGTAGTTTTAACAGTACACGATGAGATAATAGCTGTTGCTACAGAGAAAGATTCATGTAATATTATGGACAATATAATATTTACAATGACACAACCACCGGTATGGTGTAAAGAACTACCATTATCAGCTGAAGGTGGGTATGACAAAGCATATACAAAATGAGCAAACTCGTACTTACCCGCAAAGAAAATACTAATAATAAAGACAGCGCTATTGTAGTTCACAGAGAAGGAAATATCTTCCTTACAATAACAGTCATTAAAATAAATGGGAAACAAGTCAGACTAAGTCTAGAATCTGAAGACAAATCAGTTTCAATAGACAGAAAAGAAGTATTTCAAAGGAAGTACGATGGAGAGGAATGATGGAAATAGTTTTTCTAGAAGCAGCTAGTGCTTTACGTTTAACAAAAAGAATCTCAAGTAAGGAAACTCAACCTTACCCCCACGTAAAAAAAGTCAATTCACACCATTACCAAATAGAAAAAACCAATAAAGGTTTAAAACAATTTGAATCTCTAATCCGTACTCACTCCTCTAAAGGTGATTGTTTATTAAAAGGACCCCTAAAGAAACAATTACATAACCAAAGTAGAGCAGGACAAGGAGATAAAAATGCATTCTGTGAGTACATTGTATTTGATGTTGACAACATTCGCATTCCTGGCTTCGTATCTAAGTCAACTCTAACCAACTTAGACGTAGGCCGTATTGCGGAAACAATTATTACCAGCTTACCTAAAGTATTTCATAACGTAAGCTACATAGCACAGGCCTCATCAAGCCTTGGTTTAAAAAGTGACCGTGTATCGTTGCACATATTCATGCTACTTGAGATACCACTACCGGTACCATCAATCAAGTTATGGCTTAAACACGTTAACTACACAAACGATTTATTTAAAACACAACTAGAACTAAGCAGTAACGGACAATCACTCAAGTATCCACTCGATCCTTCAGTTGCAGACAATACTAAAATTATTTTTATTGCTGCTCCTGACTTTGTAGATACTTCTATAGACCCGTTTAACTCTGCAAAAGAACGAATCATATTTACAAAAAGAGAAAAAGCCACAGTAGATTTGGCTACTCTTATGTACGAAGTAAATCCTGAAAAGAATTTTGCAGCAGAAATATCTATTAAAGATGAGCTGCGCAAGAAAGCAGGATTACAGAAACGATCTGCTAAAGTACACACTGCGACAATAAATAACCAAGCTACAGAAGTTCTGGTAAACCCGGACAAGATGTCTATAACAATTGTAGATGAGAGCTCTGCTCCATTTATACGTTGTAATATAAACGGAGGGGACAGCAATGCATATTATTTCCACCTTGAAGACCCGACTTACATGTTTAATTTCAAAGACGAACCAATATTTGAAATCGCTAAAGCTGACAAAGACTTCTATTTATCAATATTTGATAGGTTTACCGAAACAGATATTGCAGGAAATAAAGCAACGCAACCCGTGGTACTTAGGGACTTTTATACTGATACTTATTATAACGGTGTATTTGATCCTAACCTAAATCAATTCAGTGATGACTACCCGTTAACCCCTACCAATAAAACAAGTATTGAAGGGTTTATGCGCAGCCACGGTAGAACTCAACCAGATTTTATACCAGACGCACAGGTTGTATTTGAACCTATGAGTTCTAAAACAGCTGTCAATCTGGATAAAACTCCTTTCTATGTGAACATGTACCGTAGATCACAGTACATGCTTAATGAAAACATGATAGGAGAACCACTTGAATATGGTACAGGAGTAAATCTTAAGGGTATGTGTCCCATGATCTACGGTCTAATTAAACATATTCTGGGCGGTAAAGACCCTGAAACGGAACACTTTCTAAACTGGCTTGCTTATATTTACCAGAATAAAACCAAAAGCATGACAGCTTGGATACTTACAGGTATACCCGGGACAGGTAAAGGTGTATTTATCAACAGAGTATTAAAACCCCTGTTTGGTAATGAACACGTACCAATGAAAAATCTAGAAAATATCGAAGAACAATTTAACTTATATATGAGATCAGCGCTGTTCTTAATCATTGATGAATTTAGAATGACAGATGCTAACGGAGGTAGTCTCCGTATGGCAGATAAACTAAAGAATCAGATTACCGAACCTACTTTAACTATCCGTGGGATGCGTAGTAATCAAATTGAATTACCCAGCTATACAAACTTTATCTTTCTTACCAATAGGTCAGATGCAGTAAAAATAGAAACAGGTGATAGACGATACAACGTAGGCCCCAGGCAGGAGGTTAAATTAGAAGATGCCCATCCAGAAATAGTAGAAAACATAGACACAATACACGAAGAATTAAGTACTTTTGCCGGGGCGCTATCTCAATACAAAGTTAGCAAACGTATGGCACGGATCTGCATGAACAATGAAGCTAAGATAACAATGCGCAATGTAACGATGTCAGTATTCGAAGAGTTTTGTGAAGCTATTAAAGTTGGTAACTTAATGTTTTTTATGGATGTTTTAGACATATCTTTAGATAATGCATTTAATGCAAATACTATTATGTCATCACAGCGGTTCGTAAAAACATGGATCGCAGACGCAGCCCAGGACCAGTATTCAATAGTTCCGCTTGAGCATCTACGTACCGTGTACCATACACAGACAGAACAAACCCCGCCAATAGCAATTAAACAATTTAGAAAAATGACAGATAGAAATGGATTACAAATTGAAAGGAAACGCCCGGCTCGAGATCAATCAGCTAATCCCATACGTGGGGTATTGATAAGGTGGGAAGTTGACAGTGTTCAATTAAAGGATATAATGGCTCAATATTTCGATACAAGAGACAATGTCTTAATTGATCAAGTTAACGCAGGAAGCGAGACCGGACAAGGATAAGCCACTTAAAAAACCAGATACATTTGGTTTAGTTCCCGCGTGGTCGTATTCAACTCTTAAAACATTTGAAGAATGCCCTTACCGCATATACATATCTAAAGTACGTAAAGTACGAGAACCTTCCGGACCAGCAGCTGAACGTGGTTCAAAAATACACCAAGAAGCAGAAGACTTTGTTAATGGTAAATTGACGGAGTTCCCAGGTAGCCTAGTTAAATTTGAAGATGAGTTCCATCAACTTAAAAAACTTTATATAGACGGGCAAGTAGAACTTGAAGGCGAATGGGCATTTACTGTCGATTGGGGGCAAACAAAATGGATGAGCACAGACTGCTGGGCCCGAGTAAAACTTGATGCTTACATACAAGAAGGCCAGACTTCAGCCCGTGTTATTGATTATAAAACAGGCAAAAAAATAGGTAACGAAATACCTCACTCCCAACAATGCTTGCTGTATGCACTTGCAGCATTTATGCGTAGCCCTGAATTAGAGTACGTAAGTTCTGAACTTTGGTATTTAGACCATGGTGAAACAACAACTGTACCGTATACCCGGGAGGAGGCTTTAATGTTTCTCCCAGGGATACACGAACGTGCTATTAAAATGACAACATGCGATGACTTTGCACCTAATCCAAGTAAAAACAATTGTAAATGGTGCAGCTATAAAAAAGGTGATGAGCCTGATTGTCAATGGGGCGTTTAAATGAACGAGCACAGTTATGTAAAAGCTGTGCACAAAGCCCTATCTCCTGAAGTATTTAAATGGAAAATACACGACACCTATGCAGGTGGTGTGCCTGATGCATTTTACTCTGGCCCGAAAGCGTTTATATGGGCTGAGTATAAATATATTAAAAAGCTCCCGGTCCAGGGGACTTCAATACTTAAAAACACAGTGTCACCTTTACAAAAGTCATGGTTGAATCGGGCCGTAGACCATGGACAACGGGTCATGGTCATATACGGACATGAAGATAAAGCATTAATACTTGAAAATAAAGAATGGAATGCTGCAGCTTTAACTAAAGATCAATTTATAGAAAAATGTATATCAAGAAAAGAATTTGTTAAACGGTTAGAAACTATTTGTTTAAATGTCCCAGGGCTCCCACCAGATTAATAACCCTACTAAATACCCGCATATACACATTAAAAGCACTAATATTATTATAATAATATTAATACTATTAAAAAATTTTTTCATTTCTTACGATAACGTCTGGTTTTTTTAGCTATTTTTTTCGGTTGCTTGCTATGCTGTTTGCCTTTTTTTGTATCTTCTCTTTTTTTCCTAGTTGTTGCAGCATATTCTTTAGCAGATAAATTTTTTATAGCTTTTTCAGGTAAATATCTTTCACCTGTTTCAGATGATTTTTTACCAGATTTAGTACGCCATTTTTGTTTAGTCCATTTCTTAAGACTTTTTTGTGATTTTGCTAGAGCCATTATCAGGTTTTCTTTTTCATACCGTTAGTATGTACTTTTTGCACTGGAAAATTTGCAGTTAAACTAGCACCTTTATGTTTTTTAAAAGTCCCAGTATGTTTCATTAATTTAAAAGAACCATTTTTTTGTTTCATCCAATGAAAACCTTTTGGTGCATTTACTTTCATTTATAGCCTCCTCCAGCTTTTTTATACTGCTGCGCAAGCATCTGCGCTTTTCTAGCTGACCATTGCCCCGGATTACCGCCTTTAGACCCTGCTTTTATTTTCTCAAATAAACGCTTTCTCATACCCGGTTTAGTGTAATTACCTGCCTTATTTACCGTGCTTTTAGACTTAGTTTTTTTTGTTGATGTTCTTTTATTTACCATTATTTCCTACTCATCCATGCTGTTACGCCCATATAAGCTCCAACTACACCTGCCTGAGCAATGTAAAATAAACCAAGGATATCTCCTAATGCAGTAACTCGGCTTTCTGAAACTATTGGAACAAAAAGAAAGGCACTAAAAACTATCATAGAAATCATAGCTACCCATGCCATGTTTTTCTGGGCTTCTGATTTTTCTTCACGTAATTCAAGCTCTATGAGCTCATAACTACGTTTCATTTCTTCATCAGACACCGTACCATCGTGGTTAATATCATATTTTTCGTAGATAGATCCGGGGTCTAAATTTTTAGGAGTCATACTACCTCCATACTTTAACTCTATCCGGGTTCACCATAACTGGAGTACAGGTTGCACCTACCTCCGGTTGATTATATTTTCTACTTAAATGATAGTTTTGTCTACGTAAACTTTTAGCAAAATACTGGCATCTATCAATAGATTCCCAGTAAAACTTATCCGGTTGCGGTGCACCATCAAGGAATGTAGTCAACATAAAAACCAATATCACTCACCGCCACCCAATGATATTATCCAAATAAATCCAATAATTATTCCTACAATCGC
>CERU01112192.1_pt1 | contig 11031 bp, 21 predicted proteins | sample 530741 | NCBI WGS metagenome assembly CERU01 (sample SAMEA2620925, study PRJEB7988) | marine metagenome | biome: marine biome (ENVO:00000447); feature: deep chlorophyll maximum layer (ENVO:xxxxxxxx); material: "saline water (ENVO:00002010), including plankton (ENVO:xxxxxxxx)" | depth 30 m | reverse complement strand
TAACATAGTCATTACAATCTCTACAAACTCTATCGTTGAAATCTTCCAACAATGGTTGGGGGTTGTTGCTTTCCCATTCTTTCATTTTACTTCCACATAATGCACAAGTTATTATTTTGTCATTCATATTTTTTCCTCCGTATATATTCCACTCGTAAATTCATCCACTGTCCATTTTCTAAAATCAATGTTCAGCAACTTCTTAATAATTCGATAGCGACTAATTGAGTGGTAAGATTTCGTCGCTTCTCTCACAACCTTCTGGTTGATTTTTTCATCACGCAATATTGCAGTAATGTAAATCACTGCGCCAATGTATGAATCATTTTTCACAATATTGTTCTCTTCGCAAATTGGCATCAAATACATATGCACTTTATTGCAATCCCAAATGAAACTTCTGTCTTTACCCATTTGTTGAGCAATTCTTTCAAATTCTCCTGCATAATCAATTTGTGATAATACCCACGGCCTCTTGAAAAAGAGTGCAATCTTTCGCGCCAATTTTGATGCGCGTGATGGTTTGGCATCACACTTTTCAGCAAGTGTTTTAATTTTGATAGCGTAGTTATTTTCCTTCAAAGTAAAGAAAATTACTGCGGCTACTCTCTCGTCAACATTGTATCCTCGGAATTGATGTCCTCTAGCCAATGTGAGATAATTATTACACAATTCATCTCTAACAGTTTGGCTTGTTTGGTACTCGGCAGAAATCGCCAACAAATATTGAAGATTTTTTTTGTGAGTATTGTCACTTGTTCTTGTGTCTAATCTTCGTAGTTTAGAAGGCACTCCGACTGAACCTAGACCAACCATTTTCGTTATTGGCTTTAGTGTTCCGTCATCATTGAAGTTTGTAACCCGTTCCTCAAACATTCTATCTACGACGACAAAGCCACATTTTACACAGACTTTCTCACCAAGTTTTTCATCATATTCTATATTATTGCTCTTACATTCTTTGCAATTCATCCCAATCAATCCTATACTTCGTTTGTCCTATTTCATATCCGCTCGCTTCGGGCAAATATCTCTTAATCGTGTTTACTCTTCGTACGGTAATCACATCGTTCATTAGCGCAATTGCTCTTGTTGCAAATTGGTCGCCAAGGTTAGAATCACTGCTTAAATTATCAATACAAATTGACCCTCTAAATCCACCGATTCCTTCTAATCTTATGCTAATGTCATCTTTATGGCCCCCGAAGACATAAGTAGAAACCATCTGCAATCCTTGTTTTACGTTATTATCTTGTAATCCCCAATCGGCAATCTTTCCTCGCACAAACATCCAAGTGCTACTGTCGATTGTCTTAATGACAATTCTATCGGGATATTGTTCCGCGAGAGAATCCATTAACTCTCTTGCTCGCTTCTCCACCAAATCCTTTGTTCTGTTTTGTTCCAAGAAAGCAATCATAACTTTCTCTTCCAATTCTGTTGGCATCTTTCCATACAACTTGTTCCACAACTTACGCGGACTAAGATTCTTCCAAGAAGATTTTTTGTTACTATGCCTGTAAAAATTAATCATACTGTTTAGATTTGCCACTGAAATTTCAGCCCATCGGCCATCAGAGATTTCAAGGGCGCACTTCTTTTCGGAAATCATTTGTACGTTTAGGCTGACATCTACTTTCATAGGATACCCCCCTTCTGCTTTTTTGTAAAAATGATATGGTACTCTATTTTCTAAAGCATATGCTACATTGTCGGGAACGTTTAGATTTGCCATCAAGACATTGAATAACTCACTAAAATTTCCGCCCTGTGCCGCTCTAAAAAATACTTTTGCCATCGCTCTAAGCATAACGGCTTTGTTCACCATCTTTCCCATTACACGATAGCGAGTTTTTGTTTTCTCAATGAGAATTGTAAACCCGTTTAGTGTAACATTTCTTGTCCAAGGTTCATTTCCGTAATACCCTCTACGAGTTGGTATAGAAAGTGCATTGGGTAAATTCGATATAATCCCTGCAATGACACTATCTCCTCCGCTTCTATGGTATGAAGATGTACTGTAACTTCCCGGATATGTACTTCTTCCTAATTCGTTTGTAACCTCATAATCAACTTCCCAATATGTTCCACTGTCATCAGGTTTTTGTATTCTTAATTTTGCCATATTACCACGTTTTCCTCTTATATTCCTTAACGCATTTATCATGCACTTCATTTCTGCATTCAATTGGGTGCGTAATTTGCTTGCCGCAAATTCTACACTTTGTTGCAATTCTTTTGTTGTAAGAGTGTCTACTCTCTACATAATCAGGGTCTTTATCAGTCATTATCCTCGCCCCAAACATCGTCAATATTTCCTCTATCGTCGTTTTCGGGTACACGTTCTAACTTGAACGGAGTTTTTGAAATTACTACATGAGGATAATTTCCTACATAGTAACCTAATTTTTCCATAACTTCCTCAAGTGAATTAAATTTTTGTAGCCAAACGCTACCATTCGCTCTAAGGAACGTTACCCTATACTGCTCATTCATACTCATTCTCTCCATAATATTCAATCATATTCTTCAACTCTTTTAATTCATTTTCTATCCATTTCCTAAATGTTTCTTTTCCATCCCAAATATTTGATTGTCTACATCTTCTTGATAATATTGGAAATAAGAAACTTCTTCTATTATCTTTTGATAAATAGTCTGCAAAATTAATCCAATATTTTAAATCATCTGCATTTTTTTTATCCATCTTTAACATCAAATGTTTGGATAACATTTTCATTTCTTCCCAATCTTTGAACATGAAAAATCATCCACATTTAGAATATCCACAAGTTTCGCAGGTCGCGCAACCGCCTTGGAAAATCACATCTCCCTCTTCACATTCGGGGCATCGTGTCTTATAATGTTGATTACTGCGAGCCGCATATTCTTTCAAAACATTACTTATGGATGCAACAGGGCCAAACATTGAACCCTTTGATTTCTCCAATTGCTCAATAACTTTCGACAATGGCACTCTGTATCTTAGACTCATACTAATCAATCGTGAAATAGAATCCAACTGTTCTCGACGTTGTGTATGTTCGATACTTGGTTCATTCATGTATGGATAATTTACGAAGATTTCCTGTGGATTGTCATTCTCATCGTGTGATAGTGTGATGTAAATGTATTCATCTTCAAGCCCTTCAGCGGGAATTCGATAACGTACTGCGGCACTTACATCTTCCAATGAACGTGGCTCCGTGGAAGCCGATTCAGATGTATTCAATACCTGAATAGATTTTGAACCATCTCGGTAAATTGTTGTACCCTTACAACCTAAATCCCATGCAAGCATATATGCTCGCTTTACATCATTTACAGTGGCAGAATTATCCATGTTAATTGTCTTGCTAATTCCTGAATCTACCCATCTTTGGAAGACAGACTGCACTACAATGTGTTCATTTACACTTAATTCTGTTGCCGCTACAAATGATTCAGGATATTCTTCAGCAATTGGCGTTGTAATCCAAACTCCTTCAGGGTGCGCTTCATCCTTACGGAAAATCTTGTCAGCATAATGCGGTTCAATTCCCGTAGAACAGTCTGCAATATATCCAATAGAACCTGTTGGTGCAATTGTTGTCAAGCAGATATTTCGCAATCCATGTTTCTTGTAATTAGTTCTAGTCTCCGGTGGAAGTTGTCGCCCATCAATTAGCGGCTTGTAACCTTCATAAGTCCAACCTTCAAAATGACCAAATTTCTTTGCATAGTTTACACTTTCAACGAATGACCACTTGTAGATAAATCGCATAACTTCATCAGCAAACTGCAAGGCTTCTTCTGTTCCATATTTTAATCCGAGCATACAACAAGCATCTGCATATCCCATTACACCAATACCAACATTTCGATATTTGTTTGAGTAAGTGTCAATTGCCTTTACAGGGTAGACGTTGTTATCAATGACTGCTTCTGCTAAACGGTATGCGTAAGTTGTAGCCTCTTGTAATTCATTCCAATCTACTGACAGAAATCCATCAGTATCTTCAGTGATGAAATTTCCAAGATTTAGTGCAACAAGATTACATGAACCATAATCGGGAAGGGGTTGTTCTCCACACGGATTTGTAGCGCGAATCTGAACCTTTTCACCGATGTAATCTCCCGGCATTGTAGAATTAATTCTATCAATAAAAACAAGTCCGGGGTCTGCACATTCCCATGCTGATTGAGCAATCATATCCCAAACTTCTGCATTGGTGTATTGTTCAGGATAAATTTTATCATCGGCAGTCAAAACTGTAAAACTATCAGTTTCTTTATTTATGTGATAAGATTTGTCATTAAATTTTGTTGTGAATACATCATCAGGATATTTCTGCAATCTTTCCATAAATTCATCTGTAACTGCGACACTGATATTGAAATTAGTCAATGTTCCATCATCAGCAGTTTTCATTTTAATGAATTTTACAATATCAGGGTGGTCAATTCTAAGAATTGCCATGTTCGCACCACGGCGTTTTCCACCCTGTTTGATTTCCTGTGTATTTGCATCAATTACTCGCATAAACGAAATCGGTCCTGATGCACATTGATTTGTTTTTCCAACGTGAAAACCTTCCGGCCTCAGTCGTGAAAAGTCAAAACCTGTACCTCCACCATACTTGTGAATAATTGCGGTATCTTTGACAGTCTTGAAGATTTTTTCAAGGTCGTCTTCCATTGGCAAAACATAACAAGCAGACAAATTACCATTGCCTGTATTTGCATTAAACAGCGTTGGGCTATTTGGTAGAAAATCGCATCGGGACAAATACCCGTAGATTTTCTTTTTGTCTGCTTTTGTTCGACCCAAGGTTGACACTCGTTCACAAATGTCTAACCACGAATCTTCATTTTCCGTATAATATCTCTGTTTCAATAAATCCTGAATCCATTCTTTTTCATTAGGTAGCATTATCTACACCTCGTACTTTTTGGGACATTTGCAATTGATGTAAATGAAGTAATCCATTTACCATTGAGGCCCTGCACTGTCCATTCTTTTGCCTCTTTCCAATCCCAATCGTTTATGCTATTTAGAATGCCCGAACCGCATTCTGCTAAAGCAGTGTGAATTGAATTGTATTTCTTTCCATCTAGGAAAAATTCTGTATTTCCCCTAGCAACAATTATTCCTTTCTTACAAGAAGCAATTATTATTCCATCTTCATAAAAATCGGGGATGAAATTACCCGTATAGTTATCTTGTCGTAGGTCCCAACCCTGCGTTTGCAAAATTAGAGCCAAGGCTTCCGCCTGTATTTCCATAAAAAATCACCACCAAATGGGGGAACGTCTAATGCCCAAAGGCCCAAGAGAGAGAGTAGACGTAATTAGTGGGCAGACCCCAAAAGTGTGACTTAACCGCCGACAATGGCGGGAATCAAATCAACGTTCTGAACCGTGTCCCAATTCATAGTCGGGATGTCTCGGCGGTCGATAATGTCACCATCAACGCTAACCCAATAAGATGGGTGGTCATTGATTTGCTCGATTACCTCACTCGCCATAAGTTCTAGTTCTGTGTGTCCTGTTTCATTCAAAATTCTCAGTGTTACCATATACTGTTCCTCCTCTGTTTATTCTATTGTGTTTCCTCTATATAAGCCGCATCATTCTCCGGCCCCAAATTTCTCTGCAAGCAGTTTGGTTATCAAATCACTCGCTTCTTTCTTCGTCAACGTGCCTTCAAATTGTGCGCCCAACTTTTCCAAATATCGCAATTGTCTATCGGTGGCCGTAGGTCCCTCTCCCGTTAAGATTCCTTGCAATGTTTGGAATTGTTTATTTGTTAATGTTAAGTCTCGGATAATTCTACTTTTCATATCTCGTAAGAATCGCTTTTCCCAATCATTCGATGCATCATTTTCTACATCAAATGTTGGCAATCCAAAGAAATCGCAATTTTTCTCAAAGACTTCATTTTCAACTCGTTGGCGTTCTTCTGCTCTTAGAGTTGCGGCAATTTCTTTTGCCTTGAGACTTGCAATTCTATTTTCGCGCTCTTCATCTTCAAGTTTGATTCGTTCCTTTTCCATGTTCACTCTTGACCAAAGAATACAAACATCCTCAAACAATCTGTCTTGTGGAAAACCATATTTTTCCTGTTGGTTTTTTGGATTATCAGGATGATTCCATCTCCAAATTACTGAAGCCATTTGATAATCAGGGTCATTTGGTTTTCCCTTTGCTCGCTTACGAATTGTAGTTACAGTTTCGTATCTGCGAGTTTCTGCATCCCAAGTCTTTTTCTTGGTTGGGTTGACATTTGTACGCAAGTCAATTTCTGCAACTGCATCGTACATCAGATTCCAAATCTTTCCATGTTGCTCAAACCACCACTCTGCCTTGATTTCATTTACCGCAGTTGCTAGAAAATGCTCAATTGTTTCGTCTGTAACGTCAGCAATATCCATTCCCTTAACTTCTGTCAGGTGGCGCAAAACCATCCAATTCTCGATGCAAGAAGAGCCTAGAATCTGTAATTCATCAGTGTGGGTGTTCTCTATTTCAAAATGCCAAACAATATTCTTTCCACAGAGACATTGCCCTAAATGTCCACATTCATGTTGACGGGGCGCACCTCGCCAAACATTTCCTGTCATTCGCCATTCCTTTTTGGCTTCCTCATAATCATCACTAATGCTTCTAATTAGAAGTGGTTTGGTTAATCTTGGGTATGTATTTCCATGTTCAGTCATATTCCATCAACTCGTTTGCTCTCATTTCTGCCAAGTGTGCATCTAATAGTTTGTAAATTTCATTAGCAATCTCTTGTGCGCTACTAGGAATTACGTTTCGATTCAACATCAACCAAATCGCATGGTGTCTATTGATAACCACTTTTGGCGTGTCATATTCATCCATTGTAATTACCAACGGTGGAACATCTTCGTCGTTCACTATTCTAAATTCAATATTTGTTGTATCATTCATTCTTATTCCTCATGTATCTCTTTATTTCTTCTCGTACTGTTCCTACATATTTGTTGAGAAATGATTCCTTCCAACAACGATGTTGTCTCTCGGGAATAAATTCTCGCATTCTCATATAAGGATTCTCAATCTTTTCTAATTCTTCTAACAATCTACCCACCATTCCGGTATGAGTCGGTCTTTCCAACCGAACAAATGCTTCTTCTTTGTAATGTAGTAATTTCGATAACTATCCAATGAATTGTCCAACTTGCAAACATCAGGCATTGCCGGTGTTGGTGGATAGAATTTACCGCGTGGGATATTCTTTGGTGGCGACTTTAGTGCCTCACCAAGTTTTGCCCATGAAAGATGTGTTTTGTCATAGCGGTATTCGTATTCGTTGCACAAGGCTTCAAAGAGAGAATACAACCAATTGTAGTTCTCTGCATTTTCTCTTGTCCAGATTGCTGAAGGGTGATTCTTGTGAGTTGCTTTGTACACTGTATCGTTGCAATCTTCACCGTCAATAAGTCGGTGTGCCGTTGATAGTAATTGTGCGTATTCAAGAATCATCTTGACGCAGTGCCTATTGTTGTGGTACTCTGCACATTTTTCAACGTCATGGTCTAAATAAAATATATTCATGCTATCACCTTTCTGAAAATCTTCCTATTTTTTCGTAGTTCTCTTTCATCTCTCTCTACGACGTAAAGACTCTTCTCTGCCTTTCTAATCAACCAATAGCAGATTGATGAGGATGTATGCTTGCAATCAATTCCCATTATCCTTGCAATATCTCTTGAAGTGCGCCATTCTCCATCATCCATAATCTTGTCAATTTGAGCGCGTTGGGCCATTGTAATCTTATATCGACCCATCTTCCTCATCTCTAACCGTGAGCAGTTTGTGTTCCAATTTGTTTTGTTTGCTAATTAGTTGACCGATGATAAATGAATACAATTCGTCTGAATCCATCTGACGTAGAACATTTTTGGCAATGGGTAAAATCCAATCCAAACTGTTCTTCTTCATTTTCTTATCTACTCTTCTTCTCTCTTTTAGTGTTTCTAAGTTCATTCTTATTCCTCGATGTATGTACAATTCATTCGTATGTTTTGATATTTCATCATCTTTGATTCTAGCACGACAAATCCCATGCTACTTGGCAATTCGATAAATTCTTCAAAGGCTACTTTGAGTTCCTCTCTACATTTACCTACTTCGCCCATGTATTCCATTTTACTATCGTACTTTTCTTTTTGGTCACTTGTGACCGAACTAAACTTGTTCAATTGTGTGTTTTCTGCCATTCTTATTCCTCCTTATCCAATCCTTCAATTTCATATATTTCAATCAATACATCACTCAAATATTCTTGAAATTCGTGGAACTGCGGGTGTCCGTAGTCCTGCATATTTGATTGCTTCTTGATAATATCAATCAATAATTGTTTGAATTTTTCAGCACGGTTGTACTGATTGATTGCCGCATCTGACAATATCTTTACATTTTTTCTTAATTCTTCTTCAGCCTTCATTAAATTCCTCTCCTTGTTTTATTTCTCTAATTACTGCTTTACGCTTGATGTTATTCATCATCGCTATAATTTCGTCAATTTCTTTCTTGGCTTCTTCCCAAGTTTCTTCTGTGTCATATGACACTTCTATTGTTACATATTTTTTTCTCATTCTAACCACCCATACATTAGTGTTAATTTTGAGCCATACACCATTGGCTTCTTTACCATCTGCATGATAAGTCTAGACTTGATTCTCTCTAGCCTTCCACGTTGTTTTGTCACTTGCATTCCCCCTGTGTACAACTTGTACATATTTGTTCGATGAAAGCAATGCCGCTAATTTATTCATTGGCATATACATTGTACTACTCCAAGGGTAATGTTCTACCCAAGCCTTGTAAATGTCATTTGTTGTCATCTCTCTATCTTGTTCTCTAAGATAATCTCCAAGCCATTTTCTGACTCTTCGGTTTGATTTTAGTTTTCCTTTTGCCATTAGTATGCCCCATCGTTCTTTTCATTCCTGCACTTAAAGCAATGACCTGTTTTGTAGATATGCTTACCGCAGAACATTCCCTTGCAACGCTTACAACGATATTTACCATAAGATGAACACTTACTTGAATATGATTTCAGGAATCCTGCCTTAAGAGTCATTTTGTGGTCACACATCCTGAACTCTCCTATACACATATCCTTTGGGCGACCTTCCTGAATCTCCCCAACGATGCTCTCTTTCTACTAAATCAGGAAAACGCTTGTACCATTCTGCAATTTGTTGCGTCGATGGTACTCTTTTTTGTGTACGAGTAAGTTGATGATGAATATCAATGGCAAATTGCCATTTGTCTGTCAACAAATCCATCAGCATCTTCTGCATCTTTGGATTATTTTTGAGTCTCATTTAATCGCCCTTCCTTGCTCTTACTTGGTCCCAATCTGTCGTGTACATCTGCCAATTTGCATTCCATATTGTTGCTTCATTATATACGAATTCAAGACATTCTGTATTATACACATGAACCCATCCACACTCGCGGAACCATTCTATTAATTCTCCACATTTTTCACAAGTCGTCATTCCTCTTCCTCCTCAATATCCTCAAGATTGTAGAGGAATCCTTGCATTCGATGTTTGACATCTTTCATCTTTTTTCTATTTACTAGAAAATTAACTTGACCCTTTCCATGCCCGACTGTCATTACGAATACTTTCTGCGGTTCTTCATCGCGCTTGTCGCATAGTACGACATAGTTCGCCCACAGTGCTGAATTCTTTCGCACGGGTTCAAACTTGATAACTGAAATGTTGTGGATATTAAAGTAAAATATTCCTGACTTATCCAAAGAAGATACTCCGATATAATGTTTCATCAGTATCTCCTCCCTGCGTGTGGTAAATCAATCTTCTTAATTTCCCAAACCTTATTTCTCATAGATTCTAGTTCCATCTCTGAAAAGTAACCAAGTTCATCCTCAAAGCCTTGAACAAGGCCGAAGTGAATTCCGTCATCATTCAGTTCAGTTGCAAACCAATACCATCCCGAAAAGGACTCCCACCCTTTCAAAACTTCCTTGTCGCCAACGTATAATTTTCCGTTTTCTGTTTTCAATTTCATATTTTTCACCAATAAGTTTATTTTTTACACCACTTTCCAACTCTTCGTGTCGGATATTACTTTGTATGAAGTTGGGCCAAGAGATGGTCTTCAAAGTCATAGTAAGTTAATCCCGACATCAACCAAAATTCAGTTTATTCAGATGCTACACGATGCCGGATTAACCAATATCGAGGTTGCATCTTTTGTACATCCTAAGATTGTACCAAACATGGCTGATGCTGAAGAGGTCTTCAGTGGAGTTAAACATTTGAATCCTTATGTCCTTGTTCCGAATCACCGAGGATTGGAACGTGCCAAAAGGGTAGGTGCAGAAAAAATCAATATCTTTTTCTCTGCCAATGAGGATTTTAATTATCGAAATTTAGGAATGGGATTGAATGAGATTCTAAAATACTATGAAAAAATGTTGCAGGATACAGACCCACAACAAGTACGTGTCTATCTTTCATGTTTCTTCGACCCAAAGATAAACCAAGATTACGCTATAGAACGAGCAACTGCGTTGGGTTCTAAGATTGTACTTTGCGATACTGATGGAAAGGCAACACCTGAAATCATCAGGGATAAGTTATCGTTTCTAAAAGACAGCCCGCGTTTTTCAGTCCATTTTCATAAAGGTAAAACACCCATGATTAAAAATGTAAATGCGGCATACAGTGCAGGAATTCGTGAATTTGATTGTAGTATCGGAGGAATAGGTGGATGTCCACTCTACCCAAATTCCAAGGGGAATTTACCCACTGAAGAAATTGTCCAATGGGCAAAAGAGCGCAACTTAGATTGCGGGGTCGATGACCTCACCCACATTCTTTCTTTTATGGAGAAAGAAATTTGGTGATGTAAATGTATGTAATTGCAGTAATTGGCTTGTGGTGTGTCGCTCTATATTGTTGGTATAGTATCAACAACATTCAGATTGATGCGCCGGAATTCACAGATGAAGACTTGGTAGATGACTTGGCACATAGGCGGAGG
>CERU01005553.1_pt1 | contig 11108 bp, 16 predicted proteins | sample 530741 | NCBI WGS metagenome assembly CERU01 (sample SAMEA2620925, study PRJEB7988) | marine metagenome | biome: marine biome (ENVO:00000447); feature: deep chlorophyll maximum layer (ENVO:xxxxxxxx); material: "saline water (ENVO:00002010), including plankton (ENVO:xxxxxxxx)" | depth 30 m | reverse complement strand
AAACGCAAAGTTATAGCGGAAGAACACCTTCCATCTATGCTAGAAACCTTGGGCGTTGAAGCACTACGCTTATCAGACGGCAGACAAATTATTGTCAATGAGTTTGTAGATGCCCGTATCAAAGACGAGTCAGTTGCATACGATTGGCTTCGCTCAACAAACAACTCCTCGATCATTAAGAACGAAGTCAAAGCTAATCTCGACAGAGGTAATGATGCTATGGTATCTCAGATCTTAACCGCTTTACAGGAGATGGGTGTGGATGCAAGTTGTAAATCAACAATACACCACGCCACTCTTAAGTCTTTCTGTCGTGATGCACTGGACAATCCAGAGCTGGCAGAATCTCTACCTCGTGAAGCCTTTGGTATCTACCAAGGTAAACGAGCAAAAGTAACATAAAACCAAAGAAAGAAAGTATAATCATGGCATATGATATAACAAAAGTATCGGGCATGGGAACTGAGAACCTAGATTCAGGTTCAGCGTTACCATTCGTCCGTATCCTACAAGACCTAAGCCCACAGCTTAAGTCCAACAAAGACGAATATGTCGAAGGCTCAAAAGCTGGAGACCTGTTCTTTAACAAGACAAAATGTGTGTTAGCAAATCCGCTTAACATCATTCCTGTCTATACCAAAGCAGTATACACAGAATGGATTCCTCGCAACAAGGGTGGAGGCTATGTAGCTTCTCATCCACTAACTGTTGTCAGTGATCCGTCCTATGAAAAAGGTCGTGAGCGTCAATACGACGAATGGCTCGGTGAGAACGAACTACGCTACACAAGCTACTGGTTCATTCTTGCAGAGATTGACGGTAGCTGGGAAGAAGCAATCATCCCGTTTACATCGTCTCAACTGAAAGTTTCTCGTAAGCTTACAGGTGACATCAATCGTTTCCGCTATGAACAAGATAAGAGTATCATCCCTCCATTGTTTGCACAGAAGTGGCAGCTAAAGACTGTTATGGAAACAAGCAAGAACAATGATGACTATTGGAACTTTGAAATCTCAGACAATGTTGTCTTAGACTTCGAAGCAGACGAAGATCTACTCACTCTTGCAGAGGAGACATCAGGCGTTGCAACACAGACTCCCTTACTACAAAGTGAGCAGGAAAGTGTTCCAGCCTTGACATCGAGCGACCCCTACTAATATTACTAGAGTCCGACTTCTTTCATGGAGTCGGACTCTTTTTTTTTAATGACAGACAATACTCAGTTAACTCAGCTGGCTACCAGCTTTTTGGAGTTGTTTAAATGCAACCCCAATGTACACGGAGAAACTAAACTAACAGGTAAGTTTCGTGACCGTGACGGGAAATGTGATTCAAAATCTTTCCTTGTAAAAAACAGCATAACCGTTGGGTTATGGGAACAACATATAAAAGGTGAAAAACGAATTGGTTGCACACCACTACAAGAAGACAGCTCAGTATACTGGGGTGCTCTTGACATTGATGTATACCAAAAAGAAGACACACTTGAAAAACTAACAGAAGCCGTAACTACAAATAAATTACCATTTGTAGTATGCCGATCTAAATCTGGAGGTGCACATGTATATTTATTCTTAGATGAACCTGTTGCTGCCAAAGATATGATTGACACTCTTAAAAGCTTTTCGGCTTTCTTTGGTCAAGGTGTGTCAGAGATATATCCTAAGCAACCTAAGATTGGAACTCGTAAAGATGATTCTAAATACGGCAACTGGTTAAACATGCCATACAGTGGCAACCCTACTTTACAATACGCCTTTGATGATGAAGGCAAAGCACTAAACCCTGCAGAATTTATTGAGTATGCTAACAACAAAAAACTTAGCAAAGAAAGCTTTGATAAGTTAACAGTACCTAACAGCTCAACAGAACCATTTCCTGAAGGACCACCGTGTCTTAATTACATATTTAGTGAGCGATCACAAGCAAGTGAGAATAGAAACATCACACTAGCTAACGTAGCCGTATATCTTAAAAAAGCACAACCTGCTGAGTGGAAGCAGCTTATACACACATACAATCGTATGTTTAGTGAGCCTCTCAACGATAGAGAGGTAGAAGCTATTATAGCTTCTTACGGCAAGAAGGATTACAAATACCAATGTGCACAAGAACCTTTATGCAGATTCTGCGACGCTAAGCTTTGTGGTCAACGCAAGCACGGTATTGGCGGTGAAGACTTTATGCCTAACAATCGTTCGCTTGTGCAACTTAAGAGCGACCCGCCACTCTGGTATCTGACTCTGGACGACACAGAGATACAGCTCAGCACAGCGGAGTTTGATAACTTCAATCTGTTTAATCAGAAAGTTATGGAGAGGTTGTTGTATAAGTTTCCGATTATCAAACAAGACGATTGGATTAAACAACAAAACTTATTGCTTAAGAACTGCACACAAATCGACATACCATTTGAGATGACACCTGTTGGTCAACTTGTAGAACTTGTATCTTCATTCTGCCACTCATCAGTTGATAACGCAGAACATATTAATCATGGACCAGTTAAACGATCCGATGGTAATTACTTCTTCCGTATGTCTCATCTAAAAGACTTTCTTGAACAACAACGCTTCAGAGACTTACCCTCAAATAAAATCTTGTCAGTGCTTAAGAAAGTACTTAAAGCTGAGCCTGACAGAATACAAGCAAACCAAGTCAACACAAGATGTTGGCGAATACATAAGAGTAAGTTAGACGCAGATAATGTTGCTAACTTTCCTGAACTAATAGAAAACAACAACTACTAACATGACACTAAAAACATTATTAATCGCAATAATCATTGTAGAAAGCGGGGGCAACAAAGATGCTGTCGGTGACAACGGCAAATCATTTGGCTGTTTACAAATGACTAAAGCTTATGTCGAAGACGCAGCTAAGCACGCCGACGAAGGGTGGGTACACAGAGACGCATTTGATATGAATACAGCATTTAAAATATTCAATTCTTATATGGACAAGTACGCAACTGAAGACAGGATTGGGCGACCTATTACTCCTGAAGACATTGCTCGTATACACAACGGTGGACCAAATGGATGGAAGAAAAAGTCCACAGAGAAATACTGGGAGAAGGTCAAAGAGGTTGTAAAAGCCAATAAGAAAAATGACTGATCCTAAAATATTTGTAGCTAGTGCAGGCACTGGTAAAACTACAACCCTAATGAATCTGTTAGGAGAATGCTTAGATAAATGCTCTCCTAAACAAATTGGGTTTACAACCTTTACCAAAACAGGTGCACAAGAAGCTATCGACAGAGCTCTTAAGTTACACACTGAATACAGTCTCAAAGACTTTGAAGCATTTAGTACGCTCCACGCCTTATGTTACAGACGCATACCACACAAAAAGATTGTTAGCTGGCAAGACTACAAAACTCTTAGTGAGCTATCTGGTTATAGACTAACTGGTGGTGTAGTTGTATCAAACAAAGATGGAGTCACATTTACATCAGGGGGTGGCGACCGTATACTGTATTACAACAGCTTAATGCGTAACATGCTTATAAGTCCTGAACAAGTCCTTATTGATAATCCCAGCCACACAGTGTCAGTAGCTGAGCTAGAAAGCTTCTCTAAGTTCTACAAAGAGTTTAAATACAACAATGATCTATATGACTTCACTGATCAATTAGAACAGTTCATTGAGAAAAACATTAAGTTAGACCTTGAATACTTATTTGTAGATGAAGCTCAAGACTTGTCCCCACTACAATGGAAAGTTGTAGATCAGTTAAGCATTGGAGTTAAACAAGTTTATATTGCTGGTGACGACAAACAAAGTATCTACAAGTTCTCAGGTGGTGACCCCGCATCTTTAATTAATAGAAAAGGTGATCGCAGTATCCTTGACACCAGTTACAGACTACCTGAGCCAGTGCTTAACTATGCAGAACAAATTGCAGAACGCATCTCAGAAAAACAAGAGTACACAGTTCAATCTGTTAAACCTGAAGGCAGTGTTACCCATATTAAAAGTATCAGAGACTTAGACTTTTCAAATGGTTCGTGGTTGCTGCTATGTCGCAACAGAGCATTTCTACCATATTACGAACATGAGCTCATTAAGAAACGTCAGCTCTTTATATCTGGCGGTGACTGCAGCTTATTTGACGCTGAGACAATTAAGATGATCAAACTATGGGAACAGTTGCGTCAAGGCTACAAGCTTGCTGTGCGTGACCTAAAGGTGCTTTACAGAAAGTATTTACCATCAGGTGTGGCAGTAGCACGAGGTTCTAAGAAGATTATGGACAGCCTCCCTGAGCTAGAGATGTTTGATAAACATGAGCTGTCTACAAATTACGGCTTAAGAACAACAGTTTCTTGGGATAATGTATTTAAATTGTCAGACACCACAAAAGACATCTTACTTAAAGCTCAAGAAGATGGGTGCTTAGAAGAAGTTCAAGTAGAAATTAACACAATACATGCTGTCAAAGGTAGAGAAGCTGATAATGTGGTCATACTACCTGACCTAGTAGAGATGACCAGCAAAGCATATGCTAAAGACCCTGACAACGAACACCGTGTTTTTTATGTTGCAGTGACAAGAGCAATGCGTAATCTGTATATACATCATCCACTCACAACCCGTTTTTATGAAATGCCATGAATCTTGAAGAACTACTAAATGAATTGTTAGATATTGCCAACGAACACGGAGGTGATGTTCAAACAAACATTGAAAATGTCGTAAGCACTGCAAACAAACAAGATACAAACAATTCTATTTCTATTACAATAAAAACAAAACCATGAGTTACCAGACAACAGCAGAACAACGCAGCTCATTTATGACATGGGCTGCTCAACGAATAGCAAAAGAAGTAGAGGAAAATGAAAGAATTGAAAAGCTCACAGGAACTAGAGATATCCTACCTCAAAAATTTTCAATCACTGACGGTCGTTTAACTAAACAACAAAAACTACACCTAATTAAAGCTATTGATGAACAGCGAGATATGGGCTTACCCGCCCCCAAAGCTGCAAAGATATACGGACTCCATCATTGCACATATACAAAATGGAGAAGGATATATAGCTTAGGCAGATATGTAAGAAAATGAAATACAAAACAACACCTTTAAAACACCAAGAGTCTGCTCTTGGCAGATTTGTTGACCAACCATACGGAGCTTTGTTCTGTGAAATGGGTACTGGTAAGACAAAGATTATGCTAGATATACTGGGTAACAATGATTCCCAAGATATATTAGTCGCAGCTCCCAATGGGCTACATTTTAACTGGGGAGCTATTGAAATACCTAAACACTTTCCAGAAGAAGAGTGTGAAGTCTATACTTGGAAAGGTATGCCCACGAGTAAAGTTCGTAAACAAGACTTAAAGCATTTTATAAAATGTGAAGCTAAGTATAGGTTCTTACTTATTAATGTAGAAGCACTAAGAACAAAGAATGGTTACGGACTTGCAGAAAACTTTCTTGCATCAGATAGAAACAAACAATTTGTAATTGACGAATCTACATGTATTAAGAATCCCAAAGCACAACAGACAAGGTCTGTATTAAAGTTAGCTCAAATGTGCCATAAGAGATGGATACTAAACGGCACTCCAATTACACAAGGTCCATTAGATCTGTTTAGCCAATGCAAGTTCTTATCTAGAGATGCTATACCATACAGTACATATACAGCATTTAAACATAAGTTTGCTGTAGAAACTACAATGACAATGGGTCAGAGAAGCTTCAATAAGATTATTGGATATCAAAATTTAGAAGAGTTAACAAAGCTCTTAGAACCATTTAGCTTAAGGTTAGAGAAGAAAGATTGTCTGGATTTACCAGATAAGACATTTACTACTATGGCTGTTGAGTTAGAAACTGAACAAGAACAAGTGTACAAAAGAATGAAGGACGATTGTATTGTTGAATTTGAATCAGGCAATATAGTTACGGCGACAATGGCTCTGACCAAGTTGGTTAAGTTACATCAAATCCTTACTGGGTTTGTAATGACTGACGATGGTCAGGCTGTTTCGCTTAAAAATAATAGAATCAAAGCCTTATTACAAATAGCCGAAACAAGCAGACCATTAGTCATCTTTTGTGCATACAAACAGAATGTTCTACAAGTCCAAGAAGCTTTGTCCGAAGTGTACGGTAAAGACAGTGTTGTAGTTTACAGTGGTGACACAGCATCTACAAACAGAACAGAGGCTATTCGTAAGTTCCAAGATGGTGAAGCTAAGTTCTTTATTGGTACATCTGCTGCAGCCAAAGGTTTGACATTACACCGTGCTTCAACGATGGTATATTACTCAAATAATTACAGTCTAGAGACTAGGTTACAAAGTCAAGATCGTATACACCGCATTGGTCAAAACCACAAATGCACATACATTGATCTTGTTGTCCCTCAATCTCTGGACGAATCAATCCTTAAACGATTACTTCAAAAGAAAGAACTCTCTAGTGAAGTACTTGATAATCTTATAGATCTAATTAAACAATAATGTCAAAATCATCCCTATTTAACGAATCGCCAGAACAAATATTAACTAATGGTTTAAAAGCAATAACTGCAGCATGTGAAGCTCTTACTGAACAAAATAAAGTATTAAATAAAGATATTGACGGACTTAAGAATAAAGTTAATAAATTAGAAGATAAACTCTTACTTAATAGTTAATGGCTAAAAAACCCAGAACCAAACAACAGGTTGTTAAGGAATACGCAGCAGCGTTTCCTGCTTCTGCAAATTTAACTTTAGCTAAACACATATACAAAGAGAACCCAAATTTATTTTCTACCATTGAAGCAGCCCGATCCGCAGTACGTCATGTTCGGGGCAATCATGGAAAACAAAGCAGAGATAGAGCTCTCCCAGAACTTATGAAAAAAAACGGTAAAGCAGGGGAGTATAAGATTCCCAAGTCACTCGTACCTAAAAAACGCATAGTACGAATTCCTGACGGAAAAACATTATTGTTATCCGACATCCACCTACCCTTCCACGATGTAGAAGCTGTAGAGTGTGCCTTAAATCACTGTAAAGACCCCACTAACATTATACTTAACGGTGACACCGTAGACTTCTACGCAACCAGTCGCTGGGAATCTGACCCCAACCATCGTGACCTAGCAGGAGAGCTACAAGCTAGTCGTCAGTTCCTAATGCACCTGCGTGAGCGTTTTCCAAAAGCTAACATCTACTTTAAGATTGGTAACCACGAAGAACGCTGGGAAAAGTTTCTGTGGCGTAAAGCTCCTGAGTTATGTGGTGTGCCTGACTTTAAGATGGAGAAACTACTACGTTTCGAAGACCTCGACATCCAAGAGATTGGTGGTCGTCAGCTAACTAAAGCTGGTGGCTTGTGGATATTACACGGACATGAGTTTTTCAATACCTTTGACCCAGTTAACTTTGCACGTACATTACAGGTTAAAACGGGTGTATCTACAATTGCTGGTCATAAACACAAGACCAGTCAGCATTCAGTCAAATCTATGGACAACAATACAATCGCCTGCTGGTCAGTTGGTTGCTTGTGTGACCTAGAACCTGACTACATGCCAGTAAACCAATGGAACTTAGGATTTGCTGAGATTACCCACAAGGGCAAAAAGTTTGAAGTAAATAACTACCGTATTATTGACGGTGAGGCTTATCGTTAAACCGATACTTTAATAAATTTTAAAATAACATTTCTTACTCCCATAGTAGCACTGCCTCCGTATGTGCTAGCACGTGTTACTTTTAACACCACACTGCCTCCACCAGATGTTAAATCAATAACTCTTAATTGTGGTACAACAGTTAAGTTACGAAACCCCACATCTATCCAGTCCGTGTAATTAGCTCCAGAACTAGTTAATTGATTTATAAGTGTCTGACTTCCAACTTTTAAATTGAATACGCCTGTGTTTACTGAATTATATTGTTGATTTCGGTATTGATATTCATAGTGAAATGCATATATGCCAGAAGAAACATTACCAATACTAACACTGTTAGTATAATTCGAACCTGTGAGCAATTCTGCTGAACGGGTTAGCGTAGTAGTACCCCTAGATAAATCAACATAATCTTTCACGGCAGCACTAGTGGGAACAGCAGTATCTGTTGCTGTAAGACCGTCAGTAGAATCCTCTAAAGCAGACCCTGCAAATGATGCTGTAGTAATAGAAGCACCTGCGGACACCTGAGTATCTACATATGTTTTAATAGCACCACTCTCAACTAAGTTCTGAGTAGTGTCTACAGCTGTAGCTGGTGCATGAGCTTTGTTTAAAGCTGCTTCAATCTGAGTTGCAGTAAGATTTATTTCGTAATTAGCCATGTTATGTTAATTTAATTATAACTAGTGTTTGATTTTTATAATACATAGCTGTGGTACGCTCTTCCTGTACAAAAGCTGAATACGTTGTCAAACTTGTATTGTTGTGAACTGAAATTAGATTTCTATGCTCATATATATTATAACTACCAGTCTCATTTACAATAGCCTGTGCTAAAACACTTGATCCTGCTTTAAGCTGAAGCCTAAAAAAATCACTATTGGTACTATCGTCTTCAGCAAACTCTCCCGACCAAATAATTTGATATACTCCAGCAGAAGTTGGAGTAATAACTCCGTTTGAAACTGATACAATGTTATTAGGATCACTTGATACAGTAAATGGAATAGTTGTAGAACTTGATACTCCATTACCAGATGCTACATCTGGAGCAGTAAGCTGAGCTACTTTAGTAGTCGCTGCATCTATTGCATTAAATACAGCAGCACTTGTAGGAACAGCTGTATCTGTTGCCGTTAGCCCATCGTTAGAATCTTCTAAAGCCGATGGAGCAAAAGAATTCGTAGTAATAGAAGCACCTGCAGATACTTGACTATCTACATATGTTTTAACGCCCCCACTCTCAACTAAGTTTTGACTGTTAGGAGTGGGGATTGTGTCAGGAGAATCTGCTTTGTTTAGAATCTGCTGTATTTCACTCGCAGTTTGATTGATTATAAAATTAGCCATTTAGCATTTCCATTTTCTAAGTGCAAGAGCTTTACGAGTAGGACGACCCTTTGAATCTTTCATAGGTCCTTTGACTCCACCCATCCTTGCACAGAATGAACGGCGACGCTTAGCTGCTTTTGAACCTCGCTTCACTTTACCAGTAACAGGTCGCTTAAGATTAGCACCCGTCTTTCTTTTAAAATATGCTCTACCTTTAGCAGTTAAGCCCCCAGTTTTGCTTTTATGTTCTTTCCTCATTTTTTACTCCTTTTTAATGATCTTACTCTACGAGGTTTACCTGCAGGTTGTCCAATCTTTTTTTTCTCAGAAATTCTACTACGCTTCTCAGACTTGGTCATTTCTCCCGAAGTCTTTGGAGTTTTAGAGTTAACACGCTTTGTTGGTCTGCAGTATGGTGTTCCTCGTTTCTCACCTTTCTGACGACCGCAAGCTTTACCAGTTCGGACATCTTTCCAGTCTTCTTTAAACCAACGGCGTAAACTCACTTCTTACCTTTCTTGTAACCAGAAGCTACTTTCTTCTTACCTCCTGAGTCTGGCTTCTTACCTTTGCACACTTGCACAGCGTAACCGTTGGCATACGCAGAAGGGTATACCTTATACTTACGCTTTGCAGCTGCTTTACCTCGTGCACATAATTTACCCATTACTTTCTCTTTTTAAATGGTTTAAGTACTTTCTTTTTCTTAGGTGGGCGACCTACCTTAGACCCGTATGTTCCTTTTCCGTATGGCATAATATTATTTAATTTGAGATGATCCAAAGTAGAATCCTACAATGGCTAAGGCAGTTTGCCTAATTTCTGGTAAAATTACAAAACCTTGAACAGTGTCCCATTTAACGCTTTTAAAGAAACCAAAAAAACCTTCAGTTTCTCGGGCAACACTAATACCTACGTCAGTCCATGCAAAAAGAAATGGGGCTATTACAATCGCAAAAACAGTGGATACTACTAAGAACCTTCGTACCAATACTCCACCCTCACGCTTTGATGCTGCATCAGCCGAAGCATCTGCACTTTGTTGTTTATCAAGCATACGTTCAAACTGACGAGCTTGGTTTTCCATCTGTGTGCCAATAAGCTTCATTACAAAGCCACTAACTCCACCGCCGATCATTGCTATAAGTTCAGGTGTCATTTTTTAATAAATATATAATAATATGCTGTAGCTAAGGATGCTAGCCCTGCACACGCATACATAAAGGTTTGAGCTGTAGAATTAAAATTAAATGCAGTTAATTCTCCAAGAAAGACTAAGCTCCAAATTTTAGTTTGTGTAATAATATGATCTTCCATGATTAATCAACATTAGACATGTACACTCCAGAGAGTGAAAATCTAAATTTATTTGTAGTTCCGCTTGCAACAAAATCAAATGGATTAATTGAGAAATCATTTAATCGAAGTCGACGAGTATTAATACCTTGTCCTGCAACTTGACTACCTGATCCAATTATCTCTACACCCCTTTCAAAGTATATAGATGTTGAGCCAGAATCTAAATGACCATATAACGGAAATTGAGTACCTGCACAATTTATAAAACCTTGCACTGGTCTAAGAATAAAAGTCGAATCCCATTGAGCTGCAAAAGGTAAATTATCTACCCTAATATTGCCTGTTGGATCATTAGAGTATAATAATTTAATAGCTGCGTCAGGATTTTGGACATTAATTTCAACGTGAAATGTAACCTTGCGTCCAAACTTTGTGTAATATCCTGTTCGGTTGTTGTAAGAACTTTGAGTAACTCCTGATATATTTAGCGTTGGAGAAAAACTATGATGCTCATACGTTTCTAATAAATCACCACCGTGAAACCGTATGCCAGAGTTATTTGGAAAAGCATAAACTTGATCTGCACCTTGTTGAAAACATCTAAGATTCTTTGTATAATCTGTAAATGTTCCTACATAAAGTGATCCATCTTTTTTATACAAGCCACCTTGCTTTGTAGCACCCGTAGACTTATCTACCAGCTCAACTTTAGCGTCTTGATCTGGAGATACAGTAGCTGTAACTGTTAAAGAGTCTTGAACATCTGGTTGAGCAAGTGGTGCTTTTGTAGCTATGTTAGCCGTGTTAGCTGCAATGTTAGCTGCATTCGTT
>CERU01038232.1_pt1 | contig 11192 bp, 1 predicted proteins | sample 530741 | NCBI WGS metagenome assembly CERU01 (sample SAMEA2620925, study PRJEB7988) | marine metagenome | biome: marine biome (ENVO:00000447); feature: deep chlorophyll maximum layer (ENVO:xxxxxxxx); material: "saline water (ENVO:00002010), including plankton (ENVO:xxxxxxxx)" | depth 30 m | reverse complement strand
CTCAACAAGCTGCACAACCAGGTGAAGGTGCTCAAAAAATAATGGACGAAACTATGTCAAACATAGATAAAGAAAAAGAAAACAAACAAGGTGTTTATGCTGAAAAAACTGAACAACAAGCACCTCCACCGCAAGAGCAAGCAATGGCGCAAGCACCACCTCCACCACCGCCTAGTGGAGAAAATAGTCCAATGAGCTATTTAAGCGAAAGTAGAAAGTTAATAAACAAATATAAGAAAATATAATATGAAATTTAATCCGCTTCTACAAGTAGAAAACGAAAAATTACAAGAGGATATAGTTAAGGGAGCTGAACAAGAACAAGTTGTTAAGCAAGATATACCTGGCTGTATGGTTAGCTCTGCTTCTAATTACAATAAAGACGCGACCGTAGAGGACGGTAGCTGTGCTATACAAGGGCAAAGATGGGATGCGGCTACAAAAAAATACGTAAGCATTGAAAAATTTGAAGGAACAGACGTTGAAGAAGCTATATCAACAACTGGTGGTATTGAAGAAAAAGATATTTCAACTAGCACTCTTCCTACAGAAGCTATAGACGCTGCTGTAAGTGGTAATTTACAAGAAGCTAAAGAAACTATAATAGAACAACAAGGCTACTATAACGAGGTATTACTTAATAGTGAAAAAATACAAAATGTAATTAGTACATACGAGCCTTACATGCAAGAGCAAATGAAGTATGTTTATGAAGTTTTAGATGAATACGACTATTTAACAACAAACGTGCCTCCTAATCAAATAGCTAAGTTTCATGACAACGTAACTTTAAATACTTTTGAATCTATATTACCAAAAAATAACCGCGGACAATCTCTTTCAACAGAACAAACTATAAATGATGATTTAAGTTTATTAATAAACAATTCAAAGAACGCAGATGGTAATTTAGATTTTGAACAGTTTTTAAAGATCATGGCGCAACAGCAGATGCAAGATCCTAAATATAAAATATTTGCTGATCAAAACAATTTAAATGTAGATAGTTATTTTCAAACTTTTGACCCTTATTCTACTTTAGAAATGATGTATCAATACGATTGCGGGTCTGTAATGAACGCTCATTATCGTGGTAGATATGTAACAGGATATGGTGGTGGCATGAATATACCAAAACTTAAGCCTAGCGATCTTTATAGAGGTGATGATACAGAATCAAGCCTAGGCGATGTTTGTTACGCAAACACTGAAGATAAAATTGATGATTTAAGGGCTTATTTTGAAATGTTAGAACATTATAATGATAATGGTAATCTATCGATGTATAACGGTTCTATGATAAAAAATAAGCCTAGCATAACAACAGACCCAAGAAATCATTATGAATACGCTTACAAGCGTAACAAAAACAAGTTAGATTATGTTTTGGATGATGATAACATAATACAACAACACTACAATAAAAATTATAACAAAGAACTAAAAAATTTAAAAAACAGACTTCTTGTAGATGCTAAAGGTAATAAAGTTTTTGAAACAAAAGAAGAACAAATTTTATTAGATGAGTTTTTAGGAAATGTAAACGAAGACTTTTTTATTGGAGCAGACTACGGTGATTTTATGAAGTATTACACTCCTGCTGGTAGCAAGATAGTTTTAAATACTAATACTATTGGAGAAATTAAAGTTGCAGAAACAAGAGGCCCAAACAATATAGATTTTGCTAACGCTCCTTTACAGAAAAAACTAGAATACTTACAGAGTTACAAAAAAAATATTATAAAAGAAATAAACGCTCAAAACGTAAGTGATGTTGTTATAGTACTTAAATATTTAGGACTTCCAAGCGATACTAAAGCTATACAAACTTTTCAAAAAAACAGACAGAATAAAATTAGTTTTATAGAGCAACTTCAAAACTTTGAAGAAAAACATTTACCTATAGAAAAAGACGGTAAACTAGTATATCCAACAGATCCTCAAAATTTTGATCCTAAAGTAAAAAACGGTATAGGTGAGTTGTATTTTGGATTAGATCAATTTGATAGTTGGTTTACAGAATATTGTAAAGATATATTTGAAAATAAGTATGAAGGAGGTATGTCTTTTGGTGATTTTAAAAAGGGTATGGATGACGAGTATAAAAACAACCCTGATAAATACATGAAGCAGTATATAGGTAGTTTAGTAAGTAAAGACGATAAAGAAGCACAAAATCAAAACTGGCAAGACTATACAAACTGGAAGAAAAATGGTATACTTTCAGACGCTATATTAAATAGTAGTTTGTTTAATGAACACTTATACAACTCTATAGCTGAAATATCAAAAAGTTTAACAGACAGCTATGGTATGACTATGGAGGCAACTTCTTTAGAAAATATACTATCTGTTGTTGGTGTTCCACAAATGGTAGCTGATGAAATTAGAGCTGGTTTGCAAGATATATTATATTATAATACACATTCAGATTGGGCCACTAGAAGATCAGGTATGCATTTTTCTATGGGTATAGATGGTAAGATAAGGTGGACACAAAAAGATCCTTTTAAAATTGAAAAAATACATAATCCTTTAACTGGTACTAGCCCAAATGATGGAAGCTTTTTTGGTGGTCACTCAGAGCCTCAACTAGTTGGTGATAGATGGTGTATAACGCCTTTGCAAAGATTAGATGGTTGGTACGTAGATGAAAATAATGATATTCAAAGGTTTGATTTGTCAAAAGCAAAGTTAACGGGTGAAGGCGCTAACGTAGTTATTGAGGGTTATAATTATGGTAAGGTTGATCAAGGTGCTTTAACAGAAACTATAAAGTTAAAAATAGATCAATTTATTAAAGGTAAAATGACTATTTTAGAAAATAAACAAAAAGATTTGTTTGGCTCTATTGATGAGAAAACTGGAGAGCTTGATGGTACTGGCGCTTTAGATAAGTGGCAATCTGAGTATGGTGAAAAGTTTGCTCAACTAGATCTTTTAACCAACATGTTAAATGCAATACAAGTTAAAGATGGTCAACTAGTATTTATGAAAGATGGACAAGCAATACCATTATCAGAACCTCAAATGGAATACTACCAAGGTCTAGAGGCTCAGTTTGATGAGTTAAGTAAAGAGCTTATAACTGGTTCTAAAGAAGGTCTTGGTACTAAAGCTTATATAGAAAAAAGTGCAATGCTGGAGTTACAACAAATACTATCAGCTATGGACGAGCTTGATAAAGAACAAGAATTGTTAAAAAAACAATTATCAAGTTCTGAAAAAACAAAAAAGCTTTTAAAAGATTTTGATTTAAACTTTAGTAGTTTTGACAAAATTAAAGCAAGTATACAAATGACTTTTGGTAGCGTTATAACTCCTCTTGGTTATGGTGAGTATGCTAGAAAATTAAACAAGCAATATCAAGAAAATTATCCTCAAGCTTATAAGTCTGAGTGGGGTAATACCGCTAGATATATAGAAAGTTTATTAGTAGAATCAACAGGTTCTGTTTCTTTATTTGCGGCTGCTGCTGCTTTAAGTTTTATACCTGGTGGTCAATATGCTGCAGGTGGTTTGTTTTTTACTTCAGGAGCTGGTGGTATGTACAACAGCTTAACAGAAGCAAAAATTCAATCTCAAGCTATTATAGACCAAGCTAGAGACGCTTTAAAAAATCCTAATCTTAGCGAGGCAGATAGATTAGCTTTAATGAGGCAAATAGAAAGAGAGCAAAAAGCCGCTAACCAAAGCGAAAGCTCTATGATGTTTTCTAGTTTTTGCGCTGGTACAATAGAACTAGCTTTTGAAAGATACGTTACAATACCTATATTAAAAGGCCCTTTTAAAAAAGGAGGTAATTTTGTTAATTCGTGGAAAACACTTAGTCCGTTACAAAAAGCTGGATACTTTACTGGATATCAAGTAGCTACAAAAACAGCTGAATTTGCCAGTGAGAATTTAACTACCATGGGTAATAATATTATAGAATCTATACAAACGGGTGACGGTAGGTTTTTTGAAGGTATATTTAAAACAGATGGGACAATTGACTTTGATGCTCAAATGCAATTGCTTACTACAACACTACTTATAAGTGGTACTTCTGACGTTAAACTATTATCAAACATTGTTTCCGCTGAGGTTTCAACAACAGAAGATAAAAAAATAAGACAAGCAAATCTAAGAAGGTTTGAAGAGATAAATAAACGTTTAGCAGAATTAAAAAAGACAAACCCACAAGATATAGCTGAGGCTGCAAGTTTAAATGAAGAACTATCAGATCTTCAACAAAAAATAGTTATTCACACAGAACAATCAATATCTAGGCTTAAATATTTAAACGAAAATGAGTTAAATGAAGTAGATGGTTATGCAGAGAAAAAAAGACTTTTAAATCTTCAGCTTTTTAATATAGGTAAAACTAAAGATCCTAAAAACCCAAAAGTTATAAAAGAAAAAAATAAAATAATAAAAGAGGTAAAAGATCTTCAGTTAAAAATAGATGGCGTAATTGAGCAAGCTATTGTAAATGCACTGCCTTCTGTTGATGGTAAAAAAAGCTATGGTACAAAAGAAACAGACAATGGTGATGTTGTTGTAAATTGGCAAAAAGTAAGGCCTGAAGCTAAATACTTACACGGTTTATATTTAAGTAGTAACATTAGAACTAGAAAAACAGTAGAAGAAAACGGTGGTCTTTATTACGAAATAAACGAAAATAGTTATAAACTAGATGACAACGGTAATCCTATAGGTTTTAATGATATAACACAAAACAACTTATTAAATCATTACAAAAAAGTATATAAAGGTGATATAGGAAAAGCAACTAAACAAGTTAGTGATATATTTTCAGCTTCTATAACTGGTAAGTTTGCTTCTAACATAGGTAAAGATGCTATAATTTTTACTACAAACGCTATGAGAGCTATATTTAATGTTCCTACTAAAGACGGTAGAACTGTTTATAGTTTACAACAAGCACAAGACGCTGCTGTTTCTAGTATACACGAAGTGTTTCACATTAATCACGCTCAGACAGAGTTAAACGTAAAAGTAGACGAAGATGCTAATGGTTTGCCTGTATATAAAAAAATGACTGTTTCTGAAATAGTAAACAGCGAGCAAGGCAAACAACATGCTGAGATGGTTATGACAGAGATGGACGCGATGATGGAAAGAGAGTTTGGTTCTAAAACAAATGATAAAGAAGCACAAGCTATATATGAACATTACAAGCAAAGAAGAAATAGCTATAAAGATAATAACTTTGAAGTTGAAGAAGTTTTAAACATAATAGGTGATTTAATAGCTACTGGCAACTTTGCAAACGTTAATCCTAAGTTTAAAGACTCAGGAGTGTTGTCCAGTAACATGTTTAATACTAATAGCTCTTTTGGTTTAAGCGTTAAAAACTTAATAAACGGCTTAACCAGTAGATTAGTAGGTAAAGAATATTTTGGCTTAGGACAGTTTGAAAATGCTGAGCAAGTTTTTAATTATATAAATAGGTTTTATAAAGACAATCAAAGTAAAAAAGATTTTAGCCTTATACAAAGGTTAGCGGGAGATGAGCTAGATCCTACTATGTTAAAACAATCAATGAGTGTTTATGAGAAAAACTTAAATGATTTAAAAGAACAAAAGCTAGCTTTAGCTAGACAGTACCAGCAATTAATAAAAGAAAACCCATCACAAAGAGATCAACTGCGAGAAGAGTTAAAAAACAAACAGTCTGGATTAAATACTCAAATAAGTAAAATTGAAAAAAATATAAAGACTTCTAAAGAAAACTCTAAAACAGTATCTATATTAAAAAAAGAACAGTTAGAGTTTGATGAAAGAAAACGAGTGCTTGAAGAAAGAAAGGCAACAATAGAGCTACATGGAAAACCTATAGTTGTAGATGGCGTTGAGATTACGCTTGAAGATATTATAGAGCAAATAAATAATTTACCAATGTCTAACTCTCATAAAAGAGCTAAAGACGACTTGGTTACTCAAAACATGCCTGCTATAAATAAGTTTATTAATGACAACTTTAATCCTACAGCTTCTCGTTTTAGTGGTATAACATATGATGATTTTGTGAGTGGCACTTTGTTAAAGGTAGCTAAAATAATAGACAACTATAACCCTAACGAATTAGTAACGGATGTTAACGGTGTTAAACCTGGAGAAGAAGGGTATATAAATACAACTGCTGATTTTGGTTATTATTTAATAAGTAGGCTAAACCCTCAGGTAGGTAATATATTAAAAGAAACAAAAAGCCAAATGGCTGTTGATGCTGAAAGCAAAACTGTTTCTTATGACGATGCTGATGTTGGTATTAACTTAGACAACCTTTATGATGACGCTGATGCTGACGCTGGCGCTGGTGGTGATGGCGTTTCTATTAGTATTGAATCTAGTGAAATAAGAACTAGTTTAAATATAAATGATAAAACAAAAAACAGTATAATAAATAAGGTTGGTGATATTATTATTGAAACAGGTACACCTGACGGTAAAAAGAAAAAAATTAGAAATGATATTCAAAACATCATTGCTGAAGAGTTTAAAGCTATAGTTTCTGAAAACATAGGCCCTTTGTATGTAAAAGATCCTGTTACGAATAAAAACATGATAAACCCTCAGGTTGAGACTTATCTTAAAAAAAATAAAGAATTAATTGTAAACTCGTTAGCAATAAAATATAGAAATAATTTTCCAGAATTATCTTATGTTATAAAAGAAAGAGCTTCTACTGAAGAAACTAGAAGAATACAAGCAAATCCAGATTACAAAGGTTTTATGGAAAGCGAAACTGCTGGTAATACAATATATGGCACGGTTCAGTTTGATGATCCAAGTAAACCTGGCTACATGACAGAGCAACAGTTTTTAGATTTATTTTTTAATAACCACGGTAAAATAGCAAATATACAACAAAACTCTGGTAATAGAACTGGAAAAACTAGGTTTAATAAACTTATTGAAAGGCTGTCGGCTGAAATGGGTCTTGACGCTTCTTTTGATGCTATAAAAGAAAAAGACCCTACTGATAAACAAAACTACATTACTTATTACTCTGAGTTAATAAAGCGTGATCCAAACATGAAGTTTTCACAAAGTGGTGTTGATATAAATTTTGAAACTGATTATAACTTTACTAAGCTTCCACAAAGAATGAACTTAGTGTTTGCTGCTTTAGAAGGAAAAGATCATAGTGATATTATTGTGTTAGACCCTGACGATCCTAACTATATGACAATAAAAGGTTTTAAAGGTGACTTTTCACAAGCTGAGGTAAATTTAGCTTACACTATAATTAGAGAGCTAGGCCCTGATAATATTGATGAAACTAGCGTTAGACTTAGAACAACTATAGTTGCAGACGAAAACGTACCACAGTGGTTTAAAGACAAATTGCAAAAGGTTGACTGGAGCAGCAGTAAAGAAATGAAAGACAAAAAGTCTAAGCAAGTAGTTGACTTTTACACAAAACACGTAGGTGCACAAGTAGCTGCAATCATGGGTTATGACTTAGTTGGCTTTCACAATGCTGTTATGGATGCTGCTGGTAGAAAAAAGCTAAGAGATGGTAAAGCAACAGTAAGTGTTAAAAAAATACCCACATCTATGGTTGATGGTAAAAAAGTTAAGAACGCTTCTTTTTACGGTCACAATAATAAAGATGGTAAGTTTGGTGTTTGGGATGTTGTTGGTTGGGAGTTTGTACCAGAGCTAAATATGTTTAGAGGTACTGTTAACGGTGAGATGGTTACAAGCACAGACCCTGTTACTCAATATGGTGCTGTGATAAGAACGGGTGATTACAACGCTGATCTTGTAAACATTAAAACTCAAACAGAAAAAACAACTAGTAACACCAAGGTAAACCTTGATGATGTTCGTTTAATGAACAAAACGCAACCTTTGTTTAAAAAGATTGACGATATATTATCTCAACCTATTTCTAGAGAAGATAAAATAGCTTTATTAAAAGACATAGCTCCAGAGATAGAGGCTGCTAATACAGCTAATAGAGCTTTGGCTGTAGATTTAGTTGGCGGTATGTTAACTTCTGTTGCTGATGGTGATATGGACGCTGATGTTTTTGTTTCTATATTACAGTCACAAACAAACTTAACAAAAGGTTTAAGAGCATTATCAGGCTTAGATTTTATAACAGTAAAAGACGGTGCTCAGACAGAAAGAAGTTATGGTGAACATATGGACCCTAACGTTAGGTTGATGGTTAAAATACAAAACGTAATGTGGCAAAGTATTGAGTTTGATAACCAAGGTAATCCACAGGGTTTTAAAGAAGGCGTTGATCCAAAAGCTTTATTAACGGAAATATTTGCTGATCACACACAGTGGTATACCGATGCTGCAACATCAAAATCAATGGACAAACCTGTTGTCGACGGTATAAAATTAAATCTTAGTACTTCTGATTTAGCACTAGAAAGGTTTAAACTGTTAAGCGATAGTGACAAAAGTAATATATTTAGTTTTAACGGTGATCCATACTTAGATAGAGTTGCTGAAATAGAAATAAACAAAGTAATAAATTCTAACACAGCTATTATAACTCAACAAAACGAAGTAGAAAACAATCAGTTAAATGATGATCTTGTACAGAGTAGAACAGAGTCTGATGAAACTTTAAATGAAGTAGATTCAGAGCTACACCAAAAATATAGTCAATCTGGTAATAGCGCTACTTTTAATGAATTTGTAGAAATAACTTCTGGTGTAGACAGAAATAAACAATATTCTGCTGCTCAAGCAAGATTAATAGGTTCTAAATACAATGGTATTAATAATATTGTGCCTTACTCTGCTGAAGATTTTAATGGTTTAATATATCAGTTTTTAGCTCCAGGCAAAGACGGTGAGTATCAATTACAATGGTTTCAAGAAAAACTAGTTAAACCTTATTCAAAAGGTGAGATAGCTATAACTCAAGAAAAACAAAAAGTTACAAAACAATATAAAGAATTATTAAAAACAATACCTAAGGTAAAAGTAAAACTAAGAACCTCTATAAATAGACCAGATGGTAGACCTAGTAATTATAACTTAGACCACGCTGTAAGAGTTTATCTTTGGGATAAAAATGGTATTGATATACCTGGCTTATCAGATAGAGATAGAAAATTATTATTAGACGCTGTAAAAGAAAACAACTTAACTTCTTTTGCTGATCAGCTAGGCGCTATATCAAATCAAGAAGCTGGCTACATACAGCCTAGTCAATACTGGACTATGGAAAATATAGCTAGTGACGTTAATCAAGTTATCAACGTAGTTGGTAGACAAAAGCATTTGGCAGAGTTTCTTGAAAATAAAAATGAAATATTTTCTGAAGAAAATTTAAACAAAATAGAAGCTGTACATGGTTCTAAATATAGAGAAGCTTTAGAAAACATGTTAGATCGGATGGAAACTGGTAGTTCGTTAGGTAAACGTATGCCTAGTGGTGATAGAATAACAAACGCTTATAACAATTGGGTTAATAACTCTGTTGGTGCTATAATGTTTTTAAACGGTAGATCTGCCGTACTACAAACACTATCTACGTTTAACTATGTTAAATTAACAGGGCCAAACAACATGGTTAACGCTACTAAAGCTTTTGCTAATCAACCACAGTTTTGGAAAGATTTTACCATGATTTGGAACTCTGATTATTTAAAATCAAGAAGAGAGGGTGAAGCTCGTGGTATTAATGAAGCTGAACTAAGAGCTGTTGTGGAAAAAGCAGATAACAAAGCAAAAGCCGCTATAGCTTATTTATTAAAAATAGGTTTTACTCCTACAAGAATAGCAGATAGTTTTGCTATTGCTTCTGGTGGCGCTGGTTATGTTAGAAATTATGCCAACGACTATATGAAGCAAATAAATCCTGAAACAAACGAGCTTTATACAGAAGAGCAAGCTATGGAAAAAGCTATGGAAGATTTTGTTATGGAAACAGAAACTGGCCAGCAGTCTTCTAGACAAGATATGTTATCACAACAGCAGACTGGTGGTTTAGGTAGGTTAATACTTGCGTTTAAAAATACACCGATGCAGTATACTAGAAAAATACTTAGAGCATCACAAGACCTTAAAAATAATAGAGGTAACACAGCTGAAAACATAGGTAAAATAGTTTATTACGGGGCGATACAAAATGCTATGTTTACTAGTTTGCAAACAGCTTTGTTTGCGTCACTTGGAGAAGAAGATGAAGAGTGGGAAAAGAAAGAAGACAGAGTTGTGCAAGGCATGATTGATAGTATACTTGGTGGTATGGGTCTAACTGGAGCTATAGTTGCTACTGTTAAAAACGGAGTGCTTGAGTTTCAAGAGCAAGACAAGAGAGGTTGGAACGCCGATCACACTTATACTCTTTTAGAGTTTGCTAACTTTTCGCCTACTATTGGTAGTAAGTTAAGAAAAATATATAGCTCAATAAAAGGCCAACAAATAAATGAAGATGTTATAGCGGAAATGGATTTATGGGATCCACAAAACCCAGCTTGGTCATCTGTTGCAAACTTAATATCTGGGCTAACAAACATACCTTTAGATAGAGCTGTTAACAAAGTAAATAACTTGTTAGCTATATCTGCTGATGAAAACGAGTGGTGGCAAAACTTATCTTTAGCCTTAGGTTGGAACACTTGGGATGTTGGCGTTGAAACTAAAGCTAAAGAAATTAGAGAAGAAGTTAAAGAAAAGAAAAAAGAAGAAAAGAAACAAGAAAAAATTGATGTTGCTCAAGATAAAGTTGACGTTGTAGTTGAAGAAGAAATTAAAAAAGAAAAAGAAGGTGAGGGTAAAGATGTTAATACATGCGCGGCTGTAAAATCAAACGGGCAAAGATGTACTGTTCCTGTTGATAAAGCTGGTGATAAATGTCAATACCATGCTAGTGCTGAGGAAAAAGCTAAAATGAAAAAGTGTGGCTTTATAAAAACTAATGGTAAACAATGCGGTAATTTTGCTGTTACTGATGCTGGAAGATGTAACGTACCACAACATCAACCTGGATATAAAAAGTAAAGATTTAAAAAAATAAGTGACTATATAACAATGATGAAAAGACTAATAATATTGCTACTACTTGTATCAAACATAGTAACAGCGCAAACTCTTGATAGTGAAGAACTTAGAAAGCTTTTAAAGTTTTCTACTTTTTATGCTGCCGTAAATGGTGGAACATCATTGTCTGATGTTGATGTTTTTTCTGTAGATAACGGTTTATC
>CERU01005273.1_pt1 | contig 11319 bp, 7 predicted proteins | sample 530741 | NCBI WGS metagenome assembly CERU01 (sample SAMEA2620925, study PRJEB7988) | marine metagenome | biome: marine biome (ENVO:00000447); feature: deep chlorophyll maximum layer (ENVO:xxxxxxxx); material: "saline water (ENVO:00002010), including plankton (ENVO:xxxxxxxx)" | depth 30 m | reverse complement strand
GAACCGCGCTCGACCTTTCGCGAACCCGCCAATGGCTTCGACTACACGCCCGATGATATCGCCACGGCGGAGCCCGCCGATATCGCCGCGCGGCTGACGACCGCACCGGTGGGGATCGACGAACTGATCCGCCAGTCGGGTGAAAGCACCGCGGCGGTGCAGCTCGCGCTGCTCGAACTGGAGATCGCCGGTCGGCTCCAGCGCCATGCCGGGGGCCGCGTCAGCGTACGCTGACGGCATGCGCGGCCAAGTCAGCGCGCGCGCGGGCCTGCGTGTTTTGCCGCTTGACGCCTTCCGAACCCCGGCCCCATTTTCGCGCGTATACGCACGTACACACGTAAGGGACTGCCCACACCACCATGCAACTGGTCATCGTCGAATCGCCCGCGAAGGCGAAAACCATCGAGAAATATCTCGGCAAGGACTTCAAGGTTCTCGCCAGCTACGGTCACGTCCGCGACCTGCCGCCCAAGGACGGCAGCGTGCGCCCCGACGAAGGCTTCGCGATGGACTGGGAACTCTATCGCGACAAGCAGAAGCGCTTCAAGGAAATCAGCGACGCGTCGAAACAGGCCACCCGCCTCGTCCTCGCGACTGACCCCGACCGCGAAGGCGAGGCGATTTCGTGGCACGTCCAGGAACTGCTCAGGAAGCGCAAGACGCTGCCCGAGAAGGTCGACCGCGTGACGTTCAACGCAATCACCAAGCAGGCGGTGACCGAGGCGATGAAGGCCCCGCGCGAGCTCGACCAGCCGCTGATCGACGCCTATCTGGCGCGCCGCGCGCTCGACTATCTCTATGGCTTCACGCTGTCGCCGGTGCTGTGGCGCCGCCTGCCCGGCGCCAAGAGCGCGGGCCGCGTGCAGTCGGTCGCGCTGCGGCTGATCGTCGGCCGCGAAATCGAGATCGAGCATTTCCGCGCCGACGAATACTGGTCGGTGATCGCCAAGCTGCAGCAGGACGGCAGCGAGTTCGACGCGCGGCTGGTCAAGTACGGCGGCAAGAAGCTCGACAAGCTCACGCTGGGCGATGAAGCCAGCGCCATGGCCGCCAAGGCGGCGGTCGAAGCGGGCAATTTCACGATCGAGGAGATCGAGACCAAGCCGTTCAAGCGCAATCCCGCGCCGCCGTTCACCACCTCGACGCTGCAGCAGGAAGCCGCGCGCAAGCTGGGCTTCTCCGCCAGCCACACGATGCGGCTCGCGCAGTCGCTCTATGAAGCGGGCGCGATCACCTACATGCGTACCGACGGCGTGCAGATGGATGGCGGCGCGATTTCGGAATGCCGCAAGGCAGTGTCCGATCGCTATGGCGGCCACGCGCTGCCCGAAAAGCCGCGCATTTACCAGTCGAAGGCCAAGAACGCGCAAGAAGCGCACGAAGCGATCCGGCCGACCGATTTCTCGCGCGACCGCGTGGGTTCGGGCGACGAGGGCAAGCTTTACGATCTCGTGTTCAAGCGCGCGATGGCCAGCCAGATGGCGGCCGCGCAGCTCGAGCGCACCACGGTCACGCTGCGCGAAGCCACCGGCCAGAACGAATTGCGCGCCACCGGCCAGGTGGTGAAATATCCGGGCTTCTTCGCGGTCTACCAGGAAGGCCGCGACGATGCCGATGACGACGAGGACGGCCTGCTTCCCGCGATGAGCAAGGGCGACAGCCCGCTCAAGCGCGGCGTCGACGCCAACCAGCACTTCACCCAGCCGCCGCCGCGTTTTTCCGAGGCCAGCCTGGTCAAGCGGCTCGAGGAACTCGGCATCGGCCGCCCCTCGACCTATGCCAGCACCATCCAGACGCTGCGCGACCGGGCCTATGTGCGGATGGAGAAGAACCGCTTCTTCGCCGAGGAAAGCGGGCGGTTGCTGACCGCTTTCCTCGAACGCTTCTTCCCGCAATATGTCGCCTTCGACTACACCGCCGGGCTCGAGGACGAGCTCGACACCGTGTCCGACGGGCGCGAGGACTGGAAGAAGCTGCTCGAGGCCTTCTGGCGCGACTTCAAGCCCAAGACCGAAGAGGTGATGGACAAGAAGCCTTCGGAAGTGACCGAGGTGCTCGACGAATTCCTGTCCGACTACCTGTTCCCCGAACGCGCCGACGGCAAGGACCCGCGCCATTGCCCGCTGTGCGAAACCGAAGGCCGCGAGGGCGGCCGGCTGGCGCTGCGCGGTGGCCGCTACGGCGCCTTCGTCGCCTGCGCCAATTACCCCGACTGCAAGTTCACCCGCCAGTTCGCCAAGCCCGGCGGCGAAGGCGATGACGGCGCCGATGACGGGGTGATGGGCGAGGATCCCGAAACCGGCCTGCCGGTCGAACGCAAGACGGGACGCTTCGGCCCCTACATCCAGCTTGGCGAGGGCAAGGAAGCCAAGCGCGCGAGCATTCCCAAGGACCTCGATGATTTCGATCTCGAATGGGCCCTGAAGCTGCTTAGCCTGCCGCGGATCGTCGGCCAGCATCCCGAGACCGGCAAGGATATCGAAGCCGCGATAGGACGTTACGGCCCGTACCTGCGGCATGATGGCAAATACGCCAAGCTGCAGAGCACGCGCGACGTGTTCGACACCGGCATGAACGCGGCGGTCACGCTGCTTGCCGAAGCCGCCAATCGCAAGGGCGGCACGCGCGGCAAGGCGGAACCGATCAAGACGCTGGGCGAACACCCGACCAGCGGCGCCGAGATGAAGGTGATGCCGGGCCGCTACGGCCCCTATGTCACCGATGGCACCACCAATGCGACGATCCCCAAGGACATGAAGCCCGAGGACGTCACCGAGGCGCAGGCGATCGAACTGATCGATGCGCGCGCCGCCAAGGGTCCGGCGAAAAAGAAGAAGGCCGCGCCCAAGAAGAAGGCCGCGCCCAAGAAGAAGGCGGCAGCGAAGAAGAAGCCTGCGGCCAAGAAGGCCCCCGCCAAGAAGAAGGCCCCGGCCAAAAAGGCCGCGGCCAAGAAGGCGGAGGCCGGCTGATGGCGAAGGAGCGTTTCGAACGCCACAAGCAGCCGTGGAAGTCCGAGGAGGCGGGACAACTGCGGCTGCTCGCGGGCAAGGGCAAGGGCCTCAGGGAAATCGCCAAGGCAATCGGCCGCAGCGAGGAATCGACCAAGGACTTCGCCAAGAAGAACAAGATCGAGATCCTGAAGAAGCGGTAGGGGACCGCCCGATCAGAGGCGCATGTAACCCGCGGCGAGGCTTGCCGCCAGCGCCACCATGCTGGCGCCCAGCGCCCATGCCGCGGGGCGGGCCTCGCGTCCGCCATAGGCGAGCGTGACGCCCAGTTTCACGCTCATATTGGCAAGGATCGTTCCCGCGATGGCAAGCGCGGCCAGCCGGGGGGGGATGGTGCCCGGCTCCAGCCCGGCGGCGGTGACGATGGCGGCATCGACGTCCATGCTGCCCATCAGCAGCAGCAGGACTGCGATCCCTTCCTCGCCGAAGCGCGTTTCGGCCCAGCGCGCGGCGACCGCAGCCACGGCCACGAAGGCGACGAAGGTCAGCGCAGGCAGCATGGCGATCGGATTGCCGGGCGGGGCGGGGCCAGTGGTTGCGGGCGCCGCTCGGTAGAGCCACAGCGCCGCAGCGAAGCCCGCCAGCAGCGCCGGGGCGACGAGGATCGCGAAATCGGCCAGCAGGCTCGTCGCGAGCACCGCGACCAGGATGATCACCCGCAGATACATGACCGCGCTGGCCAGCGCGATGCCCGCGTTCTCCGCACCGTGCCCGGCGCCTGCGCCAAGCCGCTGGGCGAAGGAATGCGTCACCGCGGTGGAACTGTAGGCGCCGCCGATGACGGCGGTCGCAATGGTCCCGCGGCGCGCGCCGAACAGGCGGTTGGCGACATAGCCGGCGAAGGAAAAGCCGGTGACGATGATGACCACCAGCCACAAGGTGCGCGGCTCCCACGCGTCGTAGGGGCCGTAGCGCCCTTCGGGCAGGAAGGGGAACACCGCCAGCGCGATCACCGCATAACGCGTGAAGGCCTTGATATCGGCTTCGTCGAGCGCGCCGACCCAGCGGTGGACTTCGGTGCGCAGCGCAAGGATCAGCGTGACCACCGCCGCGCCCGCGACCGCCAGCGCTTCCTCGCCGATCCCGGCCAGGAACCCGAGGCCCAGCGTGACCATGGCGGCGATGGCGCTGGTTGCATCGGGCCTGCCGCTGTCGAGCACCGCGCGTGAATAGCCGATCGCGACGATGGCGGTGGCCGCTGCAAACAGGAGACCCGAGGCCGCTGCGAAGCCGTGGCCCGCGATGATTCCCGCGACGCCTGCCGCGGCGCCCAGCAGGGTGAATGTGCGAATCCCGGCAACCCGCATGCCGGGGGTTTCGTCACGCAGCTTCCATCCCCGTTCGATCCCCACCAGCAGCCCGGCCGCGAGCGCGGCAGCCATCTGGGGGAGGGAATCGATCGCGAACATCTGCTGGATGAAGAGCTCCTAGCTCTTCCAGTCCAGTCCCATTTCCTCGAACATTTCCTTGTCCTCGCTCCAGCGTTCGTCGGTCTTGACGTGGAGGAACAGGTGGACCTTCTGGCCGAGCAGTTCGCTCAGCTCCTCGCGCGCGGCCTGGCCGATCGCCTTGATCCGGCTGCCACCCTTGCCGAGCACGATCATCCGCTGGTTGTCGCGCATCACCACGATCTGCTGGTGGATCTCGACGCTGCCGTCCTTGCGCTGGATGTATTTCTCGGGCCGCACCGCGCTGTCGTAGGGCAGTTCCTCGTGCAGCTGCTGGTACAGCTGCTCGCGCGTGATTTCGGTGGCGAGCAGGCGTTCGCTGGCATCGCTGACCTGGTCTTCGGGATACATCCACGCGCCTTCGGGCATCATGGCGGCGAGCGCGTCCTTCATCTCGTCCACACCGTCGCCGGTCAGCGCAGAGACGAAATAGACCGTTTCGAATTCGACCTTCCCGGTCAGCTCCTGCGCCAGCGCCAGCAGCGGTTCCTTCTTCGCCCGGTCGACCTTGTTGAGCACGAGGATCTTGCGTTCGGGCCGCGCGGCGATCTGTTCGAGCAGCGGTTCCAGCTCGTGCCGTCGCTGCTTGAGCGGATCGACCAGCAGCAGCAGCGCATCGGCCGCCTCGGCGCCTTCCCAGGCGGCGCTGACCATCGCCCGGTCGAGCCGCCGCTTGGGCGCGAAGATGCCCGGCGTGTCGACGAGGATCATCTGTGTGTCGCCATGCAACGCGATGCCCATCATCCGAGCCCGCGTGGTCTGCGCCTTGGCGCTGGTGATCGCGACCTTCTGGCCGACCAGCTGGTTCACCAGCGTGCTCTTGCCCGCATTGGGCGCACCCAGCACTGCGACCACACCGCATTTGGTTGTTTCCTGCGTCACCCGAATGTCTCCATGAATATGCGTGCCGCCTGTTTTTCGGCTTCCTGCTTGCTGCCCGCGGTGCCTTCGGCCTCGCCGACCTTGTGGACTTTCACCCGCACGGTGAAGCGCGCCGCGTGATCGGGGCCCGACCGCTCAATCAGCTCGTATTCGGGCGGGCGCCGCTGGTTACCCGCGGCCCATTCCTGCAAGGCGCTCTTGGGGTGTTTCGACTTGCCCGCGCCGCTTTCCAGCGCCGGACGCCACAGCAGGCGCACGACGTCGCGCGCCGCGGCGAAGCCGTTGTCGAGGAACTGCGCGCCGAGCAGCGCTTCCATCACGTCGCCGAGGATGTTGTCGCTGTCGCGGCCGCCATCGCTGCTCGCCTGGCGCGAGATCCGGATATGCGGCGCCAGCCCGATGCCGCGCGCCACCTGCGCGCACATCGCCCGGCTGACGATCGCGTTGAGCCGCTGCGCCAGCTTGCCCTCTGGCGCTTCGCTTTGCGCATAGAGCCAGTCGGCGATCGCGAGGCCGAGCACGCGGTCGCCAAGGAACTCGAGCCGTTCGTAATCGCGCGTCTCGCCCATGCTGCCATGCGTCAGCGCGGCGAACCACAGCGCTTCGTCCTGCACGGTGAAGCCCGTGCGGGCCAGCCAGTCGCGGGCATCCGGGTCGAGCGCGCTCATATGTCGGCCCCGATCCGGTCCCAGCGGGCGGCGGTGAACCAGGTCCACGGCAGCAGCCATTCGGCGCTGCCGTCGGTCGACCACAGTACGCGGCTGGCGCGGCCCACCAGCAGGTCGGTATCGACCAGTCCGACGCCGCCGTCGCGCACGGCCGGGAAGCGGCTGTCGAGCGAGTTGTCGCGGTTGTCGCCCATCACGAACAGCTGGCCTTCGGGAACCACGATCGGCGCGGCATTGTCGGGGTCGATGCGCAGCGGGTTGCCGCGTTCGTCGGTGGCGACACCGCGCGCGCCATCGCTGAGGAAGCGCGGCCCGACGGTGCCGAAATCGATCGTCAGGTAGCTTTTGCCCGACGGCAGGGTCTCGCGGAACCGGCGGTAGCGGCAGGTGGTCCCGCCATCGACCACGACCCCGCCATCGCTGCGGCAGGCGGTGTTGGGGCCCATCGCGATATCGGCGGCGCCCGCGGGCTGCTTGGGCAGCGGCGCGCCGTTGAGGATCACGCGGCCGTTTTCCAGCGCCAGCGTATCGCCCGGCAGCCCGATCACGCGCTTGACGTAATCCGCGCCGGTCACCGGATGCTTGAAGATGACGACATCGCCGCGGTCGGGCAGGCTGGCGAAGATGCGCCCGTCGAACAGCGCCGGTTCGCCCGGCAGCGACAGGTTGGAAATGCCGTAGGGCCATTTCGCCGCGACCAGGTAATCGCCATTGCGCAGGTTCGGCAGCATGCTTTCGCTGGGAATGGTGAAGGGCGAGAAGATGAAGCTGCGGAAGATCAGCACCGCGATCACCAGCTTGGTGACGAACCACAGGAAGCTGCCAAGGCTTTCCTTTTTTTCGGTCTCGCCCGGGCCGGCGGCAGGCGTAGCGGTATCCAGCGTTTGCTGTGTCATGCGGGGTTCTCAATCATTGCCGAGTTCCCTAGTCGCAGGAGCGCAGCCATCAAAGGATTTTTGCCCGCCATGACCACCGCCGCCCAGCTCTGGACCCGCCTGGAAACCCTGCCGCGCCCGACACTGGGCGAATTGTTCAGCGCCGCGCGCGATGGCGGCGAAGGCGCTGACGAGCCCGGCGGCGCCGACCGGGTCGCGATGCTCTCGGGCCGGATCGAGCTCGAGGAGGGCGGGATCCTGTTCGACTGGTCGAAGACGCATCTCGACCGCGCCGTGGTCGCGGGCTTCGAAGAGCTGGCCGAGGCGATGGACTTCGCCGACATGCGCGCAAAGCTGTTCGGCGGCGAAGTGGTCAACCCGACCGAAGGCCGCGCCGCCGATCATGCGACTCTGCGCGGCACGGGCGAGGGCGCCAAGGTCGAGGAAGCGATGGCGCTGATCGACCGCATGGGCATGCTGGTCGAGGCGATCCACCAGGGCGCGTTGGGCGAGATCGAGCACCTGATCCACATCGGGATCGGCGGCAGTGCACTCGGCCCCGCGCTGGGGGTCGACGCGCTCGGCCGCGACCTCAGCTATTGCGACGTCCATGTCGTCTCCAACATCGACGGGGTCGCGCTCGAGGCAGCCTTTGCGAAGTGCGATCCGGCCAAGACGCTGATCGCGGTGGCGAGCAAGACCTTCACCACGATCGAGACCATGACCAATGCCGCCAGCGCGCTCAAATGGCTCGGCGACAATGGCGTCTCCGACCCCGGTGGGCGCGTCATCGCGCTGACCGCCAATCCCGAAGGCGCGGTCGAATGGGGCGTCGACGAAACGCGCATCCTGCCGTTCCAGGAAAGCGTCGGCGGGCGCTATTCGATCTGGTCCTCGATCGGCTTTCCGATCGCCATGGCGGTGGGGATGGACGATTTCCGCGCCATGCTCGCAGGCGCCAAGGCAGTGGACGAACATTTCCGCGACACCGACGGCGCGGCCAACCTCGTGCTGCGCGCGGCCTTTGCCGATCTCTACTACACCCGCGTGCGCGGCTGTCAGACGCGCGCGGTGTTCGCCTATGACGAACGGCTGGGGCTGTTTCCCGACTATCTCCAGCAGCTCGAGATGGAATCGAACGGCAAGCGCGTCACTGCCGAAATGCAGCCGGTCGACGGCCCGACCGCGCCGATCACCTGGGGCGGGGTGGGCACCGATGCGCAGCACGCGGTGTTCCAGCTGCTCCACCAGGGCACGCATCTGGTGCCGGTCGATTTCATCGCCAGCATCGCCCCGGGCGACGAGCTCGACCCCGCGCACCACCGCATCCTGCTGATGAACTGCTTCGCGCAAGGCGCGGCGCTGATGGCGGGCAAGCAGGGCGAGGACCCCGCGCGCAATTACCCCGGCGACCGCCCCAGCGCGACGATCCTGTGCGACGATCTCGACGCCGCCGCACTGGGCGCGCTGATCGCCTTCCACGAACACCGCGTCTTCGCCAGCGCGGTGCTGATGGGGATCAACCCCTTCGACCAGTTCGGGGTCGAACTGGGCAAGCAGATGGCCAAGGCGATCGAACAGGGCGGCGAGGAATTCGACGCAAGTACGGAGGCGTTGGTGAAGGCGGCCGGGTTGAATTGACAAAACGCAAAAGATGAGGTTTCATAATCGCGGGGAGTACAAATGAAGTATCTACTTTTTGCGACTTCGATAGCGATTACTTCGCCTTCGGCCGTATCCGCGCAGGATTTTTGGCCGGATAGGACTATGAGGTGTGCTACAGTCGGCGAAAACCAAGCGACCTATTTTGTATCACTGTCTCCTTCTGAGAGGGCCTTCTCTGAAGAGCCTAATCTGAGACCTGAATTCAAAGAATCATTCTTTTATCTCCGTATTCGTAGTAACTCCGACGAAAGTGGCTTTGTTTTGAGCGCTACGACGCTCTGCTTGGAAAAGGTAAAAGACGAAATCTGGGACATCGCCTGCGGAGGGGGTTCCTTAATGGGGGCAATGTCATTCACAGCACGAAGCGGAGGAAGATTTTTCGCGACTATCACTTCACCCGCGTACAGGGATGAGGATGTTGTAGATTTAGAACTCTCGGGTATGTGCGAATTCGATTAGGGAATGTCAGATGCGGCTAATCGCTATACTTCTTCTCACACTATCTAGCTTCGGCCCCGCTTCCAAAGTCGCAGCACAGTCTTATCAGATACAGTATCGAGGGTATCCAATATGGTGTACGGCTTACGGTGGTGTGCCAGTTAGGATTTGGACAGATGCACAGTCCGGAGCGATGGCTCAACAACACGGAGGAGGTTTTGCGATGGCGCAGACTCCTACCTCGGAGCCAGTAATACTCCTAGATCTGACCACCCTTAACGGCATTCCGGTAAGATCTGCATTCATGTTGATATACCACGAATGTGCACACTTGGCCCTACCAATAGGGGTCGGGGTGGGTTCGTCGGTCTCAGAACGAAATGCGGACTGCCACGCGATCCTCTCGATGCGATCCGCAGGTTTAGTTAGAAACTGGCAAGAATTTGGGGAAGCTGTCGCGTACGCATCGTCACTTCCACACGGAATTAGCAGCGGTCGCATCTCAGCTATGCAGCAGTGCTTAATTCAGTCGGGCTTCTAAAGGGCTGATTGTCAGGTTACCTCGCACCAGCACGAAATACATCACCGCAAGCGCAGGCGGGATATTTGAGCAAGGTCGAGAGCACGATCACGCCCAGCAGGGCGACCCCGAACATCGCACCCGCGCGGGTCGATTGCACGAGATGCGAAGTACCGATGGCAGAACCGGTAAAGATCAGGCCGGGGCCCGCCAGACGGCGCAGGATCGCGTTTCTCATCTTATATCCCCAAGGCTCCGCAAGGCGCGGACGACGCTTCCGAAATTGCCGGTCACGCAAGCGAAATGATCGTTCGTTCTTGCGAAACAAATTGACATTCCGCGCCTTTGCGCCCATCTGCACTCCATCGAAGCGCGCTAGCCAGCGTGAAGCGGCGATCGGTTTACAGCGATTGCCCCGGCCGCGCCTCGGTTCCTTTTTCCAGACTTCCCTATTCACGCGGGTGGTTTCAAACCCCGCGACCGCGCCCGGATTCCGTCATGGAACGCTGAGCGCGCCGCATTACGAATGCGAGTTTTCATGACACAGTTTTCCGATCTTGGGCTGTCGCAGCCCGTCCTTCAGGCGCTTGACCTCAAGGGCTATTCCACTCCCACGCCGATCCAGGAAGGGGCGATCCCGCCCGTTCTCGAAGGGCGCGACCTGATGGGTATCGCGCAGACCGGCACCGGCAAGACCGCCGCCTTCATGCTGCCCAGCATCGACCGGCTGCGCGAAGCCGACAAGCAGACGCCGTTCAAATCCTGCCGCATGCTGGTGCTCGCCCCGACGCGTGAACTGGCTGGCCAGATCGCCCAGAGCGCGAAGGATTACGGCGCGCTGGCGGGCCTCAAGGTCCATTCGATCGTCGGTGGCACCTCGGTCAACAAGGACCGTAACAAGCTGCACCGCGGCACCGACATCCTCGTTGCCACGCCCGGCCGCCTGCTCGATCTGATCGACCAGAAGGCCTTCACGCTCGACAAAGTCGAAGTGCTGGTGCTCGACGAGGCCGATCAGATGCTCGACCTTGGCTTCATCCACGCGCTGCGCCGGATCAGCCAGCTGGTCCCCGAAGACCGCCAGACGCTGTTCTTCAGCGCCACCATGCCCAAGCAGATCCAGGAACTGGTCGGCAAATACTGCCGCAACCCGGTCAAGGTCTCGGTCACGCCCGAAAGCACCACTGCCGAACGCATCGACCAGTATCTCTTCATGGTGCAGCAGGACGAGAAGCAGACGCTGCTCGAGATGATCCTGTCCGAACGCCACCAGGTGCCGGGCAAGTTCGAGCGCGTGCTGATCTTCGCGCGCACCAAGCATGGCTGCGACCGGGTGGTAAAGAAGCTGGCGCAGGTCGGCATCCCCGCCAACGCCATCCACGGCAACAAGAGCCAGCCGCAGCGCGAACGTGCGCTCGACGAGTTCAAGCGCGCCAAGACGCCGATCCTGATCGCGACCGATGTCGCCGCGCGCGGGATCGACATCCCCGGCGTGAGCCATGTGATCAATTACGAACTGCCCAACGTGCCCGAGCAATACGTCCACCGCATCGGCCGGACCGCGCGCGCGGGCAAGGATGGCATCGCGATTGCCTTTTGCGCCGAGGACGAGCGCGATTACCTCAAGGACATCCGCAAGAAGACCGATGCCGAGTTCGAACGCCTGCCGTTGCCGGACAATTTCCGCGCGGTGGTCGAAGGCGTCGGCCCGACCAAGCGCGCGGCCCCCGGCCAGCGCATGGCCAAGCCCAAGGTTCGCCCCACCGGCGACGCGGCGAAGCGGGCCAAGCCCAAGGACAAGCATCCCGCCCGCAA
>CERU01023213.1_pt1 | contig 11366 bp, 15 predicted proteins | sample 530741 | NCBI WGS metagenome assembly CERU01 (sample SAMEA2620925, study PRJEB7988) | marine metagenome | biome: marine biome (ENVO:00000447); feature: deep chlorophyll maximum layer (ENVO:xxxxxxxx); material: "saline water (ENVO:00002010), including plankton (ENVO:xxxxxxxx)" | depth 30 m | reverse complement strand
CATCGACTAGTGCCTAGGATGGGGCACATTCTTAGAGGAGAGGCACATGAAAAGATTTCCATCACGCCACCATTGCGCCCTTGGTGCATTGGCAGCGGCACTTGCCTTCACACCGACAGCCGCCTTCGCCCAGGATGTTGGCGAACCCGATGCGGATCTGGTTGAAGGGGCCGATGTCGAAGACCAAAACGTAATCATTGTTACCGCGCAAGGGCGATCGCAGGTCTTGGCGGATGTTCCAGTCGCCGTGTCAGCTGTTTCCGGAGAAACCCTCCAGAATTCGGGCGCCAGCGACATACGTGAGCTGAACCAGGTTGCACCGTCCCTGCTGGTGTCTTCCACCGGCAACGAAGCTAACGGTTCCGCGCGTATTCGCGGTATCGGCACGGTCGGCGACAACCCTGGTCTGGAAAGTTCGGTCGCGGTTTTTGTCGATGGAGTCTATCGCTCTCGTTCGGGAAGCGCCCTGAGTGAGCTCGGCCCTATCGACAGGGTCGAAATCCTTCGCGGTCCCCAAGGTACTCTGGGCGGGCGGAACTCATCGGCAGGCCTGATCAATATCTACACCGCACCGCCCGAGTTCGATTTCAGCGCATACGGGGCCTTCACTTATGGCAACTATGATGCGATCCGCGTCGAAGGTGGCATAAACGCTCCGCTTGGCGACACCGTAGCTGCGCGTGTGGACGGCGTTTACTTTGAGCGCGACGGCTTCTACAACGATATTACCAACGGCGGGACGATCAACAATCGCGATCGTTATCTGGTCCGCGGTCAGCTCCTGTTCGAACCCAATGACGACCTGTCCATTCGCCTTGTCGGGGATTATTCCAAAAAGGACGAAGCGTGCTGTGCCGCGACGTTCGTCCAGCCCGAGTTTGCTCCGCTTGCACGGATCAGCGCTGGATTTGATCCCTTTACGAGGCCATCGGATGGGGCCGCCCTGACGAGTACCGCAAATCCGATCGTTCCCGTCTTGCTTGCGCTTGGGCAGGATCCGCGTGCCCTCACCCAGGATACATTCAACCGCGACCTGTACCCTACGCCGGGCAGAAGCTATGAAGGCGAAACCGAAGACTACGGTATTTCGGCTGAGATCAATTGGGATTTCGGGAACGTCACGTTGACGTCTATCACGGGCTACCGTGAATATGCCAACAGCCAGGGATCTGACACCGATTACACTACTGTCGATATTCTCTACCGCGCTCCGACCGAGAATGCTCTTGCTCGAGACTTTGAAACATTCACTCAGGAACTGCGCCTTACCGGTGAGGCCTTCGATGGCAAACTCGATTGGTTGATCGGCGCGTATTACGCCAATGAAGAACTGCAGGTGCGTGACAATCTGCGGTTCGGCACCCAGTACGGCAATTTCGTAGCGTGCCGCATCGCTATCGCGATCAACCCGGCTTTGGTCAATCCGGGGGCTTCCAATTGCCTGGGTGCCAACGTGGCGGCATTGGACGGTACGCTGACCGGAAGCCCGGCATTCGGCGCTGCAACCCCGGCGATCCTCGCAGGTATCAACAACCTTGCAAGCATCAGCGATTTGGGAACGGTCAGCGAGGTCTACAATCAGACGAGTGAGAACTTCGCGTTCTTCACGCATAATATCTTTGCGATCACGGATACGCTCGATTTGACGCTGGGGCTTCGTTATACAAACGAAACCAAGGACTTCGACGCAACTTTCCGCAACGACAACACGGTTTGTCCGACAAACCGCAATCTGCTCGGAGGCTTTCTGGGTGTTCCGACTTTGGCACCTCTGGCCGGTGGTATCATCAGCCTTTCCTGCCAAGGCAATTCGACATCGGAGCTCGATGGAGTTTCTCTCGAAGACTCGCGCGAAGAAGAGGAGTTTACCGGCACGGCTATCCTGAGCTGGAAGCCAACTCCCGATCTGCTAGTCTACGGTTCGTATTCACGCGGCTACAAGGCGGGCGGTTTCAACCTCGACAGGTCTGCACTGTCAAATCCGCTTGCGTTCGATCCGGCCAATATCTCGGCAGCCGCGCTGCAGTTCGATGAAGAAACAGTCGATGCATATGAGATCGGCCTCAAATACTCGACACGCGAGTTCGGGGTTAGCATTGCAGGCTTCCGGCAAGAGTTCAGTAACTTCCAGTTGAACACGTTCAATGGGGCGTTCTACATTGTGCAGACGGTCAATAGTTGCGATAGCGATCTCGGCGGGGCCGACAGAGACGCAAGCGCGACAACCGGTGCATGCTCTTCCGATGAAGTTGCACCAGGTCTGATCGCTCAAGGTGTCGAGATCGAAACCTATCTACGGCCCGCTCGTGATTTGGATATTACCCTTGGCGTCACCTATTCTGATACGAGCTTTGAAGACAATCTTATCGGGGACGATACCGGGGCACCGCTCGACCCCGCACTACGCTTGCTGCCAGGCGACAACCTGTCGAATGCACCAGAGATCGTGGCAACATCGTCGCTTACGTGGACGCCGCCAATCGGCGACAGTGGGCTCGAAGGCCTGGTCTTCGTGAACGCTCGTATGGCTGGTGATTACAACACCGGCTCCGACCTGCTCTTCGGCAAGGAACAGGACAGCTTCGTCGTAGTGAACGGGCGTGTGGGTCTGACCAATATTGCGGATCGCTTCGCGATCGAGGGATGGGTCAATAATTTGTTTGACGTTGGGTATACGCAGGTGGCCTTCAACACGCCTTTCGTGGCTCCGCAACAAACGTTCTCCGCTTTTCTTGCGGAACCCCGGACTTACGGCATCACCGTGCGCGGCAAGTTTTAAACTTACTCGCTAATTGCAAGAGGGTTCGGCGCTTCGCTGTGTCGAGCCCTCTTTTTCGAACTTTTATTTGCTCACGACTAGGTGGCGTCCGAACAAAAGTTCCGTGTGCTCAATATCGTCGATGATGTGATAGGGAGAGGCCGGCAGCGGTGTTCGCTGCAGGAATCCCTCTTCGCTGGGCTACCAGCCGCCGGCCCCACAAACAATCTTGCCTCGTCCTGCCATGCTGCCTTACGCTGCGCTCCAGGCCGCCCAGCAGGGCGACCCCAACCGCCGGAACTCTAACTTAACCGGTGGACCACCCTGATGGGGCAGGTCAGGTGGAAGACTACAACCGAGAGAGACCGCCCTCATCCCTTGGCTACGCGACACCGGCGGCGTTCGCCGCCGAACTAGATAAGCAATGGCCTGCTTCGCCACGCCCTACGGGCTCCGCTGCGCAGCCCATTGCTTCAACCGCGCTCATACGCATCAACGCAGCTCGGCTCTAATCCCGGCTGGGGGGAAGATCAGGGGGTCACGTCACTCATTGGAAGGCGGCTATCGCGACGCAATTCGCTCTGAAAGTCGTGGGACTATTTTGCAGGTCTTCGAGGAACAGACCTGCTAATTTTCGCCCTGCAGTTAGTTCCATTAGGATAACGCTGTTAGCATACGTAGGCACCGCGGCCGCTAGCCAAAAGGTTGCCAGTAGGACCGTATACACGTGTTTCAGCGACCGAGATATTTTTACCGATCTTGATTATTTTGCCCGATGCTACGAGTGGTCCCGAGGTTGCCGGGCGGTGGTAGTCGACCCTCAGATCGGCGGTCGCCTTGGCCCCTGTACCTTGCGACAATAAGGTGTAGAGCCCGGTTAAATCGATCAGAGAGGCGAGCACGCCGCCATGCGCTGAACCGATTGCCGGGTTTGACACGATCTCGTCGCGCCAAGGCATCTCCAGTTCAAGCTGCTCGTTCGAGCATGACCGTAAAGTGAGGCCAAGCCACCGGTGAAACGGGGCAATCTGCAGGATCTCTTCGAGGCGCTTAGGATCGATCCTTGTCAGATTATCGGTCATGTAACGGCTCCCTGCGGACTGTGATTACGCTTGAGAAAATCGAGTATCGCTGCCGAAAAGGCATCGTTGGCATCGCCAACCACCATATGTGTTGCCTCTGCGATGTCGGTGTATTCAGCGTGTGGAACAAGTTCGAGCAATTGCGCGACCGCGTCTTCGGAAACCAGATCGCTCGATCCGCCGCGAATAATATGCAATGGCAGCGAAAGCCTGCTGGCTGCATCGTTCAGCGCATCAAACTGGCGTTCCTGATGAGCCGGATCGCTTCGCTTGGCTAGTGTGATGTTGCGGATAAAGGCCGGATCCCAATGCCAGTAGTAGCGGCCGTCTTCCTTCTCTCGCAGATAGCGCCGTAAGCCCTTGCCGGCTCCGCGCTTGCGGCGATGTGGCATGTAGCGCGCGATGACCTCTGCCGCTTCGTCCGGTGAAGAGAAACCGGTCTCCACGTGCTCCTCCATAAAGCCGACTACGCGCATAACGCCCCCCGTCTCCATACGCGGCGCGATGTCGACGAGAGTGAGCGACGCGAAGCGGCCCGGCGCAAGGTGTCCTTCGGCGATCAGTCCGGCCAACCCGCCAAGGGAGGCCCCGACGAGCGCTGGCTTGCGGTCCATTTTTGAAGCGATCGCAACGAGATCTGAAGCGAAGTCGCGCGTTTCGTAAGCGCCCTCGGCAGACCATTCGCTGTCGCCATGACCGCGCATATCAATTGCGATCGGACGAAATCCCGCATTGGCGAGATCGGCTGTGACACGTTTCCATGCGTGACGGGTCTGGCCGCCCCCATGCGCGAGCAAGACCGGTAAAGCATCGGCATTTCCGGTCGCTTCGGCTGCTATGGAGATGCCACCATTTCCCCCGATATGGAAAGTTTGCGACTGCATACCGCAACCTCATATTGTAAATCGATTTACAGTAAACGGCTTTATTTCCTGATCCGCTATGGTAGGTTGCCCTAGATGGCTGCCATGACGGGCTATGACGCGGATACAAAGGGGGGCAAGTTCCCTCACCGATACCGATCGGCTGTTCTTTCTTATGGAGGAAGTGACCCGGCGTTTGCGCAGGACCGCCGATTCTTCGGTTGAACAATTCGGGCTCACGCGGACGCAATGGAGTATATTGGCTTATCTTTCGGAGCCCAGGCATGACCCAGACAGAGCTGGCTCGGGAACTGAAGCTAGAGCGCGCTAGCATCGGCCAGACTATTGATCGCCTGGAAGAACTTGAGCTGGTGGAAAGACGCAGGCGCGAAGAACGACAGGCGCGTTTGGCGGGTTCATTTACGCCCTGCCGCAATCGAGCTACTTCCCAAGATGCGAGTAGAAGCTGATGCAATGTATGCTCGCTTGCTCGGGGGGATCCGTTTTGGGGAACTGGAGCGCTTACGCGGATCGCTGGCTAGGATGCATGACAATCTGGGCAGCGAGCCATAATCACTCGAAATCGAGCCCATGCCCCGCGTTCACGCCCGCGTTTGCCCTTCAGGGGGTCTGATGCTCAGATGAGGGACGCCGAGCGCATGCGATCATAACATCCCGGCAGTCGTGGCAGGCGAGGTGGCCGGAGCCCCCGCACTCACCCAGCGCCGTTCGGTTCCTTATCAGCTTGAGCGACCATCGGATTCAGTTTCTGCTGTAGCGTGAAATCAGCGAGTGTTTGCATGGCGGCACTGCTAGCGAATATGGTTGACGCTGAGCTTGAACACGCCAGGCATGCGCGAGCCTTCCAAGATAGCGCTATGGATAAGCATATGCCGAAAGATGAGATACGTGATTACGCCCCCAACGAAAAGGATGACATCCTTTATTTGCTAGAAGAGGTGAACAGGACCGCTCGGCGGACCTTCGACGCTCTGATCGTGGGGCTCGACCTCAATCAAACACAATGGCGGATCATCGCGTCCTTGTTGCGAGAACCTACGCTAACACAGACCGAGATTTCTCGCCTGCTCGAGCTTGAATCGGCGACGATAGGACAGGCTGTCGCAGTTTTGGTTGAAAAAGGTTTGATCGAGCGAGAGCGGGCGGCGCACGATCGAAGGGTTTGGAACCTCCACCTCACCGAGCAAGTAAGAACCATCTGGCCGGAACTGCGCGAAGCGGCTGATCGACTCCACGAAATTCTCTGGAAGGGAATGTCTGCGCCTCAAATCGACCTCCTGCGTACGATGCTTCGAAAAGTTGCGGAGAATCAGAAGCAGGCTGACACTTGCGAAGAAAGCCGATGAAGCATGATCTGGAAAACAGTGTCGGTGAACTGACGCGGCTAGCAGAACTCGGTCAGATTTTCGCCCGGCACGGTCTGAAAAATCTCGGAAGCTTGCTTGGCTTTATGCCGGTTTCGGAGAATGAGCCAGATACCGAGGACTTGCGTCCTGCATCGGTGGTGGCGCTGTTGCGCGATGTCGGCCCTGTCGGAATAAAGCTTGGCCAGCTCCTGGCGACCAGAAGCGATCTGTTTACACAACCCTGGATTTCCGCGTTCGGCACTCTCCACGACCAGGTGGAACCGCTGCCGTTCGATAAGATCGAACCGGTGATTGTATCGGCTTGGGGCAGCGACTGGGAACGTGAATTCGCCGCTTTCGAGAGAAACCCGATCGCCTCAGCCTCTATCGCGCAGACTTATGTCGCAACCCTGCTGGACGGAAGCGAGACTATCGTGAAAATCCGCCGACCCGGCATGGCGTCCAGGATCGAGGCGGACATGAGGCTGTTGACACGGCTCGCGGGCCTCGCCGAGCGTCGGTCAAGCGACATTGCCCGCTATCGACCCGTGGAATTCCTTCAGACATTCGCCAAGAATTTAGCGCGGGAGATGGACCTGGCGGCAGAAGCACGTGCCTGTGAAAGGATTGGCGGTTATCTGGAGATGCTTGGGGTGAAGACGCCCGCGATCCACTGGGAACTCACAGGCTTGACGATCAATGTGCAGGAAGCCCTGGGCGGAAAGCCCGCGTCGCGGCACCCGGCAACTGATCCGGCAGGGAATGCCCAGTTCGCGAAGCGCTATGCCGATGCAGTGCTACGGATGATCCTTCTCAATGGAGAGTTTCATGGCGACCCGCATCCCGGCAACGTCTTCTGGATGGAAGGGAACCAGGTAGGCTTCATCGATTTCGGCTCGGTCGGCTTTCTCAGCGGCGCGCGGCGTCAGGAAATCGTCCGACTGATTTTCGCTATCGCGAACGGACAGATAGACAAGGTGGCCGATCTGCTGCTCGACTGGGCAGGCAATCCACTCGTGGATCGCGCGCAATTGGTGATGGACCTGGATGAGCTGATCGCGGAATTTAGCGGCACAGCTCTTGCCGGGATAGAATTCGCGGCAATTTTCGATCGGGTTTTCGGATTGTTGCGCGATTATCGCCTCGTATTGCCGCCCGACCTCGCTATTTTGCTGCGCACCCTGCTGACCGCAGAGGGCTTCGTTCGCTCTTTGGCGCCGGACTACAATATCGCCGAAGAAACGAAGCCGATCGTGATGCAATTGTTTGCCGAGCGATTTTCGATCGGAGCCGCGCGGGATCATTTGGCCAAGGTCCGCAGTGGCCTGCTTGATTTCTCGGCATCGCTGCCCGAGCTAATCGATAACGTTGCCTCGGTCGCTCGATCAGGTACGATTCAGGTATCCATCGACCCAGCCAGTCTGAACCATCTGACGCGGGAAGAGGACCGCAGCACCCCCGTCAAGGGTCCGGTGGTGGCAGCGTTGATCATCTCTGCCGCATTGCTGGCCGACCAATCGTTGTTACTGGCAGGAATTGTTCTGGCTTTCGCGGGAATAGCACTCATTCCTAGATGGAACTGATAAGACCACACACAATGAACGCTTAGACCACGGCCGCCCGGCACCGATATTGGCTACATCAAGGGAGAAGAGTGGAAATGACCGAACAGAAACCTGCCGAAGCGGTGCCTGCCGCCACCATGCTGCTGACCTGCCCCATCAGGGTGGTCCACCGGTTAAGTTAGAGTTCCGGCGGTTGGGGTCGCCCTGCTGGGCGGCCTGGAGCGCAGCGTAAGGCAGCATGGCAGGACGAGGCAAGATCGTTTGTGGGGCCGGCGGCTGGTAGCCCAGCGAAGAGTGTGGCCGGACGGTGTTGTAGTGGATACGCCAGCGCTCGATCAGGATGATTGCCTCCTTCAGAGTGTAGAAGATCTCCCCGTTGAGAAGCTCATCCCTGAGCTTGCCGTTGAAGGATTCGTTGTAGCCATTCTCCCATGGTGATCCGGGTTCGATGTAGAGAGTCTTCACACCAATCCGCCAGAGCCAGTCGCGCACGGCATGAGAAGTGAACTCAGCGCCATTATCGCTACGGATGTGATCAGGCGGACCATGGCGTTGGAACAGCTCGGTCAGCACGGCCAGGACATCATCGCTCTTGAGCTTGCGCTGGACATGGATCGCCAGGCACTGGCGGCTGTACTCGTCGATCACGGTAAGCATGCGGAAGGCCTTGCCGTCATGGGTGCGATCCATGACGAAGTCGTAGCTCCACACATGGCCACTATATTGCGGACGCAGCCTCACGCATGATCCATCGTTGAACCACAGACGCCCGCGCTTTGGCTGTCTCTGCGGAACCTTGAGCCCTTCACGGCGCCAGATCCGCTCGACCCGCTTGGCGTTCACCAACCAACTTTCATTGCGCAGCAGCGCCGTGATCCGGCGATAGCCGTAGCGACCATATTGCTGGGCCAGCCGGATGATTGCAGCTGTCAGCGGCTTCTCGTCGGCTGGTGGTGCGGGCAGCTTGCGCTGGGTCGAGCGGTGCTGGGCAACGACCCGGCAGGCACGGCGCTGGCAGATATCTAATGCCTCCTGCACATGGTCGATGGCCAGCCGACGCCGTGAAGGGCTCAGTACTTTCCCTCGACAACCTCCTTCAGGATCAGCGCATCGAGCGTAAGATCAGACACCGCCTTCCTGAGCCGCTGGTTCTCCTTCTTGAGATCCTTCAATCGCCGAGCCTGGCTGACCTTCAGCCCACCGTACTCGCGTCGCCAGCGATAGTAACTCTGCTCCGAAATCCCCAGCGATCGGCTGATCTCCCCGATCTTCTCTCCGTGCGAGAGCCGAACTTCGGCCTCACGCAGTATCCCGATAATCTGTTCCGGCGTGTATCTCTTCCGTGCCATTCATCAGCCCCTTTCAAGCCGTAAATAGCCGAAATCCTAACTCTCAAAACGGACCACTTTTCGGGGGGAAGGTCACCTCTGGCCGATGGGAAGGACGCTGACAGGCTGGAAACCGCAGTTGGGCGGTTGGGGCTTGATCGACCTTAGAAACGCGCAATCGGTCGATCCGTTTTCCCTGGCCTCAGATGAACTCATTGAGGTTACCGACTGGGAACTACTTGATTTTGCAGTTCAAGTTGTCAAGCAATGGCTCCAAAGGAAGGGTTTCGAGATCATGTCCACTCACTCAAATCCCAACGTCGATCCGAACATCTGATTTGTCGGAGACAATGGACCCGAGTGGGTAATCGTACGAGCAGCGCGATATCCAGAAAAGGTGGCTCAGATCCCGAGCAACGTAGAGGCCATCGCTAAGCAATGCGAAGCTCTCAGTCACTTGGGGAATTTCGCATCTTTTGGCTTTGCGTTGGCGGAAAACGTTGAAAGGCCCATCTGGCGGGGACACGCTGCCGATGTCCAATTCGAAGGCATTAAGCCGATCTGATCCGGAAGCTCTCATTGCTCCACGCAGGTGTGCGATCTCTTGAAGAATCATGCGGCCATATTCGTGCTCGGCGGTCGCTTTTGGGGTGTAATATCGCCGCCGCTCTGCGCCAAAACACCAGACGTCCAGACCGGTAACGGCGTGGGCTGTAGACTGGAGTTCGTTCGACCTGAGGCCGGTCGGATTACGACTTCTTACCAGTCGTCGAAACTTTGAATTTTGCTCAGATTGGAAACCTCATTCAAGTGCGTTTCCAAGTGATGGCGTTCCTCATCCCAAACCGCAAACAGATGTTCTGCGCCAGAATTCTCAATGTTGTTTAATTCGAAATCGTACACATCGAGAAACAATTGCTCGTAGTACTTAGAGAGACGATTCTCCATGCTGGTGAATGTCACGTATAGCTGGGCATTCTTCGGCCATTTTTTTGACGTGGCTATCAACGCGAAGCTCAGCAAACCCTTTCCCGACATACACGCATAACATCGTGTAATTGCCATGGTCGTCGCAGGCGTCATAGTCTACCCACAGGTGATAGAGGCCTGTCTGACCACGGAGGAATTTAAGATAGAGCTTGTACGTTATGTTCCCAATACGAAGTTCGTCGTCGACCGGCAGTTCCGCACAAAATGCGCTCTCGTTCACCAACTCATGGGCAGAAATTGGCTGGCTTAGTTCTAAGAGCGCTATTTGATCGAACGCATCGTACTCTTGATTTTGACACGGGAAATCTTGTTCGATGCACTTTGTCATGATCGGCTCGACCTACTCAATATTGTATGTTCCTTAATAGGCGCCGGTGGCTTCCGAAAGCAGCTCGGTTCTTGCAGCGACGAGCGCTCCCAATACTCGAGGGTATCGGGCCGACTGCTTCGATCCGGCGACCGCGCAAAGGATGCCTTTGACTGCCCCTGTCGATGGCACGTCCGCCTCCAACCAGTCAGCTCCAGACCAATAAGCGGTCACTTCAGGCGGTCCGAAATCCAGGCTTCGACTTCTCTTTCCGACCATGCCACGGAATAGCCTCCGAGCTGTACGGGTTTGGGAAACTTGCCCTCGCTCATCCAACGGTAGATCGTCGAACGGCCAAGCCCGACGCGGTGCTGCACTTCGGGCAAGCGAATAAGCCGCGTCACCCGGCGAGACTCCGTCGCTCCTTTGTCGATCTCTTCACCCACGATGGCCTCTTTCGGCACCGGCGAAGACATCGCCAAGCAGCGCGTCCTTACGTTCGAGCTCATCGATGTGATCGGAAAGCAGGCGGGCGACACGGTGTGCCGTGCCCTTGGCCCAACGCGGCTTCACCTCATGAACCTGGTTGCCTAGGACTCGTTCGAGCGCCGAGGGCAGTTCGCCGGAAAAGTCCTCGAAGAACTGCGCGAGGTCCGATTGCAGCCACGCAATCGCATGATCGCCGCTGCTGACGAGGAACAGGAGCAGGTGTGCGTGCGGCGCGACGCCGCACGCGGCAAGAATGCGCAAGGCTTCTCCGAGGCTGGCCGAGCGTTCGCCGGCGAGGACCCGGCGCAAGGCATCTTTATGGATCTGCGCGTTGCGCGCGATGTCGCAGCGTGCACGGCCGCTGGCTTCGACGGCAGCCAAAAGCAGCCGGGCAAGGTCGGCGCGAACCTGTTGTTCGGCAAAGAGCGCCATGTTGGTCATCGACGAATCCTTATCTCTGGAGGTGATCGACTCACCGGCTAACCGCGAAGGAAGCCTGTAGGAAAACGAAAAGAACAATTACAGAACATAGAGGAGCCACCGAATCGGCTTCCTTCGGCGATTCGCGCGAATTCCGGTCGTGTTCGCGCATATGGCGGCACGCTCCTCGCCAAACG
>CERU01112200.1_pt1 | contig 11885 bp, 20 predicted proteins | sample 530741 | NCBI WGS metagenome assembly CERU01 (sample SAMEA2620925, study PRJEB7988) | marine metagenome | biome: marine biome (ENVO:00000447); feature: deep chlorophyll maximum layer (ENVO:xxxxxxxx); material: "saline water (ENVO:00002010), including plankton (ENVO:xxxxxxxx)" | depth 30 m | reverse complement strand
CTAAAGAATCCTTCATGCATTGGACTTAAAGACATAAAGTACCTGGCGTAGTATGCGGTGTGGTTGTTTTGTAATTTGAACTTAGAACCTTTCGTTTCTACATCAGTGTGCCAGCGTATGCGTTCGAAGATAGCTTTTGCTGAATAATGTTTGTGACCCATGTCAATCACATCTTGTGTAAATTTAGCAAAAAGTTCCCAGACTTCTGGATTCTTCTGGTGGAATTCCCACCATTCTTTTTTTAATTTATCGCTCATTATTCCCTCTTTTCCTTGATTGTTAATGAACCATTGGCTCTTGTTTTAGATGGTTTAGATCTTGTAATGACAATGCCATAATCACTAGCATGATTTACATCATCAGGAATAAGTTGTTTTATTTGTTTGTCTGCTTCTTTGAATTTGTTAACGTTGTCTTTATTATCCAGCCATACATTTACATGTTCTGATATTTCACTTGCAAAGTTTGTCTCAGATAATTTTATGCTTCTATATTCTGAAGGCACTACAGCTTTTATAGGTTCTGTTACAGGTGGCTCTTTCATGTTTTCTACATGATCCCAGAACCATTCAGCCCGTCCGATTAGTTTGAGTTGATCGGACGAGCTGGCTCTCCCTTCAATCACATCACCATGGGAGTTTCCGTAGATTGGAGATATGTAATATTTGTCTACACCTAGACAAAGCATCTGCTGTTGCATCTGCCAATAGTAAGTTGTAGCTACTCTTTCTTCTTTGTTATTGTAATTACCATTAAAAGGATGCGTATGTTTAGCATCAATAACAGCAATAAGGTTTTCATTTTTATCATATATTAATGCATCTGGTGTCGCTGTAATAAAAGATTTATTTTTGTAAGCATACGCTTCTGTATTTAATCTTACATTTAGATCTGGAAAGTTATATTCAAAAGCTGTTAGGTTTAAGCTTTCAGTCAATGTACCAAGCATAACTTGAAACCAGTTGTCACATTCTTTTGGATTAGTTAAGTCTGGTTCTTTTTTCTGTTTTGTTTTGATTAGCCACAGTTCATGGATTTCTGCTTCAGATCCATTCATTAGTGTATTAATTTCAGATGCACCAATTGATAATAGTCTGCTAGGTTTGTTCATTATGTTAACTCATTTACATCTGTTAATCCGTCTACGTGTTCTTGTATTGCATCCGCAAACACTTTGGCATCAGCACATTTCTCATTGTTTCTTATTCGTTTGAGTAATGTATTTATATTTTTTGTAGACGCTCTTAACTCAGATTGTATGAGTTTTAGTTTCTTTTTAAGATCTTCTGATTCTTCTAATAAACCAGCTAGTTCTTCTCGGTTTTCTAATTCTTCTATTACAAGATCCTTGATTCTGGACATATTTAAATACTCCTGACTATTTATGACCATTAATGAATATAGTATTTTATTAGATATTATGCAAGAATAATCGTTATTAATTACCGCCCCCTATGAAGGGGAGGGGCGGTAATTAATAAACGATATTTACTTTATACTTTTATTTAGATTATTTTTTTTGTATTAATTATATATGACAAAAAGGAATACTCTTTGCCGTTCCTGGAAAAAACGAAAATTATATACAGAAACAAAATTGAAACCATTAATTGACCAGTTAATAGCTGAGAGAAAAAAACAACAATTAACACAGACCAAACTAAATGATGAAATAGGTTATACGGATAGTTTAGTTAGTCGTTGGGAATGTGGAGATCGAACACCATCAGCCTTTGCTTTATTTGTATGGGCTGAAGCATTAGGATATACTGTCACCCTAAAAAAAACAAAGGAGTAGCGCATGTCAAAACTTAGTCGTGATAAAGGTTCACGTACTGAAAGAAATCTAGTAAAAGAATTAATATCTTTGGGCTATGATGCTCGTCGTGTTGATAAAAAAATAGGGCAACTTGGTTCACAAGATTCATATGATCTTGAAATATTAGATAAAGATCAGGACATTGATTGTCGCATTGAAGTTAAATGCCGATCAAATGGTTTTAAACAATTATATAAATGGATAGATGAATATCCAAACATCGATGCTTTAATAATTAAAGCAGATAATAAACCATTTCTTGTAGTACAAAAACTATCAAGAGGTGTATTATGAAAATGATAATTCCAAACAAGCATTGGTCAGGTGCGTTTATACCAAACTGGTTGCTTGAACAACCTAATGTTTCAGCTAATGCAAAGTTAATTTATGCTATGATGTGTTCTGCTAGTACGGATAAAGGAGAAGTAACATTAAAACAAAATGAAATGTGCCAACGTATTGGTGTACAATTAAGAACATTTCAACGTGCATTATCTGAACTTGAACATCATGAATTAATTAATACACAATCAATACAAATAGGACAGCCGAATATATACAGGTTTCCAGTTCATAAATGGATGGAGAATATAGCTCCATCAAATAACCAAGTAAAACCTATTGAAAACAAGGATGTAGCAAATGAAAAAACAGAAAGACTTCCAGTCAATTTCCAGCTTAACGAAGAAACAATTACATGGTCTAACGCCATTGTCGGACAACAAGTTACAACAGAACAATTCAGAAAATTTTGTGAATACTATTGGAAAAAGTCTGGTCATAGAGCAGAGCGATCAGATTGGAATAAATCATTCCGTAATTGGATCAACAATGCAATCGACTGGAAAAATGTCGCAAAGCTTCAAGATCAAAAGCTTAATGATAACAGGCCAGAAAGAAAGGGATATGGTTTTGCTCGAGGCGAACAAGCTCGCCAAGAAAGGCAAGCTGGTTTCCGTTCCGCATTGGATAAACGATTGGCGTCCAACTGATTCAATTTATATAACGTCGTCACAAATAGACACATTACTATACGAAGTAAAAATATTAAATGAACCATGTCAGATTGAACAAGGGGTTACAGTTATGGAGCAGACCCTGGAATTATATGGCATGCCCAATAACTGGAACCGAATAGTAGAATTTTATCTTGAAGCTATTGAAGATCTTCCATTAGATGCAATCATAGATATGATGCGTACTTGTAGAATGAATCTTAAATGGTTTCCAAAACCATCTGAATTACGTAGTTATATTAACAAAGATTATTGGAAACGATGCACAGCCGAGATAAAACTTAATGCTATGAAAGCTAAATCTTTGGTAGCCATGACTTAGCTTTACCTTTACCTTCTTTAAAAGCTTTAACCAACATAGCTACTTTAGTAGATTTCTTACTGTTATCTTCTAACTTTACACCAAGATATTTAGCTAATGCTTTTAGCTTTGGCTGGCTGTAGCTTTTAATAAACTTTTCATCTGGAGTAAAATGTTTTGACAAGTCCCATTTATTTTTCTTCATCAATGTACTGTATGCTGTATCGATACCAATCTTTGGAAATCTACGAGCACATATAGCTTTAATATGTTTTGTAAGTAAATCAGCATCATTGTTTTTAATTATTTTTGAATAGTCTTTATCAAGTTCCCATTTCAAAAGATATGCAATTGATTCTATTAATGAAGCATTTTCAACAAACATTAAATAAGCAGATTCAGCTATTGCTTGAGACTGTGGACCAGTTAGTTTATTAAAATCAGTTGGATCTTCTTGATCTTTTTCTTCAATAATCTCACCAGTTTCAGTATCCACTATTTCATTGCCAGTGAATTTGAAAGCACCTTTGCTATTAACAGAACCATCACTATATAAAATTATAACAACACCACATTCAGATTTATTTATTTTTGAATTGAGTTCACGATCTTCATCAGTAAAACTATAATATAATTGTGTTACTGGTTTATTTAATATTTGTTCAATTTGATTAAAACGATCATCAAATGATTGTTCTTGTATTTCTACAAAACTCCAGCCGTCTTTAAGGTATTTATTTCTTAGTTTGTCACATTCAATTCGTTGCAATGTCATAAACTCATCATAGTCTTCAGCAAAATATTCTACATCTTCTGAAAACAAATCCATAACAATAGAACCTTTGTAATCAGAATTTTTAAATAAAGCTTTTTCCATATTAATTTTAGTATCTAAAGCTAGGTTGCGTATATACCAGCTTTGCAAGTGATCGCCTTTAATTATTTCTTTTTGCTTTTCTTTTGTGTGTAATGTAAATGCCATGCATTGCTCAATGTTTATTATCCCAGCATGATAGCTATCAATTATGCATTGATCTAACTGACCTAGTTTTAGTCTTTGATTTACAACTGATGCTGAAACACCAAAGCGTTCTACTATATCAGTAACACTTCTTCCATTATTTAACATCTTTTGAAAAGCTACACATTCATCCATTGCATCCATGTCTTCACGAACTGCGTTCTCGGACAAGGCACATTCATGTGCATTTATATCATCCATTTCAACTAAGCTTACGGGTATAGATTTTAGTTTTAATTCTCGAGCAGCTTCTACACGACGATTGCCCCACACTATTTCATGTCGGCCATCACCATTTTTGCGTACACCTGGAGGCTGGAGTATTCCATTAGCTTTGATATTAGCAACAAGTTCTTCGAATCCTCGACCACCTTTATTATTTTTTCGTGGATTTAAGCTTGTTGATTTTATCTGATTTAGTGGTAGTTCTATTATCTTCATTAGAGTTTCCTTCTATTTGAGTTACACGATAGGGTATATTGTCATTAATGCATTCAGCCCTAGCCTTGTGCATTAGCTTCCAGAAATTTTTTTGATTGTATTGCTTGGTTATTTTTGGAGTAAGCAATTGTTTCTTTTTATGATTGAATACAAGTACTGCTTTTTCTGAAATAAATTTTGTAATAATCAATTCAAGCTGTCACCGGATTAATAATTATATTTCTTCTTTGTTGTTCAGGTGTGAGTTCTCCTTGAGAATCACATCGAATACATTGAATAATTATTTCCAAAGAACTATCAAAACTTGGTGAACTTTTTATATATCCATTGCCGTGACATGCTTGGCAAATTATCTTTGATCGTATGCGTCCCATGCTCTTTCCTCCAGTATATCAATTAATGAAACAGGTTTACCTTTGTCACCCATTTGAACCTGAATAGATTCATAGTTATTTAAATTGTTAAGATCATTTATTAAACATTGAGTAATCTCGACACGGCCATCGATACCAGGGTCTATACCCGGTGCTTTCTCTGGTCTTTCTCCGGGATCTACTTCAGCAACTACATATAAGACTTGCCCATTGGGTAATTCATATTGAAATGATACTTGTTCTGTCATTTAACTAACCTTTGTTTTTTTAAGTTCAGCACTAATTATTTTTTCTAAGTCGTTTAATTCTTCACTATCAGTAAATTCATCAGCAACTTCAGAATATCCTAAAAGGTTAAGAATTTTATGCAGAGTTTCCTGACCACCTGTACTTAAACGCTCATAATCCCACAATAAATCTCGCACTAACATATTTAAAGTATCTAACTTATCTTTATCCATAACTTAAATCTCCATTAGATAATTAAAGCAATGGGGGAAACGCACCCTCGCCCCGACAGGGGTGCGTTTAACCCAATGCGATTATTATATTGACTGGATCCTATCGATTGATTATTGTTTGCGTATCTTTCGGGTTTAAGTTGCGCTACATCTTGACCGATAGGGTGTTAGGGGGGCATTTCCTTGGTTGGCCCCCCTTATTTTTTATGCAGCTATGTACCCTTTATTTCGAGCTAGATCAGCATATTCTGTAAGTGTTTTATCTGCTTTAAAATAACGATCACGTTCGATAGGAATACCGAAAGCTGATGTTTCTTTAATTTCTGATAGTGCAACATATCCCATTTCAGGACTTCCTAGCCCTGGGTCACATAACCCAAACATAACATTGTCTGGATCAAGCTCAGTAATAAGCCATGTTGCAATAGTGATTGGATGAAAGAATTTTACAACAGGTTTATGATCTGTTGTTTGTTCTTTGCCGGCATTAACTTGATAATTAGCACGAAGTTTTTGCTCTATATTTTTAGTTAAAAGTTTCATAACAGCTCCTTTATTTTAAATTAGAAATGTTAGCCCAGAACTCAGAGATTGTTTCTTCAGCTACCTCTTCCCAAAGTTCTATGCCATCTTCAACAAGTTGTTCAAGTCTTCTAATTTCACTTTGAATTGTTTTCAAATTGTTTTCCAATGTTGAAATCAATTCGACATTAATTACAGAAGCATCACGTTCATCTTCAAGTGTAGCTTCGCATTGCCATCGGTCATCATATAATGTACTCAATTTGGTGACTACCAGTTCGTGTGTAGTATCATATTCTAACATTGTTATTTCCTTTATGTGATTGAAATCACAAAAAAAGGAGACCAAGCTTTCGCCTGATCCCCTTTTCTGTAAACGCTATAAGGAAATTATTAAAAAAAATAGCGTTTAAATACTGGTAAGATAATAGGTTACAAACCAGATGCATTGTTTTACATCTCATATTTAATGAGTACCAATAACGAGGCTTATTTTTTTCCCTCCTAGCACCATCCTCAATGGGTTTACATGAATGTATCTTTAACCTTTTTACCGATTAAAGAAAACCATTCACCTTCATAGGTCTGCCTCCCCATATCCTTAACGGCTTCAGTAGCCGACACGTAACAGTGTCAGTCCTTTGTTTGTAGATGCTACTCTACTTCATTTCATCGCAGTTGGTCTGCAAACTAGTCCTTGCTACGGGACACGGAACTTTTAAATCCATAATGATGCATATATCATAAATGATATAAGCATTATGCTAATTAATTCTTTATACATTTGCAATTATCTCCTAATGAATACTGTCTTCTGGTGTGTAAGCATTTGTCATTTGAAGCATGAAAAGCAATTCGTTTACTTTTGCTTTCGCTATACCATATTTTGCTTTTGTTTCTTTAAGTTCTTTGGAAAGTTTTTCCATTCGAACGTGAAGCCGAGCTAGTTCCTTATCATCTGACATAATATTTCCTTGGTTGAAACGGATGTTGATAAAAAAAGGGAGTAGCTGTTAAGCTACTCCCAAGATTCCTAAGAAGCTTTACGCTTCTTGGAATCTTCATACTCGGCTTCAGTTTTACCGATAAGCTTCTGCCAGTAACCTGCGCTAGCAGTCTTAGCTTTGTCGCTAGTAGGTTGCTTCTTAGGAGTTAAGACCCAATCATTGCCCGTAGCTTTCTTGTACTGCTTGCGAGCTTCATTGTGAATCTTTTCACATTCAGCGAACTGATCCATGCAACGCTCATGAAACTCTCGGAGGCGATCAAGCTTGCCTCCTTGTATCTCAGAGCCGTTGTATTCTTCGGTCATAATATGCCGAGCTTCAGCGAGGTATTGTGCTCCCTGTTTTCTTTGGTAGTCCATGTCTGAGTTACTTGAGTAACAGATATTTCTCAGAACTTGGACTTGTACAAATTCGCTAGATGATTCGATTATTTCAAAAATTTTCTTCATAGACATAATATAGTTCCTTTCAAATTTTAATATTACGTTGTTAATGGATCTTATGAGGCCGATAACGAACTGATATGCAAGGCTGGGCGCAAGCCCACCACAACGTGGCTTGGCCTTGCATAACAGGGCGTTCTCGGCAACATTCCTAGATCCATCAACGTAACATTCAAATTTCTGTGAAAGGTCTATATTCTGGCTGTGAAGGAAGTTTTTACTGGAAATAATCCGAATCATCTTCTTAAGCGAATATGTGCAATCCAAGTGGCGAGAAATCTCTGTTACTCAAGTAACTGTGTTGTGTTCTGTTGTTACTTGTACTGCGGTAGTACCCTGTCAGTATATAGGTGTAACAGACATCATTGATTAATATATATAAACACAACACATTTTCGAGCATTGGTCTTTAGATCATTGCGTAGAAAATTGGGTTATCAGTTTACTCAAGCCAGCGTTCCCAAACAGTAATGCTGTTTGGGGTTCTGGCGTGCCAAAGATATACGAACGTTATTCGTTCGGATATCGGAGTAGAAAGCTTTTGCAGGGCAAAAGTTTCGTGCGTAGGATTACCTCATGCATTTAATTGAAGGATACTGTACGTTTCAGTCATACGTCATATATGTCGTGTGCATACGACAAATAAGGTACTTGACAGGTATTTTTGAGTAGGTATCCTTCTTAAATGCAAGAGCAATCCTCGTCACCATCCAAGAATAACGATCGACCCAAACTGATTAAGAAACCTCTTCCAGTCCCGATCGATCAGAAGCCGTTGACTGCTCGGCAAAAAAAGATTGTCGATCATATTCTTGCTACAGGTGACTCAAACACAGCGACTGCTAAGTCGTTGAGTTTGCACAGAACTACAGTACAACGCATAATGCATTTGCCACATGTAGAACGTTACATGACTGAAGCTGTAGGGCAGAACCTACGGCGTTCAGCTGTAGGTGCTGCTTTAACCCTACAGCGTTTGTCAACATCTGCACGTTCTGAGTATGTGCAACTACAGGCAAGTGATTCGATCCTTGATCGAAGTGGCTATAAGCCACCAGACAGACAGCAGGTTCAAGTAGAAGGCGATCTAAGGATCACCATAGATTTATCGTAGTGCTGTCTGTCTAATCACTTGTCGCTCATGCTATACAGGTATGGGGGGTGGGGTTAGAAAACTGCGCATTGCTATCGCTATATCCCTACCTCATGTATTTTTCCCGAAAAAGGTACGTTTCCTGTGAGTAGAATATATTTTTTTTACCTCATAAGGTATTTTTCTTATTATTAATGGAGGCACAAGTTATGGAAGCGGCTAATTTAAAGAAGAGAATGGTACGTTTATCTACCAAGTTTCATAGAAGAATGACAGATGATAAGCGTTTAAATGATATTTCTGGTTATATTGATTCTATTGAAAGCACAATTGATTCAATATTGCATGACTTTTTAGTATCTTCAAACACTCCGGTTGTTAAAGAAAAGCCAAAAGAAGTATCTCCACCACCAGTTGAGAAAGCTCCTGTAAAGAAGAAGGCTGTTAAGAAGAAGCCAGCACCTAAAAAGAAAGCAAAGTAATGGCTAAAAAAGGTTCTATGAAGGGTCATACTATTAAAGGCGGTCATAAGCGTCCTACTAAAAAGGGTGCTGGTATGACTGCAAAAGGTGTGGCTAAGTATCGTAGAGATAACCCTGGCAGTAAGTTACAGACTGCTGTTACAGGCAAAGTAAAGAAGGGGAGCAAGGATGCAAAAAGGCGTAAGTCATTCTGCGCTCGTTCTGCTGGGCAAATGAAAAAGTTTCCTAAAGCCGCCAAAGATCCTAACAGCCGTTTAAGGCAAGCTAGAAAACGTTGGAAGTGTCGATAATGGCAAAAAAAGCTAAGGGTAAAAAAGACGCTTGTTACCACAAAGTAAAATCTCGTTATACTAAGTGGCCTTCTGCTTATGCATCTGGTGCTTTAGTTAAGTGTCGTAAAGTAGGTGCAAAAAACTGGGGTAATAAAAGTGGCGGCAAAAAGAAAAAGCGATAGTCTGCGGACTTGGTTTTCCCGCAATAAAGGTAAAGGGTGGATAGACTGTAAAACAGGCAAGCCATGCGGACGTAAATCTGCAAAAAGTTCTAAACGTCCTTATCCGGCTTGCAGACCTACTAAAGCCCAATGCACTTCAGCTTCTAAAAAGAAGAAAGGTCCAAAACGAATTAGTTGGAAGAAAAAATAATGGATATATTTAACTTAGGAACAACAAGATCAAGTTTTGTTGCTGACCTGTCTATACAAGATTTAAATCGTCTTCGAGCAGTCTGTCAGAAGGTGCATAAAGAAAATATGGTACGTGCTGGTAAGGCTTATCGTGTACTCCCCTTGCATGAAGTTGATAAATGGATTGAAAGTATGGGGCCAAAAGTACGAGAAAAAAGAATAAAAATAGCAGTCGATAAAGGTGCAGTCTGATCTTCTAATGGAATTTTTATACAAACCCGACGGAGACACTACAAAAAAATTTTTACTGGATGAAGGTTTCTTTCGTGGCCTTCGAGGTCCAGTAGGTTCTGGTAAAAGTGTTGCTTGTTGTATTGAAATATTTAGAAGAGCAAGTCAGCAAGAAAAAGGTCCAGATGGCAAACGTAGAACACGATGGGCAGTTATCCGTAATACCAATCCTCAGTTAAAAACAACAACTATAAAAACATGGCTTGACTGGTTTCCAGAAAATGTATTTGGACGTTTTAACTGGTCGCCTCCATATACACACCATATTAAAAAAGGCGATATCGACTGCGAAGTAATTTTTCTAGCACTTGATAGACCGGAAGAAATACGAAAACTGCTTTCACTTGAGCTAACTGGTATATTTATTAATGAAGCCAAGGAAGTCAGCAAACAAATTGTTGACGGCTGTACAATGAGGGTAGGCAGATTCCCGTCAATGCGTGAAGGCGGGCCAACTTGGTATGGTGTTATTGCTGACACTAACGCACCAGATGATGACCATTGGTGGCCTATTATGGCTGGAGAAGCTCCTTTACCGGATTATATCAGTACAGAAGAAGCTATTATGCTTCAAAAACCTGAAGGCTGGTCATTCTATACACAGCCCCCTGGAATGATTGAAATCTTTAATCCCGAAACAAAAGAGATTATTGGATATAAAAATAACGAAGATGCAGAAAATACACATAATCTTCACCCAAAATATTATGAAACAACAATTACAGGTAAAACAAAAAACTGGATTGATGTCTTTGTAATGAACAGATTAGGTTCATTAGATGACGGCAAACCTGTATATCCTATGTTTGCTCCCGAAACACATATTGCAAAACAAACTTTAGAGTATTCTGAAAAACTTCCTATTTATGCAGGTATTGACTTTGGATTAACGCCAGCGGCAGTTTTTGCACAGCAGTTATCAGATGGACGATGGATAATATTGCGTGAAGTAGTAACAACTGATATGGGTGCATCTCGTTTTTCTGAAGTTTTAAGATCTCAGATATTAAAAGATTTTCCTAAAAACGAAATGCTGATTTATGCTGACCCTGCTGGAGATCAACGAGCGCAGACAGATGAAGCGACACCATTCCAGATATTGCGTGCAAACGGAATTGTTGCTTATCCAGCCCCTTCTAATGACCCTGTTATGCGTATTGAATCTGTAACTGCAACACTTACACGTATGATTGACGGAAAGCCCGGATTATTGATTGATCCCTCCTGTACACAATTAAGAAAAGGTTTTGCATCTGGGTATCAATACAGGCGTATGCAGGTATCAGGAGAAGCAAAATATGATTTACGCCCCAATAAAAATAAATACAGTCACATACATGATGCTTTACAATACCTTATGTTAGGCGGTGGCGAAGGACGTAAACTGATTAATGGCGGTCAATCAATAAAACCATTTATGGCAGATCGCAGTTTTAATGTATTTGATCGGAACAAAAAATGGCGAAGGAACGCTGGTTTATAGGATTTGTTGATACTGATGTTCCTTGGTGGTTGCGTATATGGACACGTAAAGGATTTCGTCATGTAATAATGATGCGTTATGAACCAAAATATAATCTCTGGCATTTTGTTGAATGGTCTTCTAAAAGACTTTTTGTAGAAATGCTACAAGGCGATGAAGCTACTGCTGTATGGTGGCGTGTAGAGAATGAAGGTTCTATGTTATCATTTGAAACACAAGGTATAACAGGAAATATAAGGCCAAGATTGCCGTTATATTGCGTATCTTGGGCTAAACAATTGCTTGGATTGCGACTTCCTAGAGTTATTACACCTTATCAGCTTTCTTGTGAGTTGAAGCGTTTAGGTGCGGATGTAATCTTTGAACAGCAATAGACAAGGAGTAATATCATGCCCTACGGAAAAGGCACATATGGAAGAAAAGTTGGCAGACCACCAAAGAAAATGATGGAAAAAAAGCCAATGCGTAAGAAAACTATGCGTAAAAAACCAATGATGAAAAAAAGG
>CERU01003225.1_pt1 | contig 12100 bp, 6 predicted proteins | sample 530741 | NCBI WGS metagenome assembly CERU01 (sample SAMEA2620925, study PRJEB7988) | marine metagenome | biome: marine biome (ENVO:00000447); feature: deep chlorophyll maximum layer (ENVO:xxxxxxxx); material: "saline water (ENVO:00002010), including plankton (ENVO:xxxxxxxx)" | depth 30 m | reverse complement strand
CCCCCTCTACCAAACTTCACACCACCACCAGCTTGATTTATTTTAGATAAGATGTCTTTAAACATTTTAGTAGATTTTTTGTTAATTACAGCTTCTCCTCCTTCTAATTCTACTACCTCTCCTCCTACATCAAACTTAACACCTCCATTTTTGTGACTAGGTCCTTTTACCATTCCACCTGATTTATATGAATACTTTAACATTTCAGGTCTTCTACTTTCTGTAGTTCCCCCCTCTAAATATCTTTTATATGTATCAGATAAATAAGGACTAAGGTTAGAAGGTATTTTACCACCTCCAGCAAATCTTCTGTTTGTCATCATAGGATTTACATTAGGATTCATAAATTGTAATAGTGGGTTAAAGTAAGCTTTTTCAGAATCAGGAACAAAAGAAACATTTTTATTTCTACCACCATGGAGTTCTCTTGCTCTTGCGCTACTTTCTAAATCTTCTATATCTTGTGATATTTCACTAAACACTTGCTCTCCAACAACACCTGGTAATTTTTCTTGTTGTTTTTGTTTTGCAAATTGTCTTCTAGCATCTTGCATAAGTTTTTTTCTACCAAATAATTTAGCAAATCCACCTACGGCAGCTAAAGGATTACCTGTTAATAAACCTGCTCCTATCTGACCAACATCTTGTATTTTACCTAATTTATCTGCCGCAGTTTCTTCAGGCACGCCTCCAGGGTTTTGATTACCAGCTCCTTGTAAAGCATTACCTAAAAATGACATAATTGCCTGTCCACCTAAACCTCCACCTCCTGAGCCACCTGGACCTCCACTAAACATATTAGATATATTACCAGCCATGTCAGATGTTCCATCAAATAAACTTTTAAAACCACCTCCTTTTATAAAGTCTCCAATAGATTGACCTTCAGGAAGATTTGTTTTTAAAAATTTTCTCATTTGATTTAACTGTGGTCCAGTAAACTGTGAAATATCTACACCAAAAGATTGAGCCATTTCATCTATGTCGGTAATACCTTTAGATGTTTTTCCAAATAATTTTTGTAATAATGGTCCTGGTCCTTTTTGAAATCCACTTTCAGTTTTACCTTCTTGGGGTATTCCTAGTTTTTTTATAAAATCTATTACCTTTCTTCTATTTTTTGCTCTTATAGGAGCTTTATCTGCAAAGCCAAAATCAAATCTGTCTCCATCTTGTTTATCTGCAGGGGCATCTAAAACAGAAGCGTCTTGATTCATTAGTTGTGATAAAATAGTTGTTAGTTGATTTTTAGGTAAATTATTAAAAAGTTGATTTAAATCCATATTGTTTAAATCTACATTACCTAAATTTTTTAATAAATCTTGAATTGGATTTTCTGTAGCAACAAAATCTTCACCTTCAGGCGAATCTATATTTTCCGTATCATCAGGAACAAAACTTTCTTCTTCTTCTGGTGGTGGAGTTTGACCAGGTATTACTAATTGATTACCTGTAAATATTCTATTTTTATCTTCTATATAAGGATTAGCTTCCATCAACGCATCTACAGTAGTATCAAATTGTTGAGCTAATGCTGATAATGTGTCCCCTCTTTTTATTGTATATGTTTCTCCTTCTGGCTCATCTAGATTAACATCATCGTCTTTAGGGCCTTCTTCTTTCTTAGGGTCAGGGTCTCCCTCTAATTCTTTTAATATGTCATCTAAACCAGGAATCATACTAATCATAGTTTTAAAATCAGTATCATCATATGTAAATGGCTGGTTTGCACTTGATATTTGTGGCCCCATAATTTCACCAAAGTTTTCTCTAACTAGAGAAAGCACATCTTTTGGGTCCATTTTAGCTAAATCATCAAATGACATATTTAGTTTTTCTGCTAACCCTAGAGGGCTGCTGTCCATAGCTGATGCTAGTTTTTTTATTAGTTCGTTCATTTTATTTTTTTTTATATCCTAGAAGGCCTGTAAAAAGGCACTACAGAAAATATGTTAAATTTCTCGTTTTTAATATTTACCTCTGCTCCACTTGGGTGAGTGTTATCTTGTGACCAACCCATAGTTAATCTTGCTGTAGCATAATTACCCCTTACTTTACCCTGTGGTCCATTCGGACCATCTAGCTCTCTCATTGGTACAAAATGAAATCCATCTTTTACTGTATACCAAGTTCTTATTTGTCCATCTGCTATGTTATCAGTGTTTGCATACTCCTCACTACCATCATCAAATTGTGTTATAGTGTCTATATTTGCACCACCTTTAAATGCAAATTTACGAAAATAATTATATCTATATCCTGCCTCTGTATCTGAATTCATAGACAGCTGTATTTTATCATATATTTTACTTTGAATTGGTATGTCATTAAAAGCAAATTCTACTTCAAAAGGTTCTTTAAATTCTTCTTGTTCATCTACAAATTGCCATATATAATAATCAATTCCAGAAAAAGTTAAATATTTATTTTGAGTACCGTCTTGTCCGTTTGCTAAAAACACTCTATCGTTAGTTGCGTTAGCTGAAGATTCACTTATCTCTGACCTTATATCATGCACTGAATACATTCTTGCCTTATGGTTAAAATATAATCCAGGTGTTTTTGAAAGGAATGTAGTAAAAGCATCTAAATTTTCATTGTAAACTATAGTTTTTGGTGGTTCTCCTGCAGCTTGCATAGTCAATAATATTTCTGCATTTTCTGGGTCGTATCCTATAGATATACCACCAGGCTTCATTGCTAAGTCAATTACATTTTGTTGTGCTGGAGAAAGCTCATCATATACACCAAAACCTATAGTAACTGCAGCTCCAGCTGCACTTTGTTGATATTGAGTTGTATACCATGAAGATAAATAATCGTTATAATTTGCAGTAGGTGATAAGTCAGCAGTTAATATAGTTAAAGGATTGTCGTTTATGGTTTTGTTTTTATACTCATTAAAATATGATTGCATTAAAGCTGTTTCGCCAAGAGACATAGCTCCAAACCCACCTTTCTTTCCTCTACCTAATTTAATAAACTTACTATGGTTATCGTCATAATAATAAGCTGCTTGGTCTGATACTGCTAATCCATGAAAATGTTGACTTCCAAAATTGCTTATATAATCATGTCTTTCTATAACATTTCCTGTTCCTGTAACAGCTTGTATAGAAGCCCCATCTTGCGTGGGTATTAAAACTCTAGGATTTACACTTAATAAACAAGTACCTGAATTTTGTAAAGCAAACAACTTATCATTTAAATCAAACATTTGTGTAATAGGACCTTTGTTATAATCTAAGTCTCTAAATTGATTTGGTGGAAAAATAGCAAAACTATCGGATATCTCACCTGTATTTTTAACTTCTGAAAAAGCTACAGTAGATGGCCAATGCTCTGCCCCTTTCCAATCTAATGGTTTGGGAACTAAAGATAAAGCATTATTTTCTGAATCATAATCTTTATTATAGTTTGTATCATCAGCTCTATATCTAGGTATATTATTATTGTGCGTTCCATAATAAAAACCATGCCTAAGTTCTAAATTGTATTCACATTCTATTGGTATATGACTGCCATAAAATACACACTTTTCTTCTGTAATTGTAGGGTTCCATGATTTTTTATACGAATGATATCCTATGTAAGTATCTCCTCCAAAAACTGCACTACCATTAAGACCTACTTTTTGAAAAGACTGACCTGTATTTGCTTGATATATAGGGGTAAAGTGACCTGTCAACTGAAAATTATTTCTAGAAAAATCTCCTAAAGTGTCTCCACCATATAATGTATCATAACTATGAAGTTTATGTATAGAAGCTACGGTAACTTCTGGAGCCCAATGACCAGCTCCTGCTTGATTTACTCCTGTTACTTGCGGAATAGCACCTCCATCTACTGCACCAACATTAGTGCTCCATCCCATTTTTCTATCAAAGCTTTCTACTTGATTTCCATTATCTAAATTTTGCCTTACAAGAGGCATCATACCAGAACGTGCGTTGTCTATAGAAACCACTATAGTTTTATTATTATAAGCATATGGGGCAGATTCTTGCACAGAAGAAACCCCATACAATCCATTTGGATACATATCCCAAGTGTTATCAAAAAATTTTTGTTGTGCATTAAATAAGCCATCACTTACGCCCCATAAATTTACATGAAAATGTGCATTTCTATAATTAAAATTAGAACCTAAATCTACATTAGAAACCTCTTCGTTAGGAACTACAACTTTTTGAAAAGTAATATCAGTTGCAATAAATTGATTTATATTAGTTTGCGGCAATGCATCTTTAGGTCTATTATCACTTGTCGCTGGGTCGTCTAACCTTCCTAAATTTTTAAATGGTACATATGCAGCAGGTTGTGAAACTTCTCCATTATATGGTATGGAACTGCTTGGGTAACCCAAACCATTTAAAAGTCCTAAATCTTGACTACTCATCATTCCATATTGAGGATAACAAGAAACTCTTTTAGGGTAATATTTTGTTTGATAACCTAATGTTACGTCTGCCATCATATAATTGTTAGGAGATTGCCAAAAATTATTTTCTTCTACCAAAGAATTTATACTAGCAAAAGGACTACCTTCTCCTTCACACATATCTCTTGTAGGAGTATGGTTATCGTTTGGAGCTCCAACCTGATTAGGAAATAATACATTCCACCCACCAATATCTGCATCTAAATCACCGTCTGCAAAATTTATACTTTCACCTCCTTGCAATCTTTCTCTATGTATAAGAGAAGCAAAAACATTTACTGAATGCCCCGTCATAACAAACTCATTCCAACTAGGTCCTAAAACTTGGTCGTATGGCCCAGGATTTCTAGAACCATCAGCTAAATCTGCAGTTAAAATCATCCCCTTGTCTTTAATGCCACCTAATGAAACATTTTGTTTTTGGCAAAATTGTGACTCTACTATTTTTATTCTATTATTACCTCCAGTTATACCAAAATCTGTATCTACTAAAACATCAGGAGAGTCAATAGTATACACATTGCATTTACCATCATCAAATCTAGCTTTATTGTTTTGACCCACTTCTGTCCACAAAGGAAACGTAGTGTTTCCATATCTATTTAAAAGACCATGGTCTCCCACTTCAGCATGGTCAGAATATTTTATAGCCCTTCTTAATATACCTGAAGTAAGTATAGTTCTATTTTGCATGTCTCTTGGCACCCTAACTATAGCATATCCTGCTATTTTAGATACTGTTTTTTTAGTTAACTTTACTTCAAAGTATGGATGTAGTATACATCCCTTTAATCTACCGTCTTGATTGTCATAAGGCTTACTACTAAAATTATGCTCAAAGCCTTGGTCTTTTGGGTCTCTTGCTGTTTGAAAAAAATATGGCCACTCATGATTAAATCCTTGTATTTGTCCATTTGCCCCATAATAAGGCACAAGATGTTCAGTGCTATGCTCAGGCATTCTTATATCTCCTATTCTTTTTACAAACATAGGTGAGCCATTTTTATCATAAAAAACTATACCAAACCTATATATCTCACCTCTTCTATAACCAACATAATTAGAGTTATACACAGGGTTAGCGTATGTATCATAAAAATTATTGATTCCTGCAGAAACAGAATAATATTGACCTTGTGCAAAATATTGAGTAACCGCTTGCGTTTCTATTAATTTAGCATTGTTATCTATTTCTAAAGGTTTTGCTAGAACGTTAGGGTGTACCTGTGGTGTTTGGTTATTTAAAACTCTAAACGTTACTCTTACACCTTCGTATTCTCCTGCACTTTCAGAATCTTCAGGTAAAGGTGTATTAAAATATTTACTTTCTGCTCCAAATATACCCCTTCTTACATTGTTTCCAGGCTGCATTCCTTTTACAGTTCCTGTATAAAGAGCAGTAAGTGGGTCTGGGGTGTCGCCTACCATTTTTTGTACATACCTGTAATAGTCACCTACATCTATTCCATCTTTTATATTTCCCTGTTTAGTGTAAGCTCCATCAGCATTATTGGCTGGGTTGCATAAAATATTTTGTTCGTCAGTAAATTTTATACCACCCATAGAATACAACATGTCGTGATATAAATCTGGGTTTCTTACAGAATCGTGTGGTTGATTACTACTGTTGTATGAACGTACTGTAAAGTCTGTATCTATGTCACCAAAACTAGTTCTTAAATTACCACAAAACAATCTATTATCTTTAGTTTGCATTGCTTGACAAATGTCCCAAGAAATTTGATTGTTATTATATTCAGGTGTAGTTATTTCTTCTATAGGTGCCTCCGCTCCTGTGTGTATCCAAAATAAATCATTTGCTTCATTATTAGTTTTTGGTATTTCATATTCTGAAAATACTACAGAGGGGCCCGCAGGAGAGCCGTCCATATATGGAGTGTATATCATTTGTATATGAGAGTACCTATTATCTAAACCTACTAATACGCCTTCTATAGATTTATTTGTAGTTCCCTCTACACCACTCTCTCTTCCTTGTTGAGCAGGAGATACTATATTTTTATTTGTAACAGGAACAGAAGCAGGGTTGCTAGGTGGTGATATTCTTGACACTCTACCGTCAACAGTTTTATATCTATAAGAATATGCATAGGCTATAGAGTCTAAAGAACCACCTTCTCTAAAACCAGTTACATGCACTGGTGCAAATACAGAAGGACTAAATAAATTAAAGTATTCTGTCATTCCTGCATATGGAGTATATATAATAGGGTTTAATCCTACATTAAGAGTTTTTAATGGAAACGTCCCATCAGTAAAATATATTCTTCTTAACTCTTCGCTTTCTTCAGAACCTTCTACTTTTAATTTTTTTCTATTAGTAAATTGTAAATCTGCTATTAAATAAACAGAATATAAAGAAGATTGTAAATCTTCAAATGTTATAAAGTCTCCTGATATAGCATCTATTCCATTTGTGTTTAAGCTACCATTAGGTGATTGTTTTACTTTTACAACTACATCTTCTTTTATTACTAAATTTTCTAAAGCATTAGGGTCCTCTCCAGTTTGTACTAATTGTTGAGCTGTTAAAAATTGAACAATACCTTGTAAAGGCCATTTTCCTAAAATAACTAGATAATCAGAAAAACTAAAAGTTCCTAAAATTTGTATAGAACCCTGAGAGGGTTGAAAATCATAGCCATATTCCTCTGCTAAAGAAGCGGCTTCTTGTTCTAACTCTCCTAAGTTTGTTAATTCTGTATCTACATTTAAAATTGTATTAGTAACAGCTATTTCTCCTACACCGCTATAATATTCAGAAATTTGCGCAGTAATAAAATTAACAAGCGCTTGAACTAATTGTGCTCCTCCAGGCCATCCTTGTGGAGTTTCAAATTCTGTGTTTACAAAGTTTTGTAATTGACCTGAAAAAAATACTACATCTGCTGCCCCTTCTGCTACTACTGTTATATTAGTAATATAATTTTCATTAGATGGGTCTGTATTAAAAAAAGTCCAGTTACAGTTATCACCCTCTACTCCTATATCTGTAACATTATGAACAACTGTTGCTACATAAGAATTGTCCATATTAGTTATTGCATCAGCCACAACAGTATCTACATCAAATGCAACTCCAGAATATTGTGCTAACTCATAATCTTCTGATATGTTTAAATTATTAATTTCTATAGTAGTACCAGTATTTTCTGTTAAAGTTATAGTTAGCGTAAGTGGATTATCTTCACTTGTGGGGTTGTATTCTGTAAAATTACCTTGAATTTGAATATCAGCAAATGGTTGAAATATAGGATACATAGGGTTAGGCGCACCACTTTCTAAAGTTGGACTTATATTAAAACCTTGCACTTCAAGAATATAACCTATGCTGCCTGTTTGGTAAGTAGATTGAAAATTAACATCTGCATCTTGAATGGCTGTCATCTCAACCCATTCATTTGTATAAGATAAAGCTGGAGCACCTGAAACATTACTAGCCTCAGAAACAAAATCTAAAGCTAACTTGTCACTAGGAAAAGGTTGTATGCTTACATTATCACCCTCATGACTAGTTATTCTTGCATTCTTTGCAAACCTGTAAGATTCTTTAGGCTGTAAAGCTTCTTCAGAATCTGCCTTCATGCCTTTAAAAAAAGTATTTGGTTTTCCTGGTTTAGCCATTATACATTAAGTAATCCATTAGTTGTTCTTATAGGAATCAATGTGTTCCATATTTGCGCTGCTTTTTTCATTTCTATAGGAGATGGCATATTGTCATTACCTCTTGCTTGTGCACATAATCTAGACCAATTTCTTTCTAAGTCTATATATATAGCTCTAGGCAACTTACCATTCCAATAATCTCTTGCTTTGTATTTATACATTATATATGCCGACACCGCATCTTCATGACTATCTGCTATTGTAGGAAACCCTTCGCTATCTGTGTCTACAGCATAATAAGCTATATCTACAGTGCTTATATCACTAGTAGATAAATTAATTGTACTTTCAGTAAGATAAAATGTATTTTGTTTATCTATGTTTTCAGGAAATGTAGCAGAGCTTTGAGATAAATAGTCGGTGTTTGCACTACCTCCTTTTTTCATATCTATCAAACTTAAATAATCATCAGGCAAAGTAGCTTGTTTGTTTTCTACATCTAATGTAGCAGTTTTTTTTACAAATGTTTTGTAGCTACCTATTTTTTTTTCGGCTTCAAAAGCCCATTCTACAAAATTGTAAAAGTTTCTAGCCGCATCAGGAACTTCCATATTCCTTATAACATTAGCTACAACTCTTTTAACACTAACACGTTTTCCAGCTTGACTATTCATATTAATATTCGTTTACTTCTTTTATTACTTTTTTAAACCTAGATAAAGGTAATACCTTACATTGTTTAAACCTAGAAGGTCTTAACCATACAAGTTTATTGTAATAGTCATTTAATATAGGAACTTTGTATTTAACTAACTCTCCAGTTCTTTCGCTTTCTACTATGTCAAGCCTTATATGAAATGCTCTTTTATTTTTGCATTTCTTTACATAAACAGTTCCAAACCTATTAGGCAGCCTAGCTTTATCTCTATTCTTAGCTACATCCTCTATCAAAGTGTCAAAAAAACTACTGACAATAGCTCTATACTCTGTATAAGATAATTGTCTATCTTTTGTAGTCCCTTTGATTTTTATGTCCCTCCTTATGTTTTCAAACACGTCTTTTAACAAAACGTATTTATCTTTGTATTTTCTTATCTCCATATTACCTTGTTCTTGCTCTTCTAGACCTAGCATTAGCTGAAGGCTTTGCTGTAGTCTTTTGTGCTATGTTTGAAGCTAACGCACCTCTAATATTATCATCTAGTGAATTGTTAGTTACATCTTTTCCTACTGTTAACATAACATTAAACTCTTTTGATAATACTGTTTCTACCAATGTAGCTACTAACTCATCAGGTATAGGATATCCCATTTTACCATCTTCAGGTTTAGAAGCTATATATTTAATAGTAATAATAGCATTAGCATCTTCATACTCAGTTATACCTTCGTTAAAGAAGAAATTAATTCTACTTTGGCTTCCGTCTATAACTCCATATATTTGATTGTCTACTGGTGAAAATCTAGATTGCAAATGAAACTGAGCGTCTTCTTCTGTAAACACAGGTACAATGGTAGCATCACTTAAATTAGCACCACCTGATATTCCTTCTAACATTACACTTATCAAAGCTCTGTTATTAGGAAAACCTATCATTTCTGGTAAATCTATATATCCATCTGTAATAGCATCTCTTTTGTAAGAATATAATTTTTCTGACAAATACCTACCAGAGTCAGTATATTTAGATAATAACTGAGCTCTATGATAATGTATCATGGCTTTTATTTGCCTAAGAGATATATTAGAATCAGTACTGTGAACACCACCTTCAACTATGTTTTTTATATTAAATGCTATTTCGTTTAATGTCATATTTTATATTTTACTGCTATAGATAAGGGGCAGGGCTAACACTAACCCCTTATCACAAAGCAGGGAGCAAATTATTTTTTAAGCTGATTTATTTCTGCATCCCCTACAGGATACCTTTCATCAGCTATTGTTCCAAGTATTTTTCTTGCAGCAATTTGGCAAACCTCTTCTCTAGAGTGTTGCGGTAATCTAACTATATTAGTATTCTCATTGTCATTATTATCTGCAACATAGTCAAAATGAAATTTATAATCTACAATTAGATTATCAGCATCATCCTCCTCTTGTTCCAAATTAGGCAATATATAATATATATGACCAATTTTTACAGCCCTATAACTACCTTGCTCAGGTTTGTTAAATGGGTCATCTAATACAGATTGTGCATCATCTAAACTAATAACTTTACAATTATCATAAGAAGATGTATATGTATCTAGTACTATTTCTCCTTCCTCATCATAAACAGCGTTTAACTGTTCTATCTTTATACCTAATAAATAACCAAAACTTACATCTATGTTATTTTCAAAATTAGATACATCAATACCAACATTACTCCAATGACTAGAATTGTTAGCGGCTTCAAAACTAACCTCTTTAGTTTTAACATAATCACCTAAGTCATCTCTTATCTCTTGTGTTGCACCAAATATATTTACCTTCTCTCTAACAAACTCATTAGTAGCCATAGAAATAAAATCTCTTATTTCAGAGTTTGACATCCATGGAGAGTTACCTCTATCAAGAATGGTTCTTACTCTATTTATAGCATCGTTAATGTTTGTAATGTTTGCCATTTATTACTACTTTTTCTTACTTGTTTTTTTTGTTGTAGCTTCCTCCTTTTGCTCAACTAAATCCATTTCTACTTTACCATTACCTCTCATTTGAGATTTTAATAAAGCAAAGATGTCTTTATTATCTTTCAACCACTTTATAACTTGGTCTTCAGAAATACCTACAACTTGAGAACCATATTTAAATGTGTCTTTTTCCCATCTAATTATTCCGTTCTCTTGAGCTTCCATAACAAACAATCTATAGTGTCTGTCATCATCAAACCATAATGCCATAAAGTTTTCTGGCTGTTCAGCTGCTATCTTTAAAACATGTGCTTTTAAGATATCATCTCTAGAATCTAAGTTTAATCCTAGTAATCTAGATAAATCTCTTACTTCTTTCATATTTAACTTTGCAGCTTCCATTACAGCATTTGCAGAAGTCATAATAGCACTAGCTTCTTGCTCTTGTCTTATAATTGCATCATCTCTTAACCAAGAACCATTTAAAATTAAAGGATGATTAATTAAAAAATCATCAACTAATTTGTGGTGTTCTAAATTAATATCCAACCTTATTACAGGTGAAGTATTAGGGAAACCTCTATGTGCAACACCATTTATATCTGTATAAGTGTGTTGCTTTCCAGTTTTGTCTTTATAGTTTCCAAAGAAGACATAACTCATTTTTGTAGGGCTTTTACTTCTGTAAAATACCATGTGTTCAGTTTTGCTCATAATTTATTTTTTTAGTTTTTGTCCATTCTTGTGTGTCCATTTCAAGCCTGGCCTGCCTTTTTTAATTAATAAACCACTACCCTCTTTACGAGTGGACACGGAGTGTTTTTCTACTTTCCCTGTATCGGGATTAATTTTTAATATATACCTGCTCATAATAATAATAATAACTACCCCCTCCGAAGAGGGGATAGATATATAAATTAATCTACGTTGTTAATAACGCAGCACCTGTTGAATCAGCATCGTCAGTTATAATTATTCCTGAAATAAACCATACGTTTTGAGCGATTAACATACATCTTAAGTATGAACCAGCATCTCCACCCGCATTAGCTAAATTACCATCTAATACAATTCTATTGTCATTAGAGGCAGGAACAACAACTCTACCATTAGCACCTGAACTAGTATCACTAGCTTGCGCTGCAACTAAAGTTAAACTTCCAATGAAATCATCTCCAGAATCTTCAGCATCAAAACAAACTATAGTGTAAGCATTATCATTTGAAGTTTTTACATAAAAATCATAATACACACCTACAGGAGATTTTGTTGTATCTGGTAAAGTAATTGTCATAGCACTTGTAGAGTCTAAAACAAATGTTTTACCTGAATCCATATCTTCTAAAGATTTTGTTGCTGCAGTTAAAGTTTCAACTTCGCTTATTTGGCCGTTGACAAACCTTAGCACGT
>CERU01016644.1_pt1 | contig 12103 bp, 10 predicted proteins | sample 530741 | NCBI WGS metagenome assembly CERU01 (sample SAMEA2620925, study PRJEB7988) | marine metagenome | biome: marine biome (ENVO:00000447); feature: deep chlorophyll maximum layer (ENVO:xxxxxxxx); material: "saline water (ENVO:00002010), including plankton (ENVO:xxxxxxxx)" | depth 30 m | reverse complement strand
GGCTGGCGACAAAAATAATTACAGCTACAGGCCTATCGCCGGCCTGCCATAATTCAGTAACCCCGCCAATAATGGTTGCAGGCTGCTCGTTGCCAAACCGTACCGTTTCCATTACCGGCAGCCAGTGCGCTGGAATTAGCATAATAGCGCCAGCAAAAATTAATGCCAAAGTTGTCCCCGGCTTCCGCCACCACGCTGTTTTCTGCGGCTCGGTGCATTGGTAACATTTATCGGCGTCTTTAGCGTTTAAGGCATGGCAAAGTGGGCAGGTCTGCAAATCCTGCTCATTTGCTGTCATTCCAGCTTGCACATGTATATTGGGTCGGGATGTCGCCATATAGTAGTCCCATATCGGTGTACGTTTAGCTCGCTCGTACACATACAATAGTAGAACGACAAAAACACTGAAGCCCCAAAACCCCTCAAGTAAACGAACCTCTGCCAGACCCGATATTTTCACCAATGACACCAGAGTCCCGAGTAAAAAAACATCAGTCATTAGCCAGGGTTTCAAATGCTCCATTAAACGCAGGAAGTATCGGTTTAATCGGTTACTGCCCGAATTATGGATCTGGCTGTACACCCATATAAGGCTAACAAGGTACAAAACGGGAATTAGAATAACAGTCAAAAGGACTAAAACGGCCAATACTTTTTCGTGAAAAAAGGAAAGCTGCCAGGCTGCATCCATCAACGTCATCGATTGCTCAGAGCCGGTGACCGAATAGCTGATAAAGTTGACCTGTAAGCTCGCCAGCAGTAAGACTAAAGCTGCTGCCGCTATAGCCACCAGGGTGTGATGCCTGGTGGCCGCGCCTTCCAGAAAGTACCCACAACGCGGACACTCAGCATGCTCACGTTTTGAAAGCTTGGTTCGCTGGCTTACCCAGTCACACTGAGGGCAGCCAACAACGTCAGTCTGTTCCCTTTTCGCCGCCTTTTTCGCTATCATTTTCTTCAGGCTCCGCTGAAATCATGGCAATTACAGTCCACCCTGGCTGAGGAATCAACTCACGCTCCGTGGTAAAAATATAAACCTTTTCTGCGTCATCCAGCGCAAACATCGGTAACGCTCTTGTCCCATATTTCTGTTGATAATCAGCGAAGCTGAAGCTATCGGTAATGGGCGTAGACTTAATTTTCGCCCCTTTAAAGTTAAGGCTGGCAAGTTTCGAATAGGTAACACTTTCGCCAAATAAGTTGAGTGTTTTTCGGTAGCTTTCCGTTAGCTGATGGCTGGCACGATAATCCTGCTCACCGCCATTCAGCCCATGCACTTTCTTAGAGCCAAACCAGTCCTGGTAGTACATTGATACAAGCGGGTTAAGTTGTTTATAGGGAGACATGACTAATAGCCTTCCAAGGCCGGTCAAATCAATATTATTGGCAGCATGCTCCGAGGCAGGGTTACCAAAATACACCGGTAAATTGTCCATACGGGCCAGCTTAATATTCTCCCAGTTGGTGTCTGCCAGGCGCACAGGAATACCGCTCTCCTGTAAACTTTTGGCAACTGCCCGCGCCATTTGGTTGGCCCCAAAAATCAAAAAACCTTTGGCTGAGGGCTCTAATAAGCCCAACATTCGGGCTAATGGCTTCGCCGTTAAGCTTTGTAAGACAACCGTTGTCATTATTACCAGGAAAACTAAAGGAACAACCGCCGCGGCTTCAGTCCAGCCCGACTCTTCCATTTTCAAAGCAAATAACGCCGAAACAGCGGCCGCGACAATACCTCTGGGCGCAATCCAGGATAATAAAACCTTATCTTTGAACCTCAGCTCGGTTCCTATAGCTGAAAGCCATACGGCTAAAGGTCTTACTGCAAACAAAATAATGGCCAGCAGAATAACCGCGGGCATTCCCAGCGCATCAAATTCAGCGAAATCTAGTCGTGCAGCCAAAATAATGAACAGAGCAGAAATCAGCAATACACTGAGTGTTTCTTTAAACTCCAGTATTTCTTCCATATTCAGATTACGGGTATTGGCCATAACCATACCCATAACCGTAACGGTTAATAGACCGGACTCATGCTGTATGGCATTCGACAGAGCGAAAACACCCAATACGATAGTGAGCGTTGCAACATTCTGTAAGTAATGCGGGAACCAACCTCTGCCCAGTGCAAGACCTAACAAGCGAGCAGCTCCCCAACCTAAAGCAAAACCAAGAGCAACAGTTGTCGCGAACGCCTGAAGCGCATGCAGGAAAGCAACGTCCTGACTGGCGATAATAAATTCATACACCAATACCGCCAGCAAGGCACCGAGCGGGTCAATAATAATCCCTTCCCAGCGCAAAATATTAGCGAGCTTATTGATAGGCCGAATAGAGCGTATCATTGGTTGAATAACTGTGGGGCCTGTTACCACAACTAACGCACCAAATAACGCCGAAATTTCCCAGCCATAACCCATAATAAAATGCGTCAAAACTGCAATGACGACGAAAGTAACCAACATACCAATACTGACCAGGTTGGTTACCATTCGGCCATGCCCACGAATTTCTTCAAACTTCAGCGTGAGACTGCCTTCAAACAAAATAACAGCTACCGCCAGAGAGACAAAAGGAAAGAGCAAATCTTCAAATAACGCATCGGGCTCCAATAACCCCATAGTGGGTCCCAGTAATAAGCCACAAATAAGCAAAGGTAGTATTGCCGGCAGCTTAATGCGCCACGCTAACCACTGACAACAAATGGACAGCACACCAATCAGGGCAAGCAACGATAAGTCAGACATAAATTCTCCGCTGAAAGTAAGTCATTTTTAGAATAGCAGAAGCTAATACCTTGACTACCCTCAAATACCGAATTTAGATGACTATTTTTTAAATGAGAATGGCTATCATTATTTGTTTTGTTTGATATAATCGTCGCGTTTCGACCATATAGAGTTCGTAAAGGAGTCCTTTCAAATGCGTAAGTTAAATAAATTATTAGCCTTGCTTGCCGCGACTTCTGCGACACTGGTGTCTTTCACTAGCGCCGCCGCTGAAGTTAATATCTACTCAGCGCGAAAAGAAGCCCTGATCAAACCCGTTTTAGAAAAATTTACCGAAGAAACGGGTATTGAAGTCAACTTATTAACAGGTAAAGCCGATGCGTTGCTTGCCCGCCTCAACTCAGAAGGTAAAAATACACCGGCTGACTTATTCTTAACCGTAGATGCCGGCGCTCTGCACCGTGCGGTTGAAGCCAACGCTTTCCAGCCAGTAAATTCCGACACAATTGACTCGGCGGTCCCTTCTCATTTCCGCTCTTCCGATAACCTCTGGTTCGGGCTCAGTTTACGTGCCCGTCCTATTTTTTATTCGCCAGAGCGTGTAAATCCAGAAGAATTAGAGTCTTATTTAAGCCTGGCTGATGACAAGTGGAACGACCGCATTTGCATTCGTTCTTCCAATAACCTGTATAACCAGTCCTTAGTGGCAGCACTGATTGAACACCACGGTGCCGAAAAAACAGAAAAATGGGCAGAGAATTTTGTCGCAAACTTTGCGCGTAAACCCGTTGGTGGCGACCGCGACCAGATTAAAGGCGTAGCCTTTGGTGTTTGCGATGTCGCGGTGGCTAATACCTACTACTTTGGCCATATGCTGAACTCAGATGACGCGGAAGAACGTGAAGCCGCAAAGAAAGTTAAAATATTCTGGCCGGCTCAGGAACAACAAGGCGCTCATGTTAACGTTTCCGGTATCGGCGTGACAAAACATGCGAAAAATGTTGAGCAGGCTCAAAAATTGATTGAATTTCTGGTCTCTGAAGAATCACAAAAATGGTACGCTCAGGCCAACTATGAATACCCGGTTCGCGAAGGTGTTGAGTGGAGCGAAACACTTCAACAGTGGGGCGATTTCAAACAGGACGATATCGAAATGGATATCCTCGGTGAAAATAACGGCGATGCCGTTCGTCTGATGAACCGCGCTGGCTGGCGTTAATTTGTATCAGGAGATACGCAAATGAACCGTGGCACGCTATTGCTGTTTGCCGTCGCGGTGTTGATAGGGCTACCACTTATTGTGGTAGCTTTGTCTTTATTAAACCCTCAATGGGACACCCTATACCATTTATGGCAAACCGTTATACCAGAGTATATCGGTCACTCCTTGATCTTGTTATTCGCCGTTGGTATTGGTGTCACTTTATTAGGCGTAAGTACAGCCTGGTGCATCAGTCAGTATGACTTTCCCGGTTGGCGCTGGACAAGTTGGGCATTATTGCTGCCATTAGCCATGCCAGCCTATATTACCGCCTATACTTATACCGGCTTACTCGACTACGCAGGACCGGTACAAGGGCTGGTCCGGGATATATTTTCTGTCAGAATTGGCGACTACTGGTTTCCTGAAATTCGTAGCCTCAGCGGTGCCATTTTTGTTCTTTGTATCGTACTTTACCCTTACGTCTACCTTATTACTCGCGCCGCCTTCATGCAGCAGTCCACCACGGCGTTTGAAAGTGCAAGAACCCTGGGGGCCAGTTCGCTAAGAAGTTTCTGGAAAGTCGCACTTCCTTTGGCGCGCCCTGCTATTGCAACCGGCGTCACTCTGGCATTAATGGAGACTCTGGCTGACTACGGTACGATGGAGTACTTTGGCATAACGGTCTTTACAACGGGAATTTTTCGCACCTGGTACGGCATTGGTGACGCACAAGGCGCGTTGCAACTATCAGCGCTTTTACTGGTTTTCGTCATTATACTCATCATGGTCGAGCGATACTCTCGTCGCCGCGCCCGTTTCTATCAACAGCGCTCAAGCACCAGAGCACCTCAGCGCCGCCCTTTAAGTGGTTGGCGCGCAGCGGTTGCGTCCATAGTCTGCTGGCTTCCTGTTGTTCTTGGCTTCGCCATACCGGCATCGCAACTTCTGTGGTGGTCCATACAAAAATCTGAAATTTGGCAACAAAGTGCGTTTTGGGTTTTAACCTTTAATACGCTTTGGTTAGGGCTGTTAGCAGCATTAATTACGGTTGCTTTGGCGCTTTGGCTTGCTTATGGCCGACGTCGCCACCCGACACGACCACTGCGGGCGGCTATCAGTCTGGCCGGTATGGGTTATGCCATTCCGGGTATCGTTATCGCGGTAGGGTTACTGTCCCCATTAGCCTGGCTCGATAATCAAATTATCACTATCAGCGAATGGCTGTTTAACTTTAACCCCGGGTTATTACTGTCCGGTACCGTCATAGCGCTGCTGTTTGCCTATAGTGTCCGCTTTCTCTCTGTGTCACTACAAACCGTAAATTCAGGGCTTGAACAAATTACCCCACAAATGGATGACAGTGCCCGTACCTTAGGCGCGAGCGGCAAGCGTATTTTATGGCGAATTCATTTACCACTGCTGCGCAGCCCTTTGTTAGCCGCTCTTATTCTCGTTCTGGTGGATGTTATGAAAGAGCTGCCGGCGACCTTGGTATTAAGACCCTTTGATTTTAATACGCTGGCTGTGCGGGCATTTGAAATGGCATCTGACGAAAGGCTTGCTGATGCAGGCCCTCCGGCTTTAATGATTGTCGCGGTAGGCCTTATTCCGGTTATTATGTTATCCCGCGCTTTACGCAGTAATTCGATAAAAACAGGTGAGTAAATGAGCACACTACTGAATATCGATACCGTCAGTATCCAACTTTCCGGTGACCTTATTGTCGACAGACTCAACCTGTCTTTAGAGCCCGGGGACATTGGCTGTCTGTTAGGCCCTAGTGGCTGCGGTAAAACCACCCTGTTGCGCGCTATAGCCGGCTTCACTCCTGTTTCAGGAGGCAAAATTGAACTGCATGGCAAGACGGTATCGTCCGACAAAGTACAGTGGCCAACGGAGCAACGTCATGTCGGCATGATGTTTCAGGACTTTTCACTGTTTCCGCACTTAACCGTTGCCGATAACATTCGCTTTGGTATTAATCAGTTGTCGAAAACCCAGCAGGATGAGCGCATTAAAGAGTTACTCATCCGTATTGGTCTTAATGGTTACCAGAACCGCTACCCCCATGAGTTATCTGGAGGACAACAGCAACGTATTGCTCTTGCCAGAGCGTTGGCACCAAAGCCCAAACTCATGTTACTCGATGAACCTTTCTCAAGCCTCGATGCAGAATTAAGAGAAGTACTGGCTCACGATGTGCGGCGTCTACTTAAGGAAGAAGGAATTACGGCTTTGCTCGTAACTCATGACCAGCAAGAGGCTTTTGCTATGGCTGATAAGGCCGGTGTCATGTATTCCGGCCAGTTACTCCAGTGGGAAACACCTTATGCGCTATACCACCAGCCGACTCACCAACTGGTCGCTGACTTTATTGGCCGTGGTGTGTTGCTTAACGGTGAAATTAAGGACCAAGAGCTGCACTGTGCATTTGGCACCATTAAACATTCTCAATTAAGTAATAAACCCGATATGAGCGTGAACTTTCTTGTTCGCCCCGACGATGTATTGATCAACAATAAGAGTGAAATGAAAGCCATTGTTGTTGGTTGCGGGTTCCGCGGTTCTCACTATCTCTATACTCTGGAACTTTCAGACACCAGTCATGTACTTGCGGTAGGTCCTTCTCACCAACCCCTGCAAACTGGCGAGCAAATTGGTTTTGATATCGACTTTGATCATTTAGTCGTCTTCGATTCATCACTTTGTGAACTTCCGGACTGAAGCTTACTGAAAACAATGACAAGTTAAACGCCTCGCTATAGACTTTGAATAATAGTCTTAAATCGAGGGTTCTATGGATTTTTTAATTGATGCCTGGGATTTCAATCAACATCCCGCGACACAACTTCAGACACCGTCCGAAGCCACAAAGAATACCTGGTTTCATTTCCAACGTGACGTTGAAGGCCTGACTGAATGGCTAACTCAGGCAGGGATCCCCGAACCTCTCATTGACGCGGTACTCGAAGAAGACACCCGTCCCAGATTCCAGCGCCTGCCCGATGGTTTTATGTTGTTGCTACGCGGCGTTAACTTAAACACCGGTGAGTCACCGGAAGACATGCTCAGTTTGCGCATACTGTATTATAAAGGCGCTTTATACAGCTTCCGCAAACGCCCATTTTTATCCATAGCAAAGCTAAGGGAGCAACTCCAGCAACAGATGGGACCTGAGTCGTTACACGATTTTATCGTCGCACTCATTGAGCAGATAAACTTGCGCATTGAAGATGTCGTTTCATCGGCGGAGGAGCAACTTGAAGCCATTGAGGGTGAAGGCTTTGATGATACTGCGTCGGTTCAGGTAAAACTCACAGCCCTGCACCGTCGGCTATTACGCCTAAACCGTTTTATTCGCCCACAGTTGGCGGCTTTAGAAAAACTCAGTACCGAAGCTGAAAAAGTCATGACACCCGAACTGCACCAATGGTTAATCAACGAACGCGACACAACCCAACGGTTGTTCGAACAAATTGACTTAATGCTTGAACAGGTGTGGATGCAACGCGAGCAACTGCAGCAGGCGATAGCAGAAAAAATGAACCGCAACACTTACTGGCTTTCCGTTATTGCCGGTGTGTTTTTACCTCTCAGCTTCTTAACCGGTGTTTTCGGCATTAATATTGGCGGCATGCCCGGTGTTGAAAATGCTGATGCCTTTATGATCTTCTGTGGCTCGCTAGTCATTATTGCCATTGTTGAGTTTTTGCTGCTAAGGCGACTTAGATTCTGGTAATTGCGATTGAGATCAAAGCCAGCTTAGACCTAAGTCGAATAGGAAATTTAAGCCAACGGAATATGCTAAAAGGCTCTGCATAAAAGGATTTGAGGTAGTGCTATGCAACCCTATAAGAAAGTCTATTCAGAAGCTCAACAAGATCCTGAAGGATTCTGGCTTGACCAGGCGCGTCGTCTGGATTGGTTCAAACCACCAAAAGTTGCTGCGCATGTCAGGAAAAATGGCATGGCAGACTGGTTCCCGGACGGCGAAATTAATGTCAGTTACTTAGCACTCGATGCTCAGATTAACGCGGGCCGCGGTGAGCAAGTCGCTCTTTACTACGACTCTCCGGTTACTCAAAGTAAAGCAAGCTACACCTTTAACGAATTGCACTATCAGGTCGCATGCTTCGCCGACGTACTGAAGCAGCGAGGCGTTGAAAAAGGTGACCGGGTCATTATCTACCTTCCGATGATCCCTCAGGCAGCTATTGCCATGCTGGCTTGCGCGCGCATTGGGGCGATTCACTCGGTTGTTTTTGGTGGTTTTGCAGCACACGAACTTGCCGTTCGCATTGACGATGCCGCCCCCAAGCTCATCGTTACCGCCTCATGTGGTATTGAAGGTAGCAAGGTTTTACCTTACAAGCCTATTGTTGATAAAGCACTGGCAGAAGCGCAGTTTAGCCCCCGTACCATTGTTTATCAGCGCGAGCAGTGTGAGGCTGAAATGCAGGACGGCCAGGACACCGACTGGGCGAAAGCAATGGAAAAAGCCAGCCCCGCTGAAGCTGTTCCCTTACCGGCAACCCACCCGCTTTATATTCTTTATACTTCCGGCACCACCGGCAAACCAAAAGGGGTGGTACGTGATCACGGTGGGTACGCTGTCGCCTTAAACTTTTCAATGAATTACGTTTATGGGCTAAACCCCGGAGACGTCTTCTTTACGGCGTCTGATGTTGGTTGGGTCGTTGGCCACTCTTACATCGTTTATGGACCTTTAATTTTCGGCTGCAGCAGTGTTCTTTACGAAGGAAAACCTGTTAACACACCAGATGCAGGTTCCTTCTGGCGCATTGTCCAGGACTATAAAGTCAGTGCTATTTTCTCCGCTCCCACCGCGTTCCGGGCGATAAAAAAAGAAGACCCCGAAGGCGAGCATCTGAGCCGCTACGATATTAGCTCACTACAACGTATTTACATGGCTGGCGAACGTTTAGACCCTGCAACGTACGAATGGACAACAGAGCTCACCGACTTACCGGTTTATGACCACTGGTGGCAGACAGAGAGTGGCTGGCCTATGAGCGCTAACCCCGTGGGGATTGGCGCAGTTAAAGTGAAACCCGGCTCTTCAACCTTCCCGGTTCCGGGTTACGAGATCAGCGTGCTGGATCCCTTGGGTAAAAGTCTAGGCAGTAAAGAAGAAGGTGCCATTTGTGTGCGCTTACCTTTACCTCCGGGTTGTTTAACCACCATTTGGGGTGACGAGGAACGGCTACAGGGCAGTTATTTGAATGCATTCCCCGGTTACTACTGCAGCGGCGATGGCGGTTACATAGATGACGACGGCTATGTATTCATTATGGGTCGCACGGACGATGTGATAAACGTTGCCGGTCACCGCTTGTCTACCGGCGAAATGGAAGAAATTCTGGCCAGCCATAAAGACGTAGCAGAATGCGCCGTGGTTGCCCAGCCCGATGAACTCAAAGGAGAGTTGCCAGTTGGCTTTGTCATTCTTAAAAATTCATCCACTATTGGTCATGAGCAATTGCAGCAAGAGCTCATCCAGTCTATTCGCTCCGAAATTGGCGCAATTGCCTGCCTGAAGACCTTACATATTGTTCCCAGGTTACCTAAAACTCGCTCGGGGAAAATATTAAGGCGTCTTATCCGGCAAGTTTTGCAAGGGGATGATGTTGCCGTTCCATCGACCATTGACGACCCAACAAGTATTGATGCTATTAAGGAAACTCTGCGTTAAACTATCGCCCTTTCTTTTTAACAGGAACAGGGTGTTATGACGTTATCGATTGTTGCGGTTGTTCTGGGGTTAGCGGTATTAGTCTGGAGTGCTGACCGCTTTGTTGAAGGCGCGGCTGCCGTAGCACGACATCTGGGTATGGCGCCTCTGGTTATCGGTATGGTCATTATTGGCTTTGGCACGTCAGCACCTGAAATGGTGGTGTCGGCCTTAGCCTCTATGCAAGGTAACCCGGCTTTAGCTTTGGGTAATGCTTACGGCTCAAACATTACCAACATTGCTCTGGTTTTGGGTATAACCGCCCTGCTTGCGCCTATCGCTGTAAAATCGGTCGTTATTCGTCGCGAAATGCCAGTTTTAATAGCCATTACCCTGTTAAGCGCAGTTTTCCTTCTCGATTACCAAATAACACGACTTGAAGCTGTACTTTTACTGGTTGTTTTCCTTAGCTATATGGGCTGGTCTGTATGGATAGGCTCGAAAAGCAGTGACGACAGTTTAGCCGCTGAATACACGCAAGAAATTGACTCGCACCCTTTACCGATGAAGCCCGCTATTATCTGGCTTATTGTCGGACTGTTGCTGCTTATTGTCAGTTCCCGCGCTTTAGTCTGGGGCGCGGTAAACATCGCCGTATCGCTTGGTGTCAGTGACTTGGTCATCGGCCTGACCGTGGTCGCCATCGGCACCTCTTTACCGGAATTAGCTTCAGCAATTGCGGCCACGCGTAAGAACGAACACGACCTGGCATTGGGTAACGTTATTGGTTCAAATATGTTTAATACGCTGGCAGTTGTGGGTATTGCCGGCGCTATTGAACCGGTGTCACTTGAGCCGCTTGTATTAAGCCGTGACTGGGTTGCAATGGCAATACTGACGCTGTTACTGATGGTATTCGGTATTCGCAAAGCCCGTCAGGGACGAATTAATCGCGTACATGGTCTTATCTTTATTTGCCTGTACCTGCTCTATACCCTGTACTTATTGAAAACTGGGTTTATCGCACCGCAATAAAACACTATTGCAAATCGTTCGCATTTAACATAGACTATCATTACTAACTGAGGTGATAGTCTATGTACGTATGTCTTTGTAAGGGCGTTAATGATAAAGCCATTCATCAGGCGGTTATTTCTGGTGAAGTGAATTCTATGCGAGACCTGCGCCAACAATATGGTGTGGCTTCTCAGTGTGGATGCTGTAAAACTTGCGCCAAAGACGTACTTCACGAAGCTCTCGAACAACGATCCAACCAAGCAGGTAAAGAGACCCAACTTCCGGTTTCCGTATGCTACACTTAATTCATACCTAATGAATTAAGGAGTAATACGGCTATGAAAGGTGATGCTAAAGTCATCCAGCAACTGAATAAAATACTGACGCTAAAACTTACCGCTATAAACCAGTACTTTCTTCATGCCCGCATGTATCGCAACTGGGGCTTTGAAAGCCTGAACAAACCTGTCTACAAAGCTTCTATCAATGAAATGAAACACGCCGACGTTCTCATCGAACGCATTCTATTTTTAGAAGGCATTCCTAATTTACAGGAGCTTGGTAAGTTATACGTTGGCGAAGATCCCAGAGAAATGCTGGAGCTGGATCACAAAGTTCAGTTTAAAGATGTCAGTGCCATACGCGAAGCGATTAAAGAGTGTGAGCAACATCAGGATTACGTCAGCCGCAATGCCCTGCGTGACATTCTCGACTCTCAGGAAGAGCATCTCGACTGGCTTGAAACCCAAATTGATCTTATATCGCGCCTTGGCAATGAAGTTTATCTGCAAACAAAAATTCAAGGAGCTGAATAATGAACAGAGATAATAACGTCGTTGAGCAGCTCAATCGTCTTCTGGCTTTTGAACTCACTTCAATTGACCAGTACACATCGCATTCACGGCAATACGAAGACATGGGCTTAATGAAGCTTTATGAGCGTATTAACCATGAAATTGATGATGAACGTGGTCATGCAGACTTGCTCATTCGCAGAATTCTATTTCTGGAAGGTAAACCCAAAATGGATGCGCGTGAACCTCATACCATAGGTTCGGACGTCCGCGAAATGCTGGAAAACGATCTGCAGCTTGAGTACAACAACGCAAAAACGTTACGCGAAGTCATTGAGTACTGTGAAGAAGTTGATGATTATGTCACCCGTGAGATGCTGGTCGGTATTTTGAAAGATACTGAGGAAGACCACGCCTACTGGTTACAAATTCAACTGAACCTGATGGATCGCCTGGGCGAGCAACTTTACTTACAAAGTATGATGTAAATAGAATCCCCCTCTTTCTGCAGACACAAAAAAACCGCCTCAAGGGCGGTTTCTTTTGTATCTGGCTTCGATCGAGGGATTAACTCGGGCCCTCCATGGCCCTCGCCCTTCGGGCAGCGCTGACGCGCTGTTCAAAACGGCTTTCCTGCCGTTTTGTCGAACCGGCAGGGTTTTCATCAAGT
>CERU01035132.1_pt1 | contig 12210 bp, 11 predicted proteins | sample 530741 | NCBI WGS metagenome assembly CERU01 (sample SAMEA2620925, study PRJEB7988) | marine metagenome | biome: marine biome (ENVO:00000447); feature: deep chlorophyll maximum layer (ENVO:xxxxxxxx); material: "saline water (ENVO:00002010), including plankton (ENVO:xxxxxxxx)" | depth 30 m | reverse complement strand
GGAACGTTGGTGATGCAACTATCGAATCGAGAACCAACTACGGTGTCGGACAACTCAAGCGTATAATAGACGACATTCTTACCCGCCATGACGGCCTGGGCACCAATATGAACAAGCGCCATGCTTTTACCTGCGCCGGTTGGGGCGATAACTACTCCCAATTCCCCATTTCCAAGACCTTGGTGAGTGATACTATCTATTTCTGCCCAACCGGTGGCGACAGGATCTCTTGCCTTCAGCAAAAATCGTTGCTCAAAATCGGCTAAATAGTCATGGCCAAAGTTCGAATCTGACCCCAGTTTAATCGCGTCGTTAATTACCTTTGAGATTTCATCAAACGAATGCCCCTCAAGCAACTTCACGGATTTAAGCATTGCGGCCTTTAAATTTTGTTTTCTACAAAAATCTAGAGATGTGGATTTAACGTAGTCAGCATCTTCGATGGGAGAACGTGAAATGCGGGCATAAAACCCGCGCACCTGTTGTTGAACCGCGTCTAACTCATTGTCCAACTCGGACCTTAAAATAGACTTTAGAATATTTTCCGTGGGATGAACAGCGTATTTTTCTCTATAGTTTTGCACCAACTTAATAAAGACCTGAAGATACTTTAGTTCTAGGAAATTAATGTCCAGAACTTCGAATATTTGATCTGCAAAGGGGCGGTCAACTAAAATTAAATGACACAGCAACTCCTGAAAATCTTTGCCATACTGGCTAAAATCTTCCTTCGACATATAACCTCCGATAGTTTATACTTTACCACATAGGGAAGATTTTGTCAAGCGTTTCTTGAGATTCTTTTAAAGGTCGCAAAAAGAGAATCCGTCGCCATTTCTCCGAAACCATCTTCCTTCATGCGCTTAAGTATCTCCGTCTTATTGAAGTGAGGAACAAAGTTGTCTAAAGCGTATTGAATCTTACTCTTTGTTTGAATGGAAATCGAGGGGGAATACAATTGCATAATTTTATAATTTTCTCGGATGAGTTGTTCGTTCTCCAAAATAGACTCAAACATCTTGAGCCCCGTATTATCGTTCTTACAAAACTCAAATAAGTCGTCAAACGTTACGCTCTTTTCGTCAGCAAAAAACGGTAATTTCTTAGAGATTTTTCCAAGGCCCACACCATATACTCCTTTTAGATTGTCGGACTTGTCTCCGTCGATGGCGCGAGCAAGCGCGTAGTTGGTTGGATGAATTCCTGAATCTTCCAAGATGCGAGGCTTGTTAACAAAGACTTTCTGAATTGGTCGATACAAAATTGTTTCATCGTCACAAAGTTGAAAAAAGTCCTTGTCGCTAGAGATAATAATCTTTTGCCACCCTTTGTAGTTAGAACTCTGCACCACGTAAGAAATGACATCATCGGCTTCTACGCCGTCGCTGGTTAATTGAATTACTGGTGCTTGATTTAGCATCTCCATGAGACGCATTTGTTGCCAGACTTTATTTTGCATCTCTTCGTCTTCTGTGAGAGTCCTCACCGAGCGATTAAGTCGGATGGGCTTTCTCCCCTCTTTATAATTCTTATTTATCTGCTTGCGCTTTTGAGAGCCGCCGGCGCCATCCCACGCAATAACAATTTCGTCCGGCTTTAATTCTCGACACAATTTCTGCAAAATATTTAAAAAACCCTTATATCCTCCAATGGGTTGTCCGTTTCGAGACAAACTAGGGTTCACAATGTATGCCCTGAAATATGCGTTCAAAGCATCGATTACTACCAATCGCTGTGGCATTTATTACTCCGTGGTTGTTGAATTTTTGGTGACTATGGTTTGTATCATAAAATCAACATAATCAGATATCAAAGTCGTCCTTTTTTCGGGAGGGGATATCAGCCAATTCCACATCCATGTGGACTTTTTGGATTCTATCTCGGACTTTATTTCTGTTATCTTGCTTTCAAAAAGCAAAAGATTCTCTAATGTTACTTCTGGAATCTCTATTTTTAAATCGGCTGCAATGACGTGAAGTCTGAACAAGTTGTTGTCATCCTTCGCTTCTTTTGCGGCCATGAACATTTCTTCTTTTGTTTCTTTCTCGTTGTCAGGCAGGTGGACCAACTTATCAGGATGGGTAATGTTCGCAATCTTACGAAATAACTGCTCCACATCTTGATCTGGTCGTGGTTTTTTAGCCTTCTTTTTTTCTTCTGCCTGATTGGACGCATGTTTTTCGGCTGGGGATTTCTCTCCATAGAATACTTTTTCGAGACCACGGGATTTGATCGTCGCTCTACACTGCGCATCAAACTCGGACGACCCTTTTTGAAGAATGGAATTGTGATAATTCAGATCCGCTTCTAAAAATTTAAGTTCAAAAATGAGTTTTTCATATTTAATTTTTATAAACGAATCGCTCATACTACCAATTAGTCTTCATCTTCTTCTGTGTCGTAAAAATCCGCAGCATTTCCTTCGCGTTCATTAAATTTTCTAATTACTTCTTCATCCATAATCCGATAAACTTGCTGGCGAAACTTGTCATCTTTCATTTTCTCTACCCATTTGGCAGCCTGAAACTTCTCTGTTGTGCCATCGTCAAACACCATCGTATACCAAGCACCGGAGCGAAGGATCTTATCAGACGTGTTGACTGCACTGAATAAAGATTCGTCATCTTGAATTGCGACGTCTTCTCCGCCCCATAGAATACGGAAGTGACAGTTTCTTCCCGCAGTTCCAAAGCGAGATTTTTCAAGCCTTACCTTAACCTCGGACCCAATCCGGAAGCCGTTATCATCCAACACATAGGCGGATTTTGCTTTGCGCGCAGTTAACCAAATCCTCAAGGAATAAACATAGTGCATCGCTTTTCCGCCCGGAGTATTCCAGGGTTGAGTCATGGCGAGAATATGAGCGTTGGGTCCAGTGTGGATGTTTGTCTTAAGTTGGTTGAGCACCAAAAAAGTGGACTGGGTGTCTGCAATAGGGATGGTAAGTTTCTTGGTGCCTACCGAAAGAACACGGGCTTTGACAGCCACATTGGAATTGGGATTAAAATCTCCTTCCGCCACCTTGTTCGATGGGGTCATCGCTAGAGAATCCCAGATAAACAAAAATTGGTTCTCGGTACCCAGCAATTCCTCAATAGTGTCTAAAACAAATTCGACTGTAGTGGCCTGGATGTACAGCAATCTCGATAAGTCACAGCCAGCGTTTTCTAGAAATTGAGGATCGATTGCCGACTCGGAATCGAAATAGACAACATCAATTCCCATTTTTTGAGCATTGGCCGCGATTTGAGCGGCCATATAAGACTTACCGGTGGCCTCCAGGCCAGCGATTTCAGTGACCTTGCCCACAGGAATACCGGCTAGTTTCCCTTTGCAAATAATGGAGTCCAGCCACCGTGAGCCTGTAGGAATCCACTGTTTTACTTGAGTGGGATTTTCTTCTGTAAGGTCATGGGCTACATTTTGCCCTGCCTTTTTATTAATCATGTTGCGGATATCCGCTACAGAGAGCTTCCCTGCTGATGATTTTGTGTTTTTTCGTGCCATGTAAACCTCCAAATATAAATTGAGCAGGTTATTATTACCGACCTGCGGCGGCTACAGGCTACGCGCCCGTGGTGGTTGTCGCAGTGACCCCTACCAACTCAATCTCGAATTGGAGTGTCTTTCCTGCTAATGGGTGGTTAAGGTCCACCGTTACGGTAGTTTCTTGAAGTTCCGTAATACGCCCATAAAGCGTATGGCCATTTGGTGCTCGGAGAGGAACCGGCATGCCCTCGGTCAATTCAAGTTCAGCGGGAAAAGCAGTGCGCTCGAATTCAGTCCTTCTGTCTTCTCGCACTTCTCCATACCCGTCCGTGGGGGTAACCGTAATCGTCTTGGTCTCGCCAACACTCATACCCACGACTGCATCGTTAAATCCTCTAATCATCATACCACTGTTTAACACAAACTCCAAAGGCTCGCCGCGCTCACGAGAGTTATCAAACTCCGTTCCGTCTTCGTCGAAAGTTCCGCGATAATGAACGGTCACAGTGGTGCCGTCAGTTGCGGTTGTTGGAGTTTCTGTTGTGTCAGTGGTGCTTGTTGTAGTGTCTGTCATTTATCATCTTCCTTAAAATGGCGCAGCCTATTATAACCGGGCTGCTGCGGTTCGGAGGTTAAGTTAATTTCCAGTTAATTCATTGAAGGCGGCCAAAACATCTGGTGTACCTTCGCTGACTACCAAGTCAGGAGTGGCTGTCTCGCCCTCCAAAGAGGCAATAAACCCATCCAATGCGGCCTGTACCTCATCCTTTGTCTTTAACTGAAATAAGTTATCAAATTTGGGAATATTTTCCAAAAGACGGTTGCACTCTGCATCGCCTCCTACTGCCTCGTCGCATAAGGGACTTGTGCGGCGGCGGGGTGTAAGCGTAGTCTTGGGAAAACTTGCGCCCGGTGGCTTACCATAAGTCAAATTGAGGTCTGTTCCATCATCGACGTCTGTAATATCTCCGTATTCGGGATTGAGGACCAAGTTTAACAAAGAAGTGTAGGCTTCTTTCCCATAGCCCCAAATGCGCACGCCTTCCGATTCTTCTCCTCGCACTAGAACGGGCGAAAAGAAGCGCTGACGTGGTGACAGATCTTTTGCCAACTTCATAGTGTCCTGATCTTGCGTTTCGTTGAACTCTTTCCAGAGTTGGTCTTTGAAATCACAAATCGGACAATCATCACCGTGATTCTTTTTGGGGCACAGAAGACCTCCTTTTTGTTCCGGACCCAGATTGTAGTGGAACCAATAATCTTTGAAGGGGTCGCCATCCTGCGTTGGGACAATTCGGATTGCCTGTTGGCCATCCTTTGGACGCCAAAAAGAGCCTCCTGCTTTGCCATTGTTTTTTACTGTATCGAGTCGTGCTCGAATCTTTGCGATGTCTAATGCCATCTTTTTCTCCTCTCTTTTGTTAGTTGTGCCAGTATTGGCTATAGTCAAGGCGACAAATATCTCGCCCAGCTGGTTTGTTAATTGAATAATTTACTTTTGAATATAGGGTGATCTCTCAATAACGTATCCTATATCGTATTCATAGTCTGTCGGATAAATGGCATACGATATGTTCAAGTTTTCACCTTTTTTGGAATCAATTTGTTTTTTAATTGTTTTCATTAAATCTTTATCTGTCTTTAACTTTTCTTCATTAACTCCATAAATATAACATTTATGACGGCAGTTGTCAAGAGAAAAAAACATTTTTTCTTCATTTTTTTGCACATTGAAGAGACCGACTGTATATATGCGATGAGTTTCTTTTGGCTTAGTTATTTCTCCAAGCACTGCCTCGTTGTTAGAAAAGTAATTTATCATATGGAGCACAGGGACAAGATTGTCATTAATGTACCCATAGTAACCCATGATTGGCGCCCCACCCATGATTGAGTCGATCTCTGCATTGGAGACTACGCACATCTTTTCAAAAACTGCAGAGCGTGCATATTCTTGCAATACATTGTAAACTACTTTTTCGATCATCTTTTGATGGTCAGACAACATAGATATATCCGGCCTTACATATAAAATTGAAACAGGGAGGTGCTTTATGTATTCCATTATCTTTAGAGAAGCACAGGAGGCGTTCCCAGAGCCGACAACGACAAAAGTAGTCTCGCCTTTCAGACCCTTGAAAAAAGTCTTCAGTTTGGGAAATGAATAATCTTCATATTCTTCCACATCTTCAAACGCAGGTATAGAATAGCATCTTTTTCCCTCGATGTCAACATCTATTTTATAAATTTCATATTGAGGATATTGGGCGAACACATCCGCAATAGAACATGCTGCCGTACCTAGTGCGACCAAATTCATACATTCACCTCTAATTTTTTTAAACTTCCGAAATCCTTACCAACGCCGACGTTAACTCTGAAAGTACCCAGGCTCGTGTTCGAAAAGAGGCTAATAATTTCTGGCAAGATATCCTTATCATCTAGGGACAAATCGAGCACTATCGAATCATGAACAGGAAATGCCACGTATGTCCTTAAGCCTCTAAGGCGATCTGCTACCTTAACCATTTGCCTTAAAACGTTTTCGGCGCACGTACTCTGAATGATGTAGTTGAGCGCTGTTCGCCTTTCTGAAGGGATTTCTTTGTTAAAGATGGTTGTGACTTGGTGTCCATTGAAATATTTATTTAAGACTTGGCTTCTATCATAATGCTTTTCACACTCCTCATCTGTGCTTTCTGGATTATAAAGCCAAGCAAAAATTCTCTTTTTTGCCTGTTCGCGAGTTGTCGTTGGGGCGAAAAGATTTTTGATGTTCCAGTCGTGCATGTCCTCGGATGGCAAATCCTCTCCTGATAATGCCAAGAGCGTTCTTAGTTCAGCAGCGTTAAAGTCAAGTTCCACAAAGTAATCGTTGTGGGGCTTCAATACCTGGCGCATGCTCTTATCCAGAGTCAAAATAGGGAAACTATTTTTCACTGTCGTTAGGCGCCCAGTCTTGGTACCCCAAATATTAAATTTGCAATAAGGAAACATTTTGTTTAAATTTTGAGCAAACTTGCGGTGGCGTGTCTTGTGCATCTTTAGGGCGGCTTTGTCGATGTTGAGCCTTGTGTTCTGGATATCTCCGAGTACTCTGGAGATGTTGGCCAAATATTCATAATTTGTGGGACGTTCGTAAGTATCAAAAACATGTTGACACACCAGATTCTTGACGTAACACCACTCTAAAAGGAACTTGTGGGGCACCAAATCATAAAAACAGTTCTCATTTAGCGACACATGCGCCGTAGAAAAAGATTTATAGAATGCCATCAATTTATTATTTATGGCTTGCCAGCGGTCTCTCAGGGCCTCTGGGCACACTTCTGTGATGTCTTTTCCTCCGCAATATAACTTGGCATACTCAACTGGACGATTTCCAAGAAAAGAGGAATAATTCCAGGTCTTTGTTAGGTTTTCTGGAAGGCTTGTATTGAAGCGCAGTTCGCCGTCTAGGTACAAACCTACACAATCTCTTTTGTCATCTAGAGTTTGAAACAGCAATACTTCCTCAATAAATCTTATCAGTTGCTTTCTTTATTAACATTATAACATGTTCATGGAATTTGTCAAGTGGAAAATTTTTATTTTGTTTAAATTCTCGCTTCAACAGCCTATAGGTAGTAGACCCCTCGAAAGTGTAAGGGGTATCAAATTTGCCCTGGATATAGGACGGAGCGCTCACAGTTCCAAGATCTATCGCATTAAAAATAATCTTTTCCAATTCGGGGGGCGTATACTTGTGATTATTTTCCTTGTTTTTAACCATGATATATTTTCTTATCCAATATGGAAGGCCCAAAACTTGATTGACTACATAAGATTTATCAACTTTTTGTCGGCGGAATACACACAAGCCCTCTTTGTACTCCGGGCGGAAGTCAACAAAGGTGTTATAGCCCAGTAGCACTGCGGAGGTTAGGTAACCCAAGTCATCATAATAAATTTTATAAAAGTTTGCGGATAAAAAATCAGCGACTGGATCGGGTGTTGCACCGAATTGCATCTTTGCGCGGTTAACTGGCGATGAAAGATCATAGTTTAATCTCCACGGAATGTTTTTGTCTATCAAAAACCCAAAGTTAGTGGCACTCTCGCGATAAAACTGAAAATTTGGAGAATTGATAAACTCTTGTTTTTTACTATTGTCTGAAGGATCTAGTGACGCTACTTCGAGACTTAAACCAGAATTCAGCGCGCTTACTCGACTGGATAAATAAAATGCCGTTCTGGTAATAAAACTTACGGCTGTGCCGTTTAGGCAATAGTCGAAGAACAAACGTGCATAATCACGTATATCCTTAACTTCCAAATCCTTTTGGGAGGCCATCATGTGTTTGTTGAAGTCTTCAACTAACTGCGTTAGATAAATGTTATATTCCACGTCTGGATCGGTAAATCCCCTTTCGATCTTAATCTCGCCCAAGTAAGGGTCCGAAGAGATTTGGCCATTGCGAAGTCTCTGCATAAACAGGCTGCGCATATCTTTAAAGGCGGAGAGGACAGGATCGAGGGCCGTGATGACGTCATTGCCTTGAGAATAAGTTCCCAAGACTACTTTTCTGACTGCGATAGCCGCAAAATTCTTGTCAACCTTGCCATAAAGCAGGTTTTCGCGTGACCAATAGTCTTTTATACCAACAGGAGTGGGCAACGGAGTCGTGGCGCCGGGGGCCGTTAGGGCGAAGGCTTCATACAATATGCGGTCCACAAACAAGTTCCTCAAATTTGTATAATTATTCGCTTCAAATTTTGTCATTTTTTTGATTCTCCTGAAGATACGAACTTGGTCTTCAACTGTGTGTCGAAGACTCCATCCGAAATTGTATTTGTCACGCCAGTGATAATATGGTATCCTCCGAGTCCCATAATGTTAAATATGGAATCCGGTACCCACGGTCGACCGCCATCGCCGATTGCATAGGACGGGTTGATGTATACAAAACGACCCGGATAAAACATCGTGTTTCCAAAAAGAGACAAATCTACATCAAAAACATTTCTTAAAATACTGTATGGATCGGACCCTTCGGCGATTCGGCGCTCTTGCTCAAACTCTAGAGTGGTTTTCTGAAAGTTTGCTGATTTGACAACAGAATCGCTAGAGCCAAAAACCAAATGAAAGATGCCATTCTTTTCTTGATCTATCTTCTTGGAAGATGAATAATTTGTAGGATCCTGCAACTGCATCTCTTCGCCGTCTTTAGGAGAAGTATAGATGGTCAGATAGGAATAGTCCGTACCGCCCGTAAAATTGGATTTGATCGTATTGGTGTCCACTAGTCCTGCTATGTTATTTTTAGATGTGACAATGGTGGTTTTAAATTCTCGCCGTGAAGTAGTAAAGTTTTCTATTTCATGCTCTATTTTGCCCTCAAGAACCTTAGTAAGCAGTTCGGACACAAACAGGTGCAAACTTTTTACTTTTAAATTGGGTTCGATTATAGAATTATAAAAATGATCCGCGAACAGGCGAAGATCAACTGGGATGGCTCCGATATTAACCTCTATGTCGTTTATCATAATGTTGGTTGTGGCTATATACTGGGAAGCCATAGATCCGGGATCAGGGTGTCCAATCGCTGTTAGTTTCTGGGTATTGGTGGCGTTTTTTAAAACAACATCTAAAATATCTGCGAAGTACACATAGTATACTCTTTGGGTCTGGCCCTTGTCGCTCTGTCTTGGGACGGCGCCTTCCGACCAACTCTCAACCAATGGGGTCAAAATTTGCTTTTCTTTAGGGTCGGCGGTGGAAACAGTTCGAGTAATTATTTCATCATCTACTCCTGAAAATTTAAGAATACTAGCCAGGGGCACCTGGAGCATGAAGATTTTATTTTCCTTTTGTAGCGTCTGTAAGATATGGGTATATGCTTGTTCATCGGCATCGTCATATAGTTCTTCTAGTTTTTTGTCTATTTTTTGAATTTCTTCATTTGAGCGCTTGTCTTTCATTGCTTGTTTCTTTTCAGCGTTAACCGCATTTATTTGAGAGCACAATTGTTGAGTGGGCAACAAAACATTGACTTTGTTATCTTTCATGGCAGTTTCGTAGGCCGAGTGATATTCTATTTGAAGAGTGAAAGAATTTTGAGTGTTGTCATCAAAATCTATGGAATATTCTCTCATAGTCAGAAGCAAGGATGAGCGGTTGGCTCGGATGGAGGCCAATTCTTCTTCCGAAAACAGCGAAGTAGCAGACTGAGGCACTGACCAGCCAACAACGGCCTTAATATAATTTACCCCATTTTCTCTAAGGCTCTGATCTTGTTCAAGCAGTAAATCTAAATAGGTGAAATCTCCAGTTGGCCCGGTGCGTTCCGCGACAAGTTGTCCGAAGTCTTGAAAATATAAAACCAAATTGGCCCCGACATCCACAAACTTTGTAACCTCATCCTGGCCCGACAATTGCCATTCGAAAGATTTTATACCAAAACCATCACGGTTTGTAAAATAATCCCGTTCTTTGGCATTGGCGCTTTGGAGGAAATTTTTGCCCGTCTGCGCTCTCTGTAGTGACGTAGTTGGAAAAATTATTTCTGTCTGTTTGGCATTCGTACCCATTCCGGACAATTTATATAATCTCATATAGGGCACCAAAGTTGATAATTTTTCGGTAGACATGCTCAAAAGTTTATAGCCGTCTGTTATATTATAAAAAGGCCCCAGTGAGTTTGAGGATGAATCTTTTCCAGCCGCACACAGAATTCTATCCTGAAGGGCACATTGAATGATTCCTTGTATGTTTAAGTGTGCAATATTTTGCAGTAAATAATTTTGATGAATGAAGCGCGCAGCCTTGGCCAATTCATTGTTCGCGTAATTTTCCAAATCGGAGGCTGCCTTAGCGGGAGTTTTATCGCCCGATTTGACCTTGAGAAGTTCTTCTGCTGCCTTTTTCTTGGCTTCTTCAATGGCCTTCTTTTTGGCTTCAGGAGACTCAAACTCCTCGTCACTTAGCGCGTCCACTTGGGTTTTGGTAAAGTCCGATAAAAGAGCGGCGTCTGAAATCTGTTCGTAGTTGGCTAGATCTTGGGGTGTACCCGTTGTCAGTATCTGGTGAACAACTTTGGGTTCTAGTTGAGGATAGGCATTTTTATAGGCCGCGTTCCGCACATTCTCGTCGGGGTTAAGAGCGAAAGAACTTATCCCTGTTGCCTTAGCAAGAGCATTCTTTTCTGCTGCGGTTACCTTCTCATCAGTTAGTTGTTCTGAAGTTTGGCGAGCCTTCTGTTTTGCTTCACGAAAACCCTCTATTTGTTGAAGGTTTTTAAATTTGTCTTCTGTGCTCCACGGCCATCCCATTTTATAACTCCATTCCTTGTTTTATACTCGATAATATTCTAATATGAGTTCGAGAGACAAAGGTATATAATAAATATCCCCATTTTTAAAATGCATCTCTGTTGGTTTCTGATTAAACTGTGCTATTACCCACCAATAGCGAGAGTCACCATAAAACTCATGAGATATTTTATATAGTCTATCTCCCATTTTCCATCTTCGAGTCTCATATTGGACCGCCTTCATTTGGTCCAGATCTGGAAAATAGATGCGCGGTGTCTCATATTGAACTATTTGTTTCACTCCCCTTTCTCTGAAAAGTTCATCATAAAGTTCATCATCATTGACAATCGTTTTAGTGGTAGAGTATCTAGAAAGTGGCATTCTTTAGGGTTCCTTTAAGGCTTGTATCCTTGGCTGTGTTTTAGAATGGGATTAGAGGTAGCCGGGGATGTGGCTTTTGCGGTATTCGCATCTGCTTGGGGAGTCGGCGTTGATGTTGTGGTAGAGGGGTCGGTGGGTGACGCACTTGAGGCCGCTCTATAGACGGTTTCGAGATTTATAATGGGACCAGAGAAAGTAATTAACATTTTTTCAGGAAGGACGTCCAAATTGGCATTTGGATTCATACCACTTCCATAGATGGATTGCTGAACCAGTCTTCCTCTATCTCCATAGTCTACGCTTACTGATGAAGGAGCGAGAACAAATCCCGGAGTGCTATAATATGGATTGTCTATCGTTCCTATGTCGACTCTCAAGAGGGGAGATTGGTTAATAATGTTGTTGCTGTAAGATGGTCTTAACATTTTGTTGAGATTTTTAATGATCCACGGTGCGCTTCCAGGGGTCTCCTTGCCTCCAGGTTGGGGGGAGTTAACCATTACGGCAAAAGTAACTGTCTGGCCCGTTGACTTATAACTTTGGATAGAATCTTGGCGACCATAAATTGGGACCGAATCCCATGAAATATCATAACTGACAGAGAAGGAATCCAAATGCTGGAACGCAAGGAAGATTTCTTCATCGGGGTATGAAAAAATTTGTACCATTTGAGTCGTCATTTATCTTTTTCCTTTATGTCTTGTTACCGTATACTGGCTTTCCGCTGGCCTTGCGGTTCACCTTCTTCTCGGTAAAATTGAAGAATTTGGCCATGCTGCCTTCGACTTGGACCACGGTTTCTGCATTAGAATTGGCGCCTACTGCCTGTGCCAATGAATCAATCGCATTCGAAAGTTCTTTGTTTCCGCTGGCCATTGAGCTTGCTTTCGAAAATCCATAATCGCTGATTTTTTGGCCGGCGTCGGGACCTAGTGCCTGCTCGGCTACGAACGCGCCGGGATTAGCAACTGCTTGGGCTACCTCTAAGTATGGCTCTAATACTTTTGCTTTGGTGGAAATAGTATTAGCCAGCGACTTTATTCCGTC
>CERU01003048.1_pt1 | contig 12432 bp, 5 predicted proteins | sample 530741 | NCBI WGS metagenome assembly CERU01 (sample SAMEA2620925, study PRJEB7988) | marine metagenome | biome: marine biome (ENVO:00000447); feature: deep chlorophyll maximum layer (ENVO:xxxxxxxx); material: "saline water (ENVO:00002010), including plankton (ENVO:xxxxxxxx)" | depth 30 m | reverse complement strand
TGTAAACAAAGTCTCTAACTTTTTTACTGTATTTTAATCTATACTTAAGTAAAGCTTTACCTTTATTGTCGAATACTGTTTCTCCAGATTCAATCAAGCTTTTTAAATCTAACGCGGCTTGAACTTGAGATCTTGAAAACTTAATTTGATCGTTGTAGTTTCCTTGAGTTTCTAGCTTTTGCCTATCAAGACTATTAGCAAATTCGCGTAGCTTAGCTTCAACTACTGCGTCTACGTTAGTCGATGTTTCTGCAATCTCTGCGTTAATAGCATCTTTAACTATAGCCTCTGATATTATTTTAGCTAATCCTTTTTGTCTAGCCAATAAAGTAGTATAACCTCCTTCAGTAAAGTACTTAGTAAACTTAGCTTTGTTTGTTTCAATTTTAAATATAGCTTTTCTAAAGTAGCTATCTTTTTTAAGATCTGGCTTATCAGCTTTTCTAGTTACTTTATCTTCTGTACCTATTTTAGTTAAATCAAATAAAGTCTTGTAATTGTTCTTTATAGTCGTAACATCAAGACCATTAATTATATCTTCATAACCTAAAGCTAAAAACGCTTTATACTCATCGCTAACAATTACTTCGCCGTTTTTAAAAGATATTTTACCCATCTCTTTTCTAACAGCTTTAGTAACGTCTTTTTCTATAAGCTTTGTTAGTTGTTGCTCTAGATCTGCTGGGTTTTGCTCAATAAGCTCAGCGATTTTTAACTGAGTTCTAAGACTTATAATCTTTTTATTTTCTAAATTTACTTTAGCTAAACTAGTAAGTATTCTTTGCTTTTGTTGTTTTTTAGTTTCTACTGGTTTAGTTTCTGTAGGCGCAGCAATAGTTTCAGATATATTTCTTCCAAGCTGATCTTGAGTATCTAAACTTTGTGTTCTAGCTCGCTCTTGACTTTCTATAGCTAGCTCTTTCTTTGCAACTAATCTAGCAAAGTTTTTATTAGCCATTAAAAACTCACCAACAGTTACTGGTCCAGCAACATCGCCTTTTCTTTGAGCTTGTGGATCGTAATTTACTAAACGCTCACTTAGTTCTCTAATAACTTTATTTCTTTCTTGAGGACTTGCTACAACTGATTTTATATAACTGTTAATAGCGCCACCGTCGTTTAATATAGAGTTAAGCGTTTGCTCAAACGCGTCGCTTTCTTGGAAAGCTTGTTTAGTATACTCTTGCCCTGACTCTACAATACGATCACGAGTAGCTGCTTCAATATCGTTAACAGCTTGAACTGCCCTTGATCTAGAAGCTTTAAATTCAGTTGTAGTCACACCACCACCAGCAGCCGCTATAGCTCTTTTACCTAACTTACCCTCCTTTACGTTCTTACTGTATTCTTTCATAAAGTTGTAAACGGCTCTACCATTTGAAAACTCTTTTTGAATACCAAATTTTCGTAATATTTCTTGTATTGTATTAGCTAACTTACTAAATACACCTTCATTAAAAGTTATTTCACCTTTTTCTATAGCATCTGAAAAAGCTGTAAATACTTCTTCAGAAGCGAATACAGCATCACCTTCAAGATTGTAGTTATCTTTTAATCTTTTTCTAACTGCTCTTTCTTGAGACCTTGTTAACACGCTCATAAAGCTTTTGCCTAACTTTACTCTACCGGCATCATCAAGACTCTTCATGTGCTTGCCTAGGATACCATGAAGCACCTCGTGTGATCCTACAGTGATAGCACCACTTCTACCAGCTACATCTTTGTTAATAAAAATAGTATCACCAGATATAAAACCATCAGCACCTGATACATCCTCCTCTTGTATTAGATCAATTTGATTATCTGCATTTTCAGGTTTAGCGTTATGTTCTTCAGCCATTTTATTATGCTCCTCTCGCATTGCATCAAATGCTGACTGAGCATCAGTATCGTTATCAACGACTTTTACGTCTTTACCTATCTGTTTCCCAGCAGTTTCAGCAAAAGCTATAGTTTCAGATAATACCACTTCACGCCTAGCTTTTCTAACTTCGGCGGCTTGATCTGTAACAGCAACGTCAATAGCTCCTTCGTACTTACCTATAATATCACTGATTTCTTTTTCAACAACATCAAGAGCTGCTTGAGCTCCTGGCACAGCTTCTGTACCTGTTTTTTCAACATCAGCTTTTGCTTGTCTGCGCTTAGCGTCTAGTTCAATAAGTTTTTCTCTATCAGCTTTATCAGTTATTTTGCTGTCTATTTGAGAATCTATAATCGCTTTCTCTTGTTTTTTAGCAGCTAACTTACCTATGCCAGTAAAATCATTTTCGATTTTTATATCAGCCATGGCCACGTCAATGTCGTCAGCAGTTTCTACGAAGTCCTTCATAGTAGCGTAGTCGACTTGCTCGCCATTAATTTTATACGTAGGCGTTTTTTGGCTGGCAATCGCTTGAGCTACAGTAATAGGTCCTACCGCTCCACCAGTAAATGCTTCAAATCCAATTTCAGCCGCATCCATTTCTTGACCAGCGACCGCTCTACCAGCAACTTCACCTACACCACCACCAACACCTTCAATACCTAAACCGGCAGCAGCGCCAGCTGTTCTTCCTAGTCTTGCACCTCGTTTTGTTGCTGTAGCAGCTGTTTTACCACCTAATTTTGTCCCAGCTTTTACAGCTCCCATTACTCCTTTTGCTGTGCCAGTAGCTGCTTTTCCTCCAACACCTCCAGTAAACCCTTCGATAGCTCCTATAGTTATTCCTCTTGCAACAGCTTTGTTTCTTATTTCTGTACCTTTGTTACCTTCTAATAAATTTTTAATGTTTTCATCAGTAAATTCTAGATTTTGCTTATTAAGCTCGGTTTCAATAAGTTCACCAAAAGTCAACGCAGATTCCATAGAATAACCAAGACCGCCCATTGCGCCAGTGATCGTTCCTGTTATTGCGCCCGCTGCAGATGTTGCTGGAGCTAAAGGTCCACCAGCTAAACCCAAAAGAGCACCTCCACCAGCTCCAACGCCGGCACCAGCAGCCATAGAGGCAAGTGCATCGTCAGTATTATCAAAGAGAGTACCAACTTGAGTCGCAAGCGATTGAACAAAAAGTTCTGCTAAAAGAGCTGGGTCATTTTTCATGCCTCTAAAAAAAGCAGCCCATGTTGATCCTTCAGCTTGATATTTTTTAGAAAACGCTTTCATACCCTCTGACTCACTATATCTAGCCGCTTCGTCTTTTTTAGCTTGTATAAAATCGTTAATAGCTTCTTCAGTAGGCGCGCCACGTTGCTTCAATAAGTTAGTCGCCTCACCAGTACTACTGGCCGCAACAAAACCTCTACCTATCCAAGTTTGATCAAACCAATTAATATTAGAAGGCTCTTCTTTTGGAATACCAATAAGCGTAGAAAAATCTTCTATAGTACCTTTGTAGCCTGTGTCTTTAAAATATGTAAAACTATCGTTTAACGCATTGTCGTTAGTAGCTACTAAGGCTCTATAATCTTCTAAAGTGCCTTTATAACCAGTCTTAACAAAGTAATTGTATGCGTCTTTTAATGCTTGTTCGTTCATATTAAGAATAGTTTGCTCCAGCACCTGATGCTACTCCAGAATCTATATCAGCTTGCGTTCTATTCTTAAGTTCATCGCTAGCTTTTTTGAAAGGTGGAATCTGCATTAATATATTAAACATATATACATTATAGTCAGTTCTAGAAGGTTCATGGAAACTCCATCTAATAGCATTACCAACTTCAGCGCCATAGAAACTGAATGGTTCTCCAGTAATATCTTCAACTTGATCTATCAGTTCTTGAGTCCATTTCATTTTTTCGCCTTGTCCATCAAACATAAACATGACGTCTGATTGATTAGCCCACCAACTACCTTGTTCTAAATAATAACCTCTTCCGTCAGCAGGCGACATGTTGTACTTTTGATTTAAACGGGTTGCAGCGCTTGAAGCACTCAGAGAACCGTCATTGTTGAGCCAATCTCCAGCTTCTGGCGTTATTTCGCCTCGTAAAGAGGCCTCTTGAATAGCGTTCGCTCGCTCGGTATCAACTGTCCAAACAAACATGTTAGGCGGATCTCCTTTGTCTGCGCCTTCTTGATTAGCTACTTCATAGCGAGTAAGCTCATTACCATCAGCGTCTGTGTACATACCAGTTTCAGCATCAAATGTATATGTTCCATAGTTACCAGTAAAGTCTTCACCTCGATCAATATGAGCTCTAAACTGCTCAAACTTTTCAGCATGAACCCAACCAATACCAGGCATATTTGCACCTACGTGACCGCTTGATTCTTCAGTACCACCTTCACCACCGCCATCTTTAGGTCTATCTCTAACACCAAACTCAAATGCTTTTCTAGCCTCTGTGTCAGCGTAAAATTGAGCAGCAACTTTGTGAGCTACTCTACGCTCTGTAGCGCTAGGATCAGTAAGAGATTTGATCATAGCGTTTATATTTTCTTCTGTAACAAAATCTTTTTCAGTAACACTACCGTCGCCATCATAGTCAAATTCGTCGGCACCCATGTCATCTAAAGCCTGTACTATAGACTTAAACTCTTCACTTTGCGTATCTCTTAGTGTTTCCACGTAGCTTTTCTTACTCCAACCCATAGGATGGTTTATAATGCTTTTAAACTTGTCTGGAGACTGTGCAAAACTAGTTTCCATGCTAGTAGATATTCTATTGTATACTTCATCAAAATCAGCATTAGGATGAGTTTTAGCCCATTCCTCCCAACCAAAAATTACCTCGTTTTGTTCTTTTATAAACTCATAATCTTTTTTAGTACCGTTTATTTTCTTTTGAATATCATATATATCGCCTTCTATGAGTTGCTCATTGCCGTCATCGTCAACATATCTATATGAGTATATTGTTTCACCTTTTTCGTTTTTAGTTTTACTAAAACCAATGTCTGTTTCTTCTTCTGCAGCACTTTTTGCTATTTGATCTAAGAATGTAATATAGTTAGCGTCTAATTGAGTAGGATCATATAGGTCATTATTTATAGTACCTAAAACGTCAGTTATAGCTTCATCTCTATTTTGAGATGTTTTTATCTCTCTGTTTATCTCGTACATTAAATCATCTCTCTGCTGCTTCCCTTTTCTTCCACGAGGTATAGCTTGCATCCTAGCTCTATAATCCTCCATTTTAAGCTGCATTTCTTGACGCTCTGTATTAGTTAAGTCACCATTGTTTAACTTTTTATTAAGTATTTCCATGGTTTCTTTTAACTCCGCGTTTGCGCCATCTATTGCTAATACACCTAGTTTAAACTTTTTCTCCATATTGTCAAGCAGTTCACCACGCTCTTCAATTATGTTATCTAAAGACTCAGTAATATCTGCTGGGCCCATAGACTGCGCAAGTCTACCTGCCGCGCCTACTAGCGTCGCATCTGCTTTTATATTCATTCCTGTTGTTGCCATTTTTTTGTCTAATCTAGTTACCGTATCCAGCCAACATGTCTAAAAGCTCAGTTGTATTTTGAGGAGTTGTCGTGGTGCTTCCACCACCTCCAATTCCACCAAAGTCTAGTCCAGACGCAGTCATAGCCATATTACCAAAAGCTTGTGCATTTTGCATTTGCATTTGTATACCTGCTTGCTGCATAGCCATTTGATTGGCCATAGCTTGTTGTGCGCCTGCACTAGCGCCTGCTGCGCCTTGAAACTGAATTCCAAGTAGTGTAGCTTGCCTTTGCATTTCTGCCTCTTGCACCATTTGATCACCTTGTCTTTGCGCTAAAAGTGCCGCTTGTGCTCCTTTAGCTGACGCTAGTTGGTTAGCTTGTTCTTGTTGACCTATATCAGCAGATATCTGCCTTGCTTGTAAAGCTCCTTGATTAGCTAGTGATTGAGCTAGAGACGCTATACCCGATGTACCAGCAGCACCACGCAATTGTTGCATAACGTTAGCTCTTTGTTGCGCTCCACGTTCTGATTGAAATCTAGCAGACTGTTGATTTACAGTAAGATCTTCAAATACGTTTTGCATACCAGCATATGGATTCGTAAACTCAAAATCTCTGTAGCGCTGCTTTTGCTCTTCAAGCAAAGCCATTTGCTCTTTTTGAAACTCTAACTGATCAGCAGCCTGTTGCGCCGCTAAAGCGTTAGCTTGTTTTTGAGCTTTTGCTCCTTTGCTCGCGGCGTTGGCTTGCATAGCCATACCTCCTACTGCAAGTGCTGTTGTTGTTGCTATTGCCATTATATTGTTTTTATTATTTCGTACGATGGAGTTTTATCAACATGCCATCCGAGCTTGTTAAACTTATCTGTTAATCCTTTATTTCTACCTATATGCAGTATGGCTTTTACGCCTAAGTCTATGCAAAATTGCTCTGCGCCACGTATTAAAAGCTCTACCGCTTCGTTTCTATCACCTTCTCTATAGTCAGGATCAGATACTATATAATCAAACCAAGCGCCTTTTGAGTTTGTTAAGTAAACAAACCCTGCTACTATTGGTTTTTTATTTTTTTCTACCACAAAACCGCCTAAGCCATCTTGTGGTAAAAGTTCTTTAGGTAATATTGGCCACTCCCACTTAGTCCACCAATCACATATTACCTCGTAGTCTTCTTCTGTTAAAGACCTTAATACTAAACTATCACTCATTACATTGAATTTAACTATATTATACTAATATATAGTTACATTTTCTAGTAATTATTTACTACTTATAGTTATACCTGTACTAACAGCGTACAGCTCCGCGTACTCTGTGCTATTGTTTTCCATTTTTAATTCAGAAAAATAACCCTTTAAACCTCCAGTATTACATTGAGCGTTTTTAGCAAAAAGCAAAAAAGCATTATCTGGAATAAAAGGATTACCATTAATGCGTACAGAACTAGCATTAATTTCTGTTATAGCACTTAGCTGTATAGGTGATCCGCCATCTACAACGTAGTATGCGATATCTCCAATTTGCAAAGATGCGTTAGTAACTGGTGCGTTCAAATGTATTATCATGATGCTGCTCCTGGTGTTATAAAGTTGTCTAAAAGTAGACTTATAGTTCTGCTAGTGTTTCCAGCGTTTGTTACTGTGAAATCCATAGTTATTTCTATCTCTTGTTGAAACGTGTCAAACGTAGCTTGAAGTCCTACACCAGCGTTATCTTCCTCACTTAAGTCTTGAGCTGAAGACATTTCAATAGTTCCAGCGCTTGTAGCGCCGCCAGCGTTAGCAGAAACAGACGAAACTGTTATTCCACTAGCTATACCGGCGAGCAATATATTTGCTGTTTTTCCAATACCATAAGTTCCGTCTAAGTGCAACGTAGCATCACTACCAGTAGTAGCTCCACCGGCTGTAACTTTATGGGTTACAAGACCTGTTTTTTCATTAGCTTTTTTTGCGTTAGCTAATGCTATGCCTGGACGAATACCAAGTCCTGTAGCGTTATATATTATTTTCCCGCCTATAGCATGAAACGTTAGTGTAGCGCCATCGCTATTTAAAGTCTGCGCAGTACTAAGCGTTATCCTTTTCTTTTCAACACCGCCAATTAAAACGTTAGGTTCTACTTTTGTAATAAACGGTGTGCCAGATAAGTTAGGACCACTTACTAAAACCATGCCTTCCGCTATATCAGTTGTAGAATCTACAAGAAGTGTAGTGCTTGAACTGGTAGTTCCGTCTAGCGTTGTAGTCTTTATAAAAACAAGATCAGTCTCAAGGTTTGGTAATCTGTCTAATTTTAAGCCATTACTTCCAGCTTGCGTTGTAGCGTTTACGAAAGTAGCTGTAGTCTTAACAAAAGTGTTTCCAGCTTTAGTAGGAGAAATAGTTGTTGCTACGTTTGCTGAAGGAGGTGATGTAGTATAATTGCTCGTGTTAGCAGTATTATACTCCAGTGTTATAACTACATCGACAACTTGAGTAAGGCTTTTATTTATAGCTTTTCTATTGTTAGTTATAACTGTATCTGTTGATGCGTCAGCAATTAATATAACGTTATATGTAGTGCTACTTACTGCTGAAGGAAACGTAACTCTTCTTTCAAATGTATTTCCACTAATAACGCCCTTTAAATTACATCTTGGAATATGACCATTAACAAATGTATTATTTACAAAGTCGTAAAACTTACCAGCGCTATCTACTATTTGTAAAATAAAAGCAGCTCCAGAATCTCCTTCAATGATGACGCGTCTACTTTGTCCTGATGCTGGTAAATTTGATATTGGTACTTTTAAATTTCGTAACTGCATGTTAGTCTTCTGTAGTATGTGACACAACACCTAAACCTTGAACGTATAATCTAGACGTATCAAAGCTGCCAGGTGATCCTTTTATATAGTTAAACCATTTGTTTTCTTTCTTGATAAATTCACTTACAACACCTTGATCTAGATCTGTATTAATGTAAGATAAATCCCAATGTTCAGTTCCTTCGTAATTAACGGTGTTAAAACTTTTAACAGCTGAAGGCTCTTGATTCATAATCGTTGTTATACTAGAATTATGCTGCACGCCGTAAAAGTTATTTCTAATTTCATTCGTGTCGTGCTGCCAAAGTTTACCATCTTGTAGCGTAAAGTACGCGCTTGATAGACTCAATGCGTTATCAGGTAAGAAAGACTTAAAGCTAACCCAACCTTTAACTTCTTCGCTATAACTAACTGTTTGTTCAGGAACGCCAAATTCTTCATCTGTTATAATACGCCTAAGTGTAATGTTATCTAAGTCAGCGTAAAGCGGAACTTCTCCTATTGCTTCAAATATGATAGACTTTGGTAAATCTTGTGGTAACCCCTCGCCTTCATCTACTGTAAACTCAAGCAAGTTAAAGCCACTTGACTCTGGTATTATTATTTTTGAGTCAACTTCTAATCCTGATTCATTTCTATAAGAAACTTTTAAAGCTCCAGCAGTAGGTATACTTTGAACACTAGCATTAAAAGTAAGTTGGAAAGTTTGACCTTCTGGTAATTCTACTTCTTGATATATTCTGCTACCAGACGTAGCGCCGTTGAAAAATATTTGCCCGTCATCGTTTACGGCATCGCTCCATTCTATAAAATTATCAACAATAACTTCTTCACCATCAGTGTTTAATGCTGTTGTATTACCTTCTATTATCCAAGTGCCTGTACTTGATGCGCTGAAGTAATTAGTCATATCTTTTAAAGATACGCTTTTTACGCTACCTGTGAAACTATTATCTGCTGTAAATTTAATTTCTGCAGGCCCGCCATCAAAGTTTAAATTGTAAGTGTATGGAACACCTACAACAACGGAGCTAGTGTCTAAAAGATCGCCAGCTTCTATTGTAATTTCGTGCCCAAACTGTGAGGAGCTGTTTGTACCAGATGTAACGTCATTACCATATTCTACAACTAATTCGTAATGATCGTTTACTTCTGGTAAATCTGGTAGTTGTTGTGTAAAACTTCTAATCATTGACGTGGCGATAGAAGTTGGGCCAAAATTTGGACCAAAGTTTATTTGGCCGTCTTGATAATAAACACTAGGATGTGATTGAGGTCTTTCATTTGTTCCAGGAATAGCAGCTCTTTCTATTTGATATAAATTTGGATTTATATTCCAATTATCTGCAGAACCACCTGTGGCCTCAACACTAACGTCAGTAAGTGTTACGCTTTCTATAAGCCCACCGGAAATACCGATCCCTTCAACATCATACTCAAATGGACTTAAGCCTATTTTTTGCACATTCTCTGCACCAGAAAAACTTGGATTACATTTAAATAAACCCGTCAGCTTGTTATCTATAAGTTCCAATTTCAGCGCACTTTGGTCGATGTAGTCTCCTATTTGAACCTTGGTAGGTCCAGGGGCAAAAAACGGTTGAGGTTGATTGCTTGAATCAAGAAGCTGTATATATGGTAGTTCAAACTCGTTAAACTCTACGTCTTTAAGTGTTACTTCTAACAAATACCACGCGTCACTTGATAAAGGTAACTTAGCGCTGTCTAGATCTATTTTTAATATTATAGGTGTAAATCCTTCTTGAGGAGGAGGAAACGTTATTAAACTGCCATCAAAACTTTCAATGGCTTGAGTGTAAGTTTCATTATCTACAGCTTGGCCAGGGTACTGGTTGTAAGAAGTAACTCCATTGCTTTGTCCAACTAAGTACGTTTGTTCATTACCATCTGCATCAATATAAGATATTTCTTCAGCTAGGTTTTGAGATCCAAAAGCTTCCACTATACTATTCTCCTGCTCCATTAAAGCAACGGTAACATTGTAGGCTGACTGATAACCTTCTACCGCAAATGGATGTATAACTTCAGCCCAAGCAGGTATTGGCTCTGGTGGTATATTAGGCGTAAACACGCCAGTTCCCACCGACTCTTCCACGAGAACTGTAATAGTAGTGTCTTCGTTGTCAGGATCTGGATCTATACCGCCAACAGTGAAGTCTTGAGATATTAACCTATACAACTTTTTTAATATACAGCCTCGTATAACAGTTTCACCCATTTTCTTTAACTTGTCAGAGGCTGAAGAACCTTGACTCCAAACTTCTATACGACATCTTAAGTTTTGTATAGCTATATCACCTTCATTTTCCGGCGTGCTATTAAGCTTAAAGTATAAATATTGAAATATAGTTTGATTAGCGGCGTTAGTACTTTCGTCTATAATAGGGAAAGTTATTTCAGAACTCGTAGTCCACTCTGGAATATCAGTAGAAGTCTGAGCGGTGCCAGTAGTAAACAGAGAAGAATCTACTACGCTATCACCATCAAGTAAAATCAACTTAACGTAATTCTGTACAGTGTTGTTTTGGGTAGTATTTCCATAATGGTTAGCTCTGTAATCAACTCTAATTTGAAACTCTTCACCTTTAAACATAGTACTGTTTGTAGCTGAAGGTTCACTTTCTAAAACAGCAGGTGCAACTTGGCTAGTACCGTTAGAAGTAAAACCATTACTAGGAAAATCGATATGCCCCCATTTAGTATCGCCGCTATCGCTCCAAGGACTACCTCTAAAAACTATACCTTTGTTCATAGCTTCCCACGGATCGTTGCCATCGTCTACCAATACGTCAGGAACTTGGTCTAGACCAGACAATGTTTGCGCAAATATAAACACTCTATTGCTCCATTTTCGCATATCAGTATTGTCACTAATGGCGCCAAAACCTAAATTTTCGTCACTACCGTCATAACCTCCTCCGTATGCAAAAGTATTAGCACCCATAGCAGGATCCCAAGTATAACTAACCTCTCTATGTATGTTAAACGTAGTGCTAAGCCCAAAATTGCTACCATCAAAAGGATTAGCGTTTGCTGCTCCACCTGGTGCACCTACGTCAAAAACTTGAGCAGACGTCCAACCATACATTGTAAAACTACCATCTTCAAAAGCATCAGCGGTAAAGACTGTATTATCATTGTAGAAAAAATCCCAATATGGATGATCAGTGTCGTCTTCATCAACGTCGTCGATAGATATATAGTCATACACTGGGTCAGTCATTATCTCTTCGCCTTGAACTAAAACATCTATAGCTGGATGGTTTCTTATTGTAACGTCAACGAATAAGTCTGGATTTAATGTTTTATTTCTTTCAACTAAATCTAAGTCTTCAAGTTGTACAACTCCAGAGAAATCTACTCCTTGAGTAAAAGTACCATCATTTATAAAGTCTGTATCATTAAAAGATTCTACGGACTTAACACCTTCGTCAAAGTTATCAACCAAAACATTTTCAAGTATTGGTATTTTTTTAATCGTAAGGTTATACTGTTGATTAAATCTATCATAGCTTCCTAGGTAAAGTGCTTGATCTACTAAATTATCTCTAAAGTATTCTCGCATACCAGCGTCTGATATAGGAGTAAGACCATCCATTGATAATCTAAGAACTGTGCCTCTTTGCTTATCAGTAAAGTAAGCTCTGTATGTGTCCGCAGCAAATGACTCTGGATTTTGAGATATACCATAATCACCCTGAAAAGGAATTGCTTGACCTAGCACATTGTTTGTTGCAACTAACTGAGGCTGACCATCGGCATTGAATAAAGCGTCTTTGTTTGCTAGAATTTTAATTACTCTATCTTCACAAAAAGAAACTAAGTCTGTGTTTCTAGTAAATAACTTTTGAATACTACCATATGTAGGATTTAAGTCTTTAGTGATTTTCTCACCAGCTATGAATTGATTTAAGTTATTAACGCCAGAATTTGGGTTGTATATACCAGAGTATATTAAGCCATTAGTTCTATGCTCTTCTATAAAAGGCTCTTCAAAGGTAGCTGAAACTCTAGCTCCTCCAGATATCTGCATTTTATTATAGCCATCTCTTATACGATTAGATTCTATACCATCGCCAAAACTAAAGCAATTAAACCAATTTAAGCCAACAGGTAAGTGAGTGCGTACTTTAGGCTCAATTTCAACTATTGTTGACGTCGCATTACCATTGTCATCAGTAACTTCTTCAGTACCTATTACAAGTCCGTGCACATAGCTA
>CERU01038646.1_pt1 | contig 12444 bp, 8 predicted proteins | sample 530741 | NCBI WGS metagenome assembly CERU01 (sample SAMEA2620925, study PRJEB7988) | marine metagenome | biome: marine biome (ENVO:00000447); feature: deep chlorophyll maximum layer (ENVO:xxxxxxxx); material: "saline water (ENVO:00002010), including plankton (ENVO:xxxxxxxx)" | depth 30 m | reverse complement strand
AACCCCTCATACCAGGAGTAGAACTGGCACACTGCTCTTGACGCTGCTCCCACTCTATCCTATACTAAGGAGGTCAAAACAAAACCTATGACCTCCTCCTACCAACCAGAAGACTATTATCGTGACAATGAAGAAGATGAGTACCTGACTAAAGTTGTTGTGGATACTTGTGCACGCAAGTTCTATTTGTATTCTAATGAAGGTGACACAAGAGAAGTTGATTGTGATAATGTAGATGAGTTTATGAATGTGTTGGATCTTGTGAGAGGTGTGTGTGATGATGAGATTGTTTCTTATGCTGAACCCCTGGTCAAAAACCAACTTTGATTCCAAAAAAGGGGGAAAAAATTCTCCAGGAAAAATTTGACCCCTTTACTTTTTTATGAATTATTACAAAGCAGATTTTTACAAGGAAATCCTAAAGTGTTATGAGTATGAGACCAGAAACTCGTCAATCTATGGAAATGTTATTCTGTGCAAAATGGAATTTGCCCAAAGCAGCAAAGAATGCAGGTCTGACCAACAAGGAGATGAAAATCACCTTTAATGAGTATTGTGCATTTCATGCACCAACTTGGGAACTTGATGGGAGTGTGGCGGAATAGGTAGACGCACCAGACTTAAAATCTGTTAAGCATTGTGCTTGTGGGGGTTCAAGTCCCCCCACTCCCATGATATATAAGGTGCCCTTGTGGCATTAATACACACAATACACCTTATATGTACCCAACACCAAACAAATACGACAAAATCTACACAAAATCTAGAAACCCATACAAAAAGAATATTCCAGTAGAAAAACTCATAGATGAAAAGTATAATCAACTTAGATTTTATTTCAGATGTGAAAGTTCATTCTTCAATAAGACAATGAAAGTCAATCTTTGGTACTCAGAGCACTCCAGTGAATGGAGATGGACTTTATGTTGTGATGAAGACCCCAAAATACAAGAAAGTGGTGGTCAGGAAGATTTGAGAGAGGCAATGAATGATATTGCTAATACAGTAGAATATTTAAGGGCAACTAAATAAGTTGTGTGAAGGAAGATGCGCAGAGAGGGGTACATCCCCTCTCTTTTTTTGCGGATAAATAAGTCATAATAGAAAGTCTGCGTAGAGAAATGCCCTTAGCACGTCTTGATAATTTCCTGAAGAATGTAAGAGGAAATATCCTTTATGTCAGTCCCAATGACCTAGATTCTACTGACTCAATTGAGAATCAGGGTAATTCTGCAGCACGTCCCTTTAAGACTATTCAAAGGGCACTGATTGAGGCAGCAAGATTCTCATATCAGAAGGGATTGGACAATGATAGATTTGGTAAAACAACCATTCTGTTGATGCCTGGTGATCACCTTATTGATAATAGACCAGGATTCATACCACTTACAGGGACAAATTATCTCCAAAGAAATGGTAATGAAACAACAGGTTTTTCTGCTTTTGATGCAAATACCAATTTTGATGTAGAATCTCCAGACAATGCGTTATATAAGTTAAATAGTGTTCATGGTGGTGTCATTGTACCCAGAGGTACGTCTATTGTTGGTTATGATCTGAGAAAGACAAAGATCAGACCTCTTTATGTTCCAGATCCTACTAATTCAAATATTGAAAGAACTGCCATTTTCAGAATAACTGGTGGATGTTATTTCTGGCAGATGACATTTTTTGATGGTAGACCAAATGGATTAGTTTATAAGAACTACACACCATCACAGTTTGTTCCAAACTTCTCACACCATAAAGTAACTTGCTTTGAGTATGCTGATGGTGTAAACAATGTTTATATTAATGATGCTTTTAATGTAAACAAGCAGTTTGATAGAACTGACCTTGACATGTATTATGAGAAGGTTGGTCTGGCATATGGACCTGCCTCTGGTAGAACAATTGAACCTGACTTCCCATCATCTGGACTTGATATTCAGGCAAAAGTTGATGAATTTAGAATTGTTGGACCTAAGGGTGGTGCTGTAGGAATCTCTACAATTAAAGCAGGAGATGGTTCAACTGGAACCAAAACAATTACAGTCAACCTTGGAACAGGTGCTGGTAATGTTCAGGGTATTGAGGGTCTGCAAGTAGACACAATGTTCCAGGTGAATGATTGTGCTGATTCTGCCTATAATGGACAATTTGTTGTAGACAGCATTACTAAGGTAGATGGTGTTACAGGAAGAGTCCTTGAATTCACATATCAAGTTCCTGTAATTCCAACTGATGCATTAGAGAATCCAGCTTCTGCAACTATTACTTTAGATACTGATACTGTTAAATCAGCATCACCATACATTTTCAACATCTCATTGAGATCAGTGTATGGTATGTGTGGTATGCACGCTGATGGTAATAAGGCAGGTGGATTCAAGTCCATGGTTGTGGCACAGTTCACTGGTGTGTCACTTCAGAAGGATGACCAAGCATTCATCAAGTATAAGACTGATGGAACATTTGAGAGAGGAACACCAAATATTCACAGTGATGGTGATGCTAAGTATCATCCAGATTATTATAGTTTCCACATTAAGGCATCAAATAATTCTGTAATTCAGATTGTATCTGTATTTGCCATTGGATATGCACAACAATTCCTCACAGAGTCTGGTGGTGACTTCTCAGTTACTAACTCCAACTCCAATTTTGGTGAAATTGCTCTTAACTCAGTAAGTTACAGAGAGGAGGCATTTGCTAAAGATGATGTAGGATATATCACACACATTATTCCACCACAGGAGATTACATCCAGCAACTTTAACCTTGAATATGATGCCATTGATGTTCTTAAGACATTGAGTGTTGCTGCAGGTGCTGCAACAACAACAAAACTCTTCTTGGCAGAGAAAACTAATGTTGATGATGCTCCCAATACCCTTGTACAGGGATACAGAATTGGTGCTGCAGTAAATGATACAATTAATGTAGGTATCTCATCTGATATTACTGGCACTAAAAATTATGCTTCCAGGATTTCAATGCCTGGAACTACAGACACTGCTTCAATGAAGGAGTTCACTGTTGGTAGAGTGGGAACTGCAAACAGTATTACTAGTGACATTATAACCCTGACTCAAAACCACACCTTCATTAATGGTGAGACAATCAGATTCATCTCTGAAGATGCTAGATTACCTGATGGACTTGAGAATAACAAGGTCTATTTTGCAATCACAGATGGTTTAAATGCTGATCAACTTAAGGTTGCATCAACATTTACTGAGGCATCTGCTGGTCAACAAATCCCCCTTAATAATCTTGGTGGTTCAATTAAGGTACAGAGTAGAGTAAGTGATAAGATTGTAGGAGATCTGGGTCACCCAATTCAGTTTGATACTGTTAATGAACAATGGTATATTACTGTACCTTCAGATTTGTCATTGAATAGCATTTATCATGCTATTAAGGGTATTGGGTCTGGCATTGTGGGTGATGCAACTTCAAGAACCTTTATTACAAGAAAATCTGATACCAGACCACTTGGTGATAAGATTTATAAGTTTAGATATGTTCTCCCTGCTGGTGCTGGTATTTCATCTGCTAGACAACCACTTACATCATATGTTATTGAGGAGTCAAATACTGTTATTGGTGCAACCAACGCTGAGGTAGCACTGCAATTCAGTCCTACTCCTCAGACAATGAGTAACCAATCTGAATTAAGAAACTTCAGATTCATTAAAAATGCTACTACTGATGGAACATTTAATTACTTTACAAGTGAACTTCCCCATGGTCTTACCCTTGGTTCAGAGGTAAGAATTAATCAGGTTACCAGTACAGTAAACCCAATTGGTATTGCAAACTCAGGTTATAACCAGAAGTACACTGTTGTTTCAGTTCCCAAATCTGATCAATTTGTTGTTCAGATGGGTACACAGAACCCAGGAACATTCTCAAATAACACATCACAGAGAAACACAAGTCTCCCCAATTTCAATAGAGTCAAGGCACCTAATAACTATTTCATCTATGATGTAAACACCATCAATGAATATAAGACTGGTGTTCAAGATGGTGTTTACTATCTGACCATTGTTGATGCTACTAATACTCCTACCATTGCACCATATAATGACAGACTGAAGTTTGCCTTCCCACAACCAATTAAGGATCTATTCCCACAATATGATAGAGACAATCCTAATTCAAACCCTGATGCTGCCACAGCATATGCTTCATCTAGAACACTAGGTAATGTAGAGATTGATGATCCTAAGCACTCTCTTACAAGATTTGTTGCCTCTCAGGGTCAGGTTGACCTTGCTGTTGGTTTTGGTATCACTGATATTGTATCTAACTCTGCTGGCACTGCTCATACAATCTTTACTAAGACTGAGCATGGTCTCAATAGAATTACAAATGTAAGTCTTGTTGGTGGAGCACCTGCTGGTCAAGGGTATGGTAACAATACTGGTAGTGTAGAGAGTCTTTATAATGCCACACTTACAGGTGGAAATGGTGTAGATGCAAGTGCCAGAATCACAGTTAACTCTTCTGGTGCAGTCACAAATGTTGAGATAATGAACCCAGGTTCAGATTATCTGGTTGGTGATCTTCTTACAATCACTGGTACATCAACATTTTCACCATTTGTATCTGCACAAGTTAGAGTAGACAACATTCTCAATAATGTTGGAGACACTATAAGAGTTGAGAATATCACATCATTTGAGAGAAAAGAATATAATAAATTGTATGAAATTACAGGAATTTCTACAAATAAGGAACTTCAAGTTACATCAATTGGTGGAACAATTACAAATCCATCATTTACTGGAATTGGTGTTACTGTAACAAGTGGTGCATTTGGAACACTCACAGGTATTGGTCTTACTGTAGATAATACAAAGTTTGTCTATGATAATACTTCAGGTATTGCTACTGTAACTACACTGGTTAATCATGGATTCAGAGCAAGTAATCAAATCACAATTGATGGATCAAGTGCATCGTTGTTCAATGGTGATTTCATTGTTAAAAAGATTGTTGGTCTGACTACCTTTACTGTTGACATTGGTAAGAATGATACAACACCAAGTATCAGTGGCACTGTAAGAGCATATACCCCAGGTTTGATTCCACAACCAGGTATCATCAACTTGTTTGATGAAAACTTTGGTGGTAGAGTTCTTAATGTTTATGATAACTTAACAGCACAACTCTCATCACCTGTTTCAACATTAGTCACTGATGAAATCAATATTACTAATCTGAATAACTTTGACTTTAAGATTGGTGACTATGTAAGAATTGATGATGAGATTATGAGAATTAAGACATCTGTTACCTCTAACCCAGTTAAGGTATTCAGAGGTCTGATGGGAACTAAGACCGCAACTCACATCTCTGGTTCTGTTGTAAGGAGAGTTCTTGTAGAACCAATTGAACTTAGAAGACCATCAATTATCAGGGCATCTGGTCATACCTTTGAATATCTTGGTTTTGGTCCTGGCAACTACTCTACTGCTCTACCTGAAAAACAGTCTAAGCAACCCACAACTAAGGAGCAACTTGCCACTCAATCATTCAATAGTGCTGGTGGTATCACAGTATTTACTGGAATGAATGACAGAGGTGACTTCTTTGTTGGTAATAAGAAGATTTCATCTAACACTGGTAAGGAAGAAGTATTTGACACTCCAATTCCAACAGTAACTGGTGAAGATATCTTCTCTGTTGGTACTGATACTGGTATTGACATCATCAACCCTGCTGAGGTTACAGTATCCAGAGCAATTAAGGTTGAAGGTGGTAACACTGGTAGTCTTTTGTCACAGTTTGATGGTCCTGTGCTCTTCAATAAAAAGATTACATCTACATCTCCTGAAGGAATTGAGGCAAACCATGTATTCATTCAAGGTGATGCAACTGTTTCAAGAAAATACTCAGTTGGCATTGCTACTCCAACCACATCTGCTACAGCAGGTGATGTTGTTTGGAAAGCACAACCTGAAGAAGGATCACATTGGGGTTGGGTTTATACCACAGATAATGAGTGGTATCCATTTGGTAATATCAGCATAGACAAAGATAAACAAATCTATATCTTTGATGGTGTAGGTGTTGGTACAACTTCACCTGGAACTAACACATTCCAAGTTGGTTCAGGAACATCATTGGTTGCCATTGATGGTAATGGTGGTGTTGGTATTGGAACAACTGCTAATGGATATGATATTAGAACCAATGGTGATGGCATCTTTGTTGGTTCAGGTGGCACATACTTTGGTGATGGATCAGGACTTTATGGTCTGTTGAATGATAGTTTGTTTAGTGGTGTTACATCTGGTCTTGGAACAGGTATTCATCCTATCTCCAACTTTAATGTTGGTATTGGAACCACAGTATTTGATGACACCTTTACTCTGCAGATTGGTTCTCCAGGAACAGGTAAGACAGATCTTTTGGTTAATAATCAATCAAGATTCTTATCCACAGCAACATATGTTGGTGATGTAAGTATTGTTGGTAAACTTGAGGCAACTAATTTTGATATAAATTCTTCATCATCAAACATTACAGTTGGTGTTCTGACTGCTACCAGCATCAATATTGGTGTGGGTGGTACTATTCTTACCACCACTGCTAATGGTGTGGGTATTGGTTCCACACAACCAAGTGCTGCTCTTGATGTTACTGAACCTGCAAGAATTCAGAGCACATATGATTTCCCTCAAACTGTAGAAAGTTCTTCTAACACAATTACTTTGAAGGTTGATGAGGCAAGCACATTTTTACATACCACCATTGAGAATGTAAATAAATTTGTTCTTCAGGGAATTAAGGCAGGATCATCAGCATCCTTTACTATCAAGATTGTACAGAATGCAACAACTGCAAGAACAGTTGCAGTGGATAACTTTGAAACAACTGGAGGAGTGAATATACCTGTGAATTGGCCAGGAGGAGTGGTTCCTGTGATGACAAATGCTGTAAATGCTATTGATGTTTACTCATACATTACCTTTGATGGTGGCACATCACTTTATGGTATTGTTGGAGGGCAGAACTTCTCATGAGCATAGGTATTCCTTTCTATAGAAAAATTCAATCTGATTTGGATCTAAATGGTCCAACTCTTAGTATGCAAAGACAACCAGTTGGCACATCATGCACTGTAGCATCAGGAATTGCAACATTTATTGGAATAGGAACTGCCATTTTTCCTCCTGGTCAAACTGGAAGGAAAACAAATACAGGTTCAATCACTCACCAGTGGCATAAAGTTGGTGTTGGTGCATTATCTGATGGTACAAATGTAACTGGTTCTGGAACAACTACTTTAACTCTTTCAGGACTTACAAGTCCAACAGATGATGGATCTGAATATTTCTGCAGAATTGGTTATACGCCAAATTCATTATCACCCAATGCTGTGAATGAGCCCTTTGATTCTGCTTCTGCCGAATTGACAGTGGTGCCTACCTTCAGCATTACATCTCAACCATCGGATTTTACAACTATTGAAGGTAATGATGCAACATTTTCAGTTGTTGCAACAGCAAGTGACAATAATACAAACTTTAGTTATCAATGGGTTTTGGATGATGTTGATTTATCTGATGGGACTGTTGCGGGAACAGGTGTTGTCTCAGGATCTAAAACTGACACACTAACCATTAGTAGAACAGATGCTGCATTATACAGACTTTTTTGTAGGGTTTCTAATTCAGACACAAATCCAGGCATTGTCACATCATCTTTAGCTAAACTGGATGTAAGTGTTGGCAGAGCTTTATTGAAATTTGAAAGATATTCTCAAGGAGTAGTGACTGTTGAAGCTGAAGAAAGAGACATTGCAAAAATGGGTGGAATGTCATTTAGAGCAGATGCAGATAGAAATGCTAGAATTATTTGTGTCTGGGCACCTGAAGAGGATGTTGATGTAAAAGTTACAGTAGGTGGAGCAGCAGGTGCTGCTAGAAATGGAAATAGAGGTGGAACTGGTGGTATTTCTGTATTCAGGACAACCTTAATAAGGAATGAGGAATACATCATTAAATTAGGTGTTAATTATGAGCAAGGTGGAGGACCAAGAGGTGGTATCAATGGTGGTGGTGGAATTTCTGCAATCTACCATAAGGCAAAAATGATTGCTGTTGCTGGTGGTGGAGGTGGTGCTGGCACCAATGGAAGAGGTGGAGATGGAGGAGGTCTTCAAGTTGCTGGTGAAGATGGACAAGGTGCATCATCTGGACAAGGTGGTGTTGTTATACAACAAGGACAACTTCCTGTTTATGGAATGACACAGGCAGGCAGAACTGGTATAAGAGATTTTGATAATGGTTCTTCAGGAAGTGGTAGAATATCAGGTTGTACAGTTGGTGCTGATCATTGGACCTCTAGATTTTCTCCATGTGATGACATTGGAAATACAAAAATGAACAATGTGGATGGAAGCACAATTTCAAACTCAACAACACTTCTTAGAGGATACAAACCTGGTCAGGGACATAGAAACAATGGTGGTGCTGGATCTGGAAACCAAGGTGGCGGAGGTGCAGGTGGTAGAGGAGGACAGGGTGCAACAAATAATGGTTCAGGTGGTGGAGGAGCTTCAGGGTATGCAAGTGATGAAGTAGAACTTCTCCCAAGTTCTGAACTTCCTACTGGAACACAACTTGGTGGAAATGATGATGTGGCATTTATTTGTTTTGAAACATTTGTAGTTACAGATGATCATACACCTTGTATTCCACCCAAATCCAATTCTCCTAATAGTCTTAGGACAGTACATTTTGCTATTAGTAGAGAGGCAGCATTTTCTAATGTGATTGTTTTTAGAAAACAAAGTGGTAATGGTCCAGATACATTGACATTTGGTCCTAATGGAGGAACTGTATCTGCACAAATTGCATCAGGTGCTGTTTATACTTTGTTGAGTCATCCAGGTAAATTAAGACTCAGTGGAAATACCTTACAATTAGAGGACTCTACTGATGATGATTATAATGATTTACAGATTACTCCAGACAGAGGAACATTTACTAGCTCTTCTAGGTACGTAGCTTAGTGTTATAAATAACTAAAACCTGTGGGGATAGTGAACCACCTAGCTTATGGCTGTAAATAAGAATTTTGTAGTCAAAAACGGATTAGAAGTTGGTAGCAGATTAATTGTTGCTGACTCTCAGGATCTTCATGTGGGTTTGGGGACAACTGCTCCCCTTACAAGACTTGACGTCAGAGGCGATGTAAGATTTGCTGATGATGGAGGGCTTGTCAACACTGTTGATATTGCTGGTATCACTACCTTCAGGAAAGATGTAGTTATTGGTGTTGGTGCCACAGTTGCCAAGTTTGATATAGACTCTGGTAATCTTGGCATTCATTCATCTTCTCCAAGATTTGCACTTGATGTAAGAGCAGGTGCAGGTGATACCTTAGCTGCAACATTTGATAAAGACATCTTTGCTCCCAACTTAGTTGTTTCTGGGGGTACAATTAATTATATTGTTGCTATTGCTGCAACCACTAATACATTAAATGTCACTGGCATTGCCACTGCTGGTGGACCAGTTACATTCTTCAAAGAATTAAGAGTACTTGGAGTCACAACTCTTGCTGAGTCTGGTGGTATTACAACCACTGGTGGTGATTTATATGTTGGTGGTGATTTATATGTTGCTGATGATGTTGTTTATGATGAGGTAACTGGTAGAAATATCAATATCTCTGGTATTGGCACAATTGGTACACTTGGTGTTACTGGTATTGCTACAGCAAGTCAACTGAATGTTATAGGTGTTTCAACACTTGGAACTGTACAGGTTTCTTCTGGTGTTGTTACAGCAACCTCTGGGGTTGTAACTTACTTTGGTGATGGTTCAAATCTTACAGGATTCCCAGCAGGTTCTGTTGGAGTCTCCTCTGGTGGAACTTTAATTGGTGCAGCAGCAACTATCATTGATTTTGCTGGTGTTAATGCCACTGTTACAGCAACACCCACAATTTCTGGTGTTTCAACAGTAACTGTTACACCTAGTGTCTCACTTGGACTTGTTATTGCACTTGGTGCTTGATAAATATCTCTATCACGTAAAGAAAAATGGCAGAATCTTTTTCAAATAAAGTAGCAAGGGCTGTGGGGATTGTTACATCCAGTGCTGCTGGAGCAATTGGCATCACCACAAACAAAATTACTGGTATTTCTACTGGTGGGGTGTCACTTGGTGACTTGGTTGATAATCAAAACTATATTGCAGGAACAACTGTTTCCTCAATTGGTGTTGGTAATGTAGTTCTTGATAGAGATTCCACTAACACATCATCAACAACAAATCAGAGTGTTAAATTCCTAACACCAACTGTTGTTTACACATCCCCTGCAAGTACAAAGTCAATCCTTATTGGTGGTACTTTTGCAAATAACACAAATAATCAAGTAGAATTGACTGTCACTGTGTTAGATCAAAGCACTGGGGTTAGTGGTAACATTGCAAGTAAGATTCCTGTTCCTGCTGGTTCTTCCTTTGTCATCTCTGACACTGGTAAGACACTTCTTGAAGGGAATGATGCCATCAAGGTTTCATGTGATACTGCAAATGCCATTGATGTTAATCTCAGCATTCTCTCAGGAGTTAACTAATGGATAGAAATGGTTACATTGGAAGAGCCCCTGCTGATTCATCAGTAATAGTTGCAAGGCAAGTTTTTACACCTACTGGTGTTCAAACTGATTTTACCTTCAGTTCAGGATATACACCTGGATACATTGACTTATACCTTAATGGTGTAAGAATGGTTGAGGGCACTGACTATACTGCCACTGATTCATCTACTTTTAAAGTTTTAAATGGTGGAGCAACTAATGGTGATGTTCTTGAAGGAGTTGCTTACAAAGCATTTAACCTGACTAATGATAGAGTTGGTATTCAGTCTGGTGGTGTTTCTATTGGTAATGCTCAAACCCTTAATTTTGTTGGCACTGGAAATACCTTTGCTGTCAATGGAACAACTATTGATGTAAGCATCTCAAGTGGTGCTGCTTCAATCCTAGTTGTGCCAACTAGATCTGGCACTGCTGTAACATTTACTATCCCTTCAACAAATGTCTTAGGTGTTGTTGGAAGGTCTAGCACAATTAATGTCCCTGTCTAAATAAAGGAAAACCAAGAAGATGGCAAACAGATTTCCACTGATAGTTGATAGTTCTGCCTTACAGATCAAAGAAATCCCTAATGGTGACAATCTTGATCTGACAGGTAATAGTATCGTAAATGTTGTAGATATTACTGCGAGTGGCAACCTATCGGTTGGTGGAACTTTAACATACAGTGATGTTAAAAATATAGATTCAGTTGGTATTGTAACTGCTAGAAAGGGAATAAGAATAGGTGGTGGACACACTGTAGGTCCTATTTCTGGTGTTGTAACTTACTTTGGTAATGCTTCTGGATTAACCAATATTCCTGCTGGAAATTTAACTGGTGCTCTTCCTGCCATTGATGGTTCAAACCTAACAGGAGTTATTTCTGGAGTTGGAATTAGTAGTGATGGCACTGCAATTGGTTATGGTGTTACCTTAATCAACTTTACTGGTGGTGGAATTGGAACAGTAACAACTCATGCTGCTAGTGGTGTTGGCACAGTGGTTGTCACTGGTGGTGGAGGAGGAGGAGGTATTGTCTCAGTAGAAGGGACTGCTTCTGGTATTGTAACAACAATCAATCTTACAGACGCACAAGATCATAAGATAACTGCAACTGGCATTTGCACTGTCACATCAACTGGTGGAACAGTGGGAGAGTCACATACAATTAGAATTGTCAACTCTGGTATTGCAACAGTTGGTTTCAGTTCACACTTCTTGTTCCCATCAGGATCAGCACCAGTGTTACCAACAGCATCTGGAGCAATTAGTCTTGTTTCATTTACAGTACATAGAGTTGCAGGAGCAGGAACACAACTGCTTGCTGGTGCTTCACTCAACCTTAGCTGAGGAGGATAATTAAATGGGAGTTATAATTCCTCAGGTTGTTACATCTGATAAGGCATCTGGTGCTCAGGTTTTTGATGGTAGTTTAAGGTTTGACAAAGAAACAAGACTACATTTAATAAGAACTCCTGGATCATCAGGTAATCAAAAAACATGGACACTCAGTTTCTGGTTTAAAAAACAGAACATAGGTGATCAACGTATTTTGTTTAACTCATTTACTGATAATAGTAACAGAGTTATAGTGAGGTTTATGAGTGATAAACTGCAATTTGCTTTGCAGACTGGTGGAACATTTTACGGACTACAGACAAATCAAGTTTTCCGTGATAATGGGTGGTATCATGTTGTTTTGGTTTTAGATACAACTCAAAACAATGAATCTTCACGTCAAAGAATTTATGTTAATGGAAATAAAATAGCTGATGGAGATTTAACTCATAATAGTATCAGCGGTACTAACAAATATCCAACTAAAGACGCTACTTTTAACACTAATACTACTG
>CERU01038857.1_pt1 | contig 12623 bp, 13 predicted proteins | sample 530741 | NCBI WGS metagenome assembly CERU01 (sample SAMEA2620925, study PRJEB7988) | marine metagenome | biome: marine biome (ENVO:00000447); feature: deep chlorophyll maximum layer (ENVO:xxxxxxxx); material: "saline water (ENVO:00002010), including plankton (ENVO:xxxxxxxx)" | depth 30 m | reverse complement strand
TAAGCGTTTCTTGAGTTTGGTTTCCAACTAGTTCTCTAATACCTGGCTCACGAGGACCAGCACCTTCAGTAGTACGTCTACTTCTACGTGGACGTTGTGGTCTAGTAGTAGGAGTAGGATCAGTCATTTGCCTAATCTCTGGTTCACGAGGACCAGCACCTTGAGTAGTACGTCTACTTCTAGTAGCTCTTTGAGCTTGATCAATACCTTCCCCAGAGATTCTTAAAGGGGGTAAATTATCGGCTCCTCTAGCAGCTGAAACTGCATCGGCTCCTCTTTTGGCTAGTTTACCACCTGTAACTGCTTGCCCAAGTCCAGGCACAGCTGCTGCCAAACGAAGACCAGCACCTGCCGCATCCCCCCTAGCCGCAGATATAGCAGCATTAGCTATATCTACAAAGTTACCTACAACGGGGACCATGCCTAGTATGTCCCCACCTAATTGAATCTTATCCCAGAAAGATTTTGAAGCCATTTTCTAAATTAGAGTGTTAAATTAAAATACATAAGAAGATTATATAAATTTAAGGTTTAATCAGCGTAAGTCAAACAACCTCCGACTTGAGGGTAAGCAGTTTATAACATATTGTATTAAACTGCTTAACTGCTACTAGAAGTAATATCTAATCGATAAGTGTCTCAGCAGTGAGAATTTGTGAAAGACCTTTTAAACTTTTCCTTTTTTGAAAATAACCTGTTGTTTTTCCTTTAGGGGGATCAACTGCAATGAGTCCATGACGCTGTCTTGCTAAGTCTACGCACAAAAATGCTGCATCAGCCAAGTCAGGGGATTGCCCAAACCTACCTTTATACGCTAATTTAGATTCTAATTTCAATCTTAAGTTAGAAGAACTTTTAACTGAATCATAATGTCTACTTGTTATTTCTTTAGCCAATTCAGTGTTTATGCCGTACAATTGTTTGGTCCTACACAACTCTTTACCCACAAACCACAACTCGCTAACCCTGTTAAAATATATTTCTACCCCATTTTTTTTGCTAGACATAGTAACTCTTTTATCTGATGCCTTTCCTCCAAAAGAAACACGAAGAATATCCTCACCAAACTCAGCCGAAAGAACATCAGCTAAAGGCTGACCAGCTCCTGTTGCGTCAACAGCAAGATTTTGAGGCTCAACTTTCCTCTTCTCGCATTGCTCCCTCACTTGAGCAGCTATCTGATAAGAACGTGGGACCGCTGTGTTGGTGGCATCGTCGTTAAGTTGGACAGCTTCTCCCAACTCACATACAAATTGGCCTGTCATATCCACGCCAACTTTCCCAAAATAAAGTATAGAACGGTCACCATCTGTAGTAAACGCAGGGTCAAAACCCGCTATGTTAACAGGCTCCTCTCTCCATTTAGCCTGACCCATTGACCCAGAATTAATTAGTTCTGCTTCGGTATATACAGTTTCATTCTCATCACTATCAAAGAAAACAGCTCTAACCATTCGCATGTACCCCCTGCTTTCTCTACCTAATAGGTCGGCATCTTCTTGAAGTTTATCTTCTGTAGGCAACCAAGGGTATTTATTCTCTCCTGCTAATATGTTTGGTGATCTTTCACCATCTAGACGTATATACTTACCTCCCCATTTAGTTGACCACGTATCATCAACTTCAACATTTACTGTTTCCCAACCTCCTTTAGGAGTGCTCCATACTCCAAAGGCATCAAACCTTGAAGATGGGTTGCTCATTCCTACTAAAGAAAAATGCGGGTTTTTAGACAAGTTAGATAGTCCTGCATTTAATATTGCTTCACTCAATTCACTAAGCTCATCCGCAATTAAGAATACTCTCTTCTGCTTTATACCAATAAACTTACCGACAGCTTCCCTAGTTTTAGATTTTTCGGCAGCAATCAAAGATAACCCTGCCCTCTCGAACAATGTTCCTTGATCATTGATAAATGCAACATTACCAATTGAATCACGAATCTTGAACGGTGCTCCAAGTTTCTTAAGACCATGTAGTAAACTGATCACTGAACCCCAGATCCTTTTCCTTGCTTCACGTAGCGTGGTCGAGGTTAACAGGATCAAAGTTTCATCAGGAGCAACTAGCCAATTTATAATCCCCCAAGCAGCCATAGTATGGGATTTACCACTAGATGCAGCACCACCTACAGCTACATATTTATTTTTAATAGCAGCTCTAATAATTTCTTCTGCCCACGAATGCCTAACCATTAAGGGCTCTACCACTTCATCTTTGTTCCAAAGCTCATCACACAACCTCCAGAAATAATACTCTTTCATGGTTGTATTAGGAGTATTATTAAAAGCTATTAATAAAACCTGTAAAAATTTAGTGTCTGAAGGAAGACCTGTAACATATTCGTTTGCATGCCACACATGTGTGCGGTCATCTTCGGTTATGAATTTCGGTTCCCAACTATCTATTATTTCTGTAAGCATGTGTTACTTGAATTACAGCTATTATAATAGTATATATTATGTGCCTTGACTACAGATAACAAAGAAGAACTATATGCTGCTGCTGTGGAACTCTATAACAAGGGGGAAACAATAACTGATATTGGCAGTAAGTTAAAAAAAGACCGTAAAACCATTCGTGGCTGGTTAAAAAAACAAGGTGTGTGGGAAGACCCTAAAAAAGAAGAGGTTAAAGAAGTTGATGAGTGGGAGCAAGTGAAGAAAGAAAGGCTTGAAAAAGCTATTGAACTCCACCAGGAAGGACAAACTTTAAGTAAAATCGCTAATGAGTTAGATGTAACCCACACTACAGTACGTAATTGGTTGATGGATGAGGGCGTTTATGAAACCAGAGAACAAGGCGTAAGAAGAACTTTAGAGAATCTTCGTGGGACCAAAGCTATAAGAGAATATGTAGCTGAAAGATTAAGGCTTCCTGAAATATCCGAAGATGAAGTCAAAGAACTTTATCTATACATGAACCGATTAGATGCTGCAGATAGTGTAGAAGGCAAAGGAAGTGATAGAGAAGTTAATAGAAACAAGAAAATTTTTGAATCTTATAGAGCCCTTAAAGGAAAAGAAGACAATACTGGGGATGGGGGTCGTCTTACTCTTAACCTAGAAATAAATAAAAAGGATTGGAGTGGTCCTATAATAGATGCTGAAGAAACAACTGAATCAGAATAATGGCTACAGAAGAAGATGGTGATACCGCTTTATTATTATATGACGGACTGCAAGATGCTTTTATAGGAAGCATAGAACGGTATGGTCAACCTCCTATTGCTTGTTACAGCAAAAGAATGGTCATAAAAGTACTTATAGAAAACTATGACTTAACTGAAAAGCAAGCTAGAGACAGATACGAATTTGAGTATTTACTTAGTAATCACGGAGAAGCTACTCCTTGTTTTTTAAACGATGACCCACCAGATGTTTCAGGATCGATCAAGAGTTAATAATCCTACTATAGTTATCCGCAAGGATTTACCTAATAAGGATTTCCAATTTATATCCGAAAAACGGGTAGGGTCTTATTATCTAGTTATACCTAGGACAGCGAAAGAAGTGTTCTACATACAAATGCTTATAAAGAATGTAGATGTAATGATCCCCGCTGAAGGGGATGGTTTAATATTAACTTGTTCTTGTGTAGACAGGCTTTTTCATATACTTCCTGATTAATGATTGTAGGTGTAGATAACGGTTTAGATGGCGGTTTGACTGCTATCTCTGTATATACAGGAGCCGTTATAGACAAAACAGCAATGCCTACTAAGCACCGCCTAAAGCGTAGAGAAGTAGATACTAGAAAAGTATATGAATGGCTGATGGCTTTAGAAAGTCCTTTTCTTTTTGCAATAGAAGAACCCTTACGCCATGCAAAATCTTCCCAAGCTGTAAGGTCAATGGGCATTAGTTTTGGTAAACTTTTAGGTTTAGCTGAAAGTAGAGAATGGGAAACCAAGTGTGTTTCAGTGCATAAATGGCAAAAGAAAATGTTAGGTCACGTACCAAAAGGAATGACAAAACAAGCTGCTGCATGGAAAGCAGAGTGTTTAGCTCCTGACGAATGTTGGCAAAAAAGCAAAAGAGCCCGTAAACCACATGATGGAATGATCGATGCTTTTTTGATTGCCAGATACATTAGAGGAAAATAATTCTAGACTAACTTAAATATCAATGCTATTAAAGCATTTGAATGAAAGCATTATTCCCCAAACAGAGCACCGCTGCCGACTTTTTTATCGGTGTGCTTAATGAAGGTAATTCTACAATAGACACTTCTAGCGTGGGTACAGGCAAGACAGTAGTCGCCAGTTATATAACCAAAGAGTTAAACAGGCCAGTAGCTGTTATATGCCCCAAAGCTGTTATACCTTCATGGGAGAGGGAGTTAGAGGAGTTCGGAATAACTCCTTTATTTGTATTAAACTACGAAAAAATACGTACAGGCAATACAAAGTACATGTCTAAAAAGGGAAAGAAGATTATGACCTGGAAACTTCCCAAAGATACTTTAATATTAATGGATGAGATCCACAAAGCTAAAGGCCCCTACACACAGAATGCTCAATTACTTATATCTTTAATATGTCAGGACTATCAAGTACATGGCATGAGTGCTACTGCGTGTGAAGACCCAACCGAGATGAGAGCTATTGGATTTATGCTTGGGCTACATAGTTTAAATAAATCAGAAGGTGGTAAACGCAGTTGGTATTCATGGATGCTTTCAAATGGATGTGTGCAAGATCAATGGAAAACATGGAAGTCAATAAGCAGGAAAAAGCTTGAGCCTATAAAAGAAAAAATATACAGCACAAGAGGTTTTAAATTAACTGTTGAAGACTTTCCTGACTCTTTTAGAAACAATAGAGTATTTGTTGAACCCATACAGTTTAGTGAACCTGCAAAAATTATTAATGCATATAAGGATTTAGGGATAACTCCTGATATTGTTGAGCACTTTGTTGAAAATGGTACGGTCGAAGATTCTGATTTTGATATTGTAAATATTATCAAAGCAAGAATGTTGGCTGAAAGTTATAAAGTTCTCGATCTTGTAGATATGTCTGCGGATTATGTAGCTCAAGGATATTCTGTAGTAGTCTTTTTAAACTACAAAGACAGTATAGATACCTTTGTAAAGAAACTAGACTGTGGGAAAATAGATGGCCATCAAACGGCATCTGAAAGACAACATGTCATTGATCAATTCCAAAATGATAAGACTAGAGTACTGGCTGTAAATGTTGCAGCAGGAGGCACTGGACTGTCTTTGCACGATACTAAAGGAAAATACCCAAGGGTTAGTTTAATAAGTCCTTCTTTCTCTGCAAAGAATCACTTACAAGTACTTGGAAGAATACATAGGAACGGAGCTAAATCAGATGCTCTACAAAAAATATTAGTAGCAGCAAACTCTGTAGAGGAAAGAGTAATGCAGTCTATTGAAAAGAAACTTAAAAATCTAAAAGCACTACATGGATAATCAACCAGATCACGGCAGTAGGGGACACGCAGAATTTTCTCCGTCGAGTTTAAAGTACGTTGCTTCTTGTGCAGGTTTTAAAGGGCGTGAAGGAACTAATGAAGCGGCTGAAAAAGGAACTAGAATACACGAAGCTTTAGAAGTACGTGACCCCTCTGCACTTCACAACGAAGAAGAGTTACAAATCTATGATCAGATATGTAAAGATGAGGAAGCTTTCATGCAGGAGATTATAGGGGACGAGGAATATGTGGAGCACAATGAAATGCTTACCCACGTACAACTTAATGGAACCAGCACATGGGGAACCTGTGATCGTTTAATTTTATATGGGGATAAAGCAATCATGGGTGACTACAAGACAGGAATCTCTGTGATTGATTCACCAAGGGATAACTGGCAAGCCAAAGCTTATGCACTAGGGGCTTTCCAAAAGTTTAAAGAAATCCAAGAAATTACATTTGTGTTCTATGTACCTGTGAGACATGAAGTCTTGCACGATGTATTCAAGAGGGATGAAATGCCAGAAATGACTAAAGAGCTATCCTGGGTCATCCTCGAAGGAGAAAGAATAAGACCTCAGTGGGAGTTTGGCACACCACCAATTGAAGATATTAATCCTACTGTTAATTGTAGGTTCTGTGCTTTCGAGGATAAATGCCCTGCTCTAGGAGCTATAGCAATTGAGGTGGCTCAAAGAGTAGCTGACCACCCTATCCCAGATACAGATATTGATGATCCAGATGACATGGAAACACTAGAACAGTTATGGGCTATTGCTAAAATAGTCACGAATTGGGCTACAAGGATCAAGGCTAAAGCTATACTTAAAGCTAAAGAGGGAGAAGAATTTCCGTCACTTCGATTAAAGTCTATGGGGGCTACAAAGAAGTGTAATAACAATCAAAAGCTAATGGAAATAGCAAAGGCATATGATATGCCAGATGAAGAATTACTCACACTAGCAACTTTTCCTTTGCAGAAGGTTGCTACTGCTGTAAGTAAGCGAGCCCCAGATGGGGAAAAGGGCCAAGTGAAGCAGGATTTTTTAGATGCTGTTAGCGAGGCAGATATCGTCGATGTCTCTGAAAAGAGGTACACATTGACTTAAATTGAAATAATAAAATATATGAGCAGAACAAAAAGTAAAAGTAAGGAAGCAACTCATGAAGTTGTTGAAGTAGTAAAAAATGAACTAGCAGAACAATCCCAATTCCAAGTGGATAGTTCTGATATTCAAGTTCCACGTTATTCGTTGAGACAAAACAGTTCAAAATTCAAAGCAGGTGAGACAGGGGATCTTATTCAAGATCAAGAATTCGTTGTCATACCTAAAGAATCTGAAACTGATATTGTTTTTGTTGAAGTTAGGAAGAAGTGGAGAGAGCAAGCACCTTTCGGATCTCAGATTCGTGGGCGTGTTGCATACACCCCAGAAGAAAAAGCTGAGATAGAATCAGATACAGAGTTTGATGTTAAACCAGCAGCAGACCTTATCTTCCTTGTCCCAGAACAAGAAGGTGCTGATGAAGAAGCTTTTAATTATCCTCTAGGGGATACTAACTACGCTCTGGGTATTTACGATACTGGTAGTAAGGGAGCTTATACGGGGACGTTTAAGCAGATAGCTACATTCTTAGCTACTAACCCAAACGCAAGTCCTGCTAACGTCATGTGGACATGGCGTGTTGTAGACCGTGAGTGGAATGGTAATGAATGGGTAGAGCCTATGCTAAAGATATCGAGAGATAAAGTTAGCCAGGATGTACTTGATTTCGCAACTAACTACAAAAGTATTATAGCATGACAGAGAGCGAAGTTATTAAACAAGAGCTTGAGAGCGTAAATAAGTTACGAGATGAGGTCAAAAAGAATCTTGAAGACCTAACACAACATCTAGGTAAACTTAATATTCTACATAACACGTTTTCAGATGCTCTGAAAAAAGATTCTAGCGAGAGCTAGACACTAGGGAGACAGCAAGCTCCCACTGTGAGGGGAAGCTCTAGTGGCCTTGGATTTATGCTTTCACCAAGGCTGCTAGGGCAACCTTACCGATATGAATACTTTTGCCCTAGATTACGAAACCTATTACGACAAAGAGTGCTCTATTAAGACTCTTGGTCCTCTAGGTTATTTTAGCCATCCAGATTTTGATGCTTACAGAGTGTCAATATGGGGAGATGAAGGAACCTCTTTCGTAGGACATCCTAAAGATTTTGAATGGAGTAAGTTAGAAGGACAGCGTGTACTTAGCCACAACGCATCTTTTGATGAAACTTTATATTTATATGGTATAAAACAAGACTGGTGGCCAGATGTTAAATATGCAGAGTGGCACTGTACAGCAGATCTAGCTGTTTATTGTGGTCTGCCTAGGTCACTAAAGGGCAGTACTACCGTGGCGTTCAATCTAGAGATTAGCAAATCTACAAGAGACAACATGTCAGGGAAGCGATGGGATGACATGACAAAAGAGTTTCAACAAGAAGTAGACGATTACGCACTTAAAGATTCTGAGTTGTGTATTAAACTTTGGGAAGAACTTTCTCCTAAATGGCCTCAACATGAAAGAGAAATTAGTACAGTTAATAGAAGAATTGTACAAAGGGGAATACCAATTGATTATGACCTGCTGGTAAAAAACAAAGATGTTATTGCCCATAAATTATTTGAAGCAGAAAACAATATACCTTGGGTAAAAGAAGCTCCTATTTTATCTAGAAACGCTTTTAATGCAGAATGCCGTAAAGTAGGTATAGAGCCTCCTGCTAGTATGGCTCTTACTTCAGAAGCTGCGAATGAGTTTGTTGCAAAGTACGGAGAGGAGTACCCCTTTATTTTAGCTGTTAGAGACTATCGTAGAATAAACGCTCTAAAGAAAAAACTACAAAGCTTTGAATACGCTACCTTAGATGATTTAAGATACTACGGTGGTTGTTTTTATTTTGGAGCCCATACAGGAAGGTATTCGGGTAGTGGAGGAAATCTTAATATGCAAAACTTGCCTAGAGCAGAACACTTCGGTGTTAATCTAAGACATATGATAAGAGCTCCTAAAGGCAAAAAGCTTATTGTAGCTGACCTCTCACAAATAGAAGTCCGTACACTTTCTTATTTAGCTAAAGATTTTGAGACGCTAAATGAAATTAAAGATGCTGATGATATATACGAAGTTTTTGCTAAGAGACTAAATTTTTGGCGTAACCAAAAGGGTTCTTTTAAAGAATATGATTCAGGAAAGCTTAGGCATAAAGTTAAACAAGTTGTTTTAGGTTGTGGGTATGGAGTGTCTTATAAAAAATTTGCAGCTATATCTGGGTACAGTGAGGAAGAAGCATCTCAATGCGTTGCTAAATACCGCACCAACATGTGGAGAGTGGTGAAACTATGGAATGATTATCAAAGGAAAGTTGTTGTAGCTAACTACTTACAAAAAGATTTTAGTATCGAATTGCCTTCTTCTAGAGTTTTAAATTATGGCAAGGTTAAAAAGAATGTAGGAGATAAAAGAACTAATTATGTGGTACAGCAATACAAAGGGAACAAACTAGTTCCTATGAGAGCTTGGGGAGGATTACTAGCAGAGAATGCATCACAAGCTTTAAGCAGAGATATTTTTTCTGATATGATGCTAAGGCTAGAAGCCAAAGGAATTAAAATAATTTTTCACGTTCACGATGAGTTTGTCATTGAGGTGGACGAGGAGAAAGCAGAAGACACCTTAAATGATGTCATAGAAGTAATGTCAACCCCTCCGACATGGATACCTAACCTCCCCCTAGAGGCTGAAGGTAAAATAGTAAACAAGTACCAAAAATGAGATTTAGATATATAAAAAACCACAAAGACCACGTTGCTACAAAGTGTGAAAGCATTGCAGATCTAGACTTAGAGACCCCTAAATTTAAGAACAAAGTAGAATTTCTTGCTTGGAGTAAGAAAGATGATACTAACTACGCATTCTTTTCCCTTTGTGAGGGAGACAACCCTAATCTTAGGATTACTTCTGACAACCCTGTACATAAAGTATATGGCATTGTTGCAGACTATGACGCTTCGCATGACCCAGAGAAGACTGAGGAAATGATTGCAATGACTTGCAAAGAGTATAGACCTACCTGGATAAGCCAATCTTTTTCGGGGTATGCTAGACTAGCTTGGCTATTCCCCTCCCTAGATGGGTATAACATTTCTCCTGAGACATACAAAGCATTTTACAAAAGGATTGGTGCAAAGATAGGGGTTGAAAGAGTATTTCCAGGCTTTGATGAAGCTTCTTACAAAAGCACACAATACTTTGCAGCAGGGACAAATTGGAAAAAGATAGGAGAGCCTCTTGATGAAGATGTTGTTCTTGGGGCTTTGTATCAAGCAACAAAAGATCAGCCCCCTACAACGACTGATCCTGTTATTCCAATGGAAGTTATTTATGATGAGCTTCAAAGAAAGTTTAAAGATAGGATATCTTACTCTAAAGAAGAATTTGGTGTTGGTACAAGACTGCCTCTAATCGATGTTGATCCTTTTGAAGATAGGGTTGGTTGTGAGGTTGTAGAGCACGGGATTGTTTACTACAGCACAAGAGCCCCAAAATCTTTTAAATCTTGGAAAGAAATTTTAGGCTCAGATTTTGTTAGTGAATATGAAGAACAGAAGCTTAAAAAGGTTTTAGATAACTATTGGTATAATGGCACTTTATATTTCAAACTGGGGGAAGACAAAGCAGAAAAAATAACTAAGGACCAACTAACCCTTGAGTTAAAAATGCTAGGGTACTCACCTAAAGTTAAAAAGAACTCTTATGTATCTGACTTAGAGGTCGCTATAGATTCAATTAATAACAAGAACAGAGTAGATGCTATAGCACCTGTCATATTTTCTACTGATAGAATTGTTAAATATAAAAACAAACGTATTTTAAATGAAGGCAAACTTAAGATACTTCCTGCAGCAGACAACGGAGATCCAAAAAACTGGCCTTGGATAAATAATTTTTTTAATCAACTGTTTGCTAAAGACTGTTCAGTAGAGCAAAAAGACGTTTGGTATTCCTGGCTTCATGTGGCTAGACAAGCCCTTATGGTAGGCGATGTTGCTAGCATGCAACAAGGACACGCTATGATATGGTGTGGAGGAGCAGGGGTGGGTAAGTCATTGTCGTCTGGAGGTATTGCGTCCCCCTTATTAGGGGGTTCAACTAATGCCTCTCAATACCTATCAGGAAAGACTACCTTTAATAAAGACCTAGCTTACTACGCTTTATGGACGATTGATGACACCGTTAGTGCGGCTAGCTTTGCAGACCAAAGGAAAGCAGAGGAGATACTAAAAGCTTGTGTGGCTAATAGGTATATGAGCTATCACGCAAAATATGCAGACTCATTAGAAATACCTATATCCCCTAGAGTTTTTATTACACTTAACCAAGACCCTGCCAGTCTTTCTGTTATACCCTCGCTAGATCAAAGTAACAGAGATAAGATAATAGCTCTACGTATATCAGAAGCAGCTACGATTGAATTCCCAGAAAACCTATCAGAAATATTAAAAGCAGAACTACCATACTTCGCTAAGTTTATAGACGATTGGGAAGTGCCAGAGTACTTAAAAGGCCCCACTAGGTTCGGCATGAAGAACTATATTGATGATGTAATCTCTAGGGCAGCTTATGATAACTCCAGAAGATCTCACGTAGCAGAAATGGTGGAGTGGTTAGTACAAGAGCACCGTAAATTTGATTTTGAAGAAGCTGATGAAAATGGTCCTCGTTATCTTATAGATACACTTACAGGCTTGCAATCTAGAATTATTAAGTATAATGAAGGGAAACATCTAGCTGTATCCAATGATTTATATGCTATGGGACAAGGTCTTCGTACAATGGAAGAACAATGTAAAATAGATAAAACTTTAAGACCAGTTTACTCTACTGGTTCTGGAGGGGGTACTTATTGGGAAATCTGTCTAGATGAAGACTACGATATAAAACCAAACAATTCTAACAACAAAAGAAAAATAACTAAATGAGTGAAGAAGAAGTAAATGATTTTTTATCTGAAGTAGCTGGTAAGGAAGCTGACAGTGTTTATGTAATACCAGATATGCACTATGGGTTTGTAGGTGTAACCGCTTCTTTAGAATCAGTTTATAGTGTAGAACAATCTATAGCTAAGTACTATCCAAAAACACCAACAGGAGAAGCAGAAGATTTATTATGGGATAAATTCTCGCACCATGTAGACATAGCAATTAATGATGGATGTCCTGCTCCCATATTAATTAATACTATACTTACTTAATTGTATTAGGTCTTTCTAGTTCGCTAATTGGTAGATGCAACCCAGAAGACTTAAATACAAATCCGTCTTCATCCATATCTCCTCGTTTTACGAAGTCTGCTTTTTTAAGAAGTTTTGTTGTTGATATCCAACCAACCAACCACACAAGCATTAAGTCTCTTCGCACCCTAGTGAAGAAATAAATATCGTTGTTTAGTACAGGGTTATTTTTGCAGTTAACAAAAGCACTGTATTCTAATTTGGGTTGGGAACTACAAGTCTTTGATTTTACTTCTACCTCTTTGTTTTTGTATGTTATATCATAACAAAAAGATTTATCCCCAACATACTTACTTCTAGGTAAATATTTATTTACAGCTATCTCTCCTAAACAACCTGCCATCCTTCCCAAACCTCTTGTGTAGGAGTTAGGCAATACTCCCATAGCCTTTGCTCTTTTATGAGCTACGCAAATATCATCTCCAGAAGGAGCAAATTTTACAAAGGATTCAGTTTTATTGAATTGTTTTTTACTCATTAAAACCAGGGATAGATTCTATTAAAGCACCAAAGTCTTCAGCGGCTTTAATCCTCCTGCCTTTATGGGATTTATCTTCTTTGGCTTTTTCATAGTCTTCAAGAAATATAGTTGTAGCCTCCGAAACTGTTTTAGCATTATTAATTTTATCTTTAACCTTTTTGTACTCAGGATGCACATTCATTTCATGCATTATAAAATCAAGCTGTACGTCTAAATCTTCCCAAGGCTTGCCTTTTTGTTTAGCAAACTTTACTAAGTTAATTTGATCTGTATCAAACCTTCCTCTTTTTCCCCACTGTGCTAGCCCTCTTCCTGGACCCCCGCCTATTTGTTTTATGGCTGGATCTAATTTGGACTCTACC